>Ga0172380_10001019_pt1 | contig 50017 bp, 64 predicted proteins | sample Leawe162metaG_FD_119747 | JGI IMG/M metagenome (GOLD analysis project Ga0172380, IMG submission 119747) | Leachate microbial communities from a municipal landfill in Southern Ontario, Canada - Leachate well 162 metaG | ecosystem: Engineered > Solid waste > Landfill > Unclassified | place... | reverse complement strand
TAGGGGGTGTACTCACGCCACTTTACACTAACAACATGTTCTGTATTAAGCAACGCATCTAGAGCCTCTAAAAGCTCTTCTACAGGCTTCTGTTCAACTGTTCGTGATGAGTAGTGATGCACTTCACCATCAATTTTTCTACCTAGTAATTCGCTCATTTACCTTCCTTTAATGTTTGATTTAACATTTCTTCTCTACCGATAAACTTATTTCGTTTACCGCCCATCCAAGCCTTGCAGTTCATACAGTCAAGCCAATCGCCAGGGCTTGGAATACAGCCTAAATCTTCTGTGATATGGTTTTCTGCAATTTGCCTTACATTAATTTTCTTGTTCTCAGAATTTGTAACGGTGTGACCAAACACTTCTTGACAAACCCACGGACCCTGAGTATGATGAAACATAGCTCTATGTCTTACATCTCCATATGATCTTTTAGATTGATCTATGAATTCATGTATTTTGATATAATCTTCTGGTTCCCCGCCAAAATGCCTAGCAGATGCCTTAGCATGTTCATATGACTGAGCCATGCTAAGGCCACAATACTATTGCTTTTTCAGGCTCTTGGTAGTCTTCCTGATCGCTTTCTGCCCATCTTTTACGTTCGTCAATGTCGTCTGGATGATATACTTCAACTTCATAATCATCTGAATAATGGGAATAGCTAAGTTCACAAAGATGAGCAAACCCATTACCTTCTGGATCACGACTAATAAGAACCTTAGTGTCTGGTGGATATTCTTTAAGTAATTCAATTAACTGATCTACATTCATGCAAACTCCTTAGACAAATTTAATCTTTTTCCCATAATTGACCGTAACTAGGGCATCTGCAAGCTCTGGGGCGTGCTTAAGAACAGCAGCTACACTTGTGCTACGTCGCTCTGTATCAGCAACTTCAAACACCTTCTGACCATCAATAGTAGCTTCTACACTAGCACCCATGATCTTGATAAGTTCAACCTGCTCCTTGTCTACTTCTTCACGAAACTTACGTGCTTCCCGCTCCATCTTACTAAGCTCTGCACGCTTGTTCTGAAAAGCAAGCACACGATCTGCCATATGATCCAGCTTGCGAGCCATGATATCTCCTAAGGTAGTGTGGATTGTATAAATAGAAGCCTACACTACCCCTAAGAGTCTGTCAAGCCCCATGCGACGGCTGCGGATTCTTGCTGTTCAAGCTCTAACTCTGATGCTTCCAAAATCACTTGTTGTAATGTCAGATCAATAGGATCTGTCCTAAGGTCACCGTCAAAGTTGATATATTCGACATATGCACTAGTAGCTTCATATAATCGTTCAATTTCATAAATGCTAATTAGCTTATCTACGTTAACATGTCCATGATTCCTGAGTACTAATGCTTGATTTGCTAGTCGCATTTCATCTGTAATAAATTCTGTCATTATTCACTCCCAAAGATATCATCTGGATCAAAACTATTAACTGCTTGTTTTTCCAATGGAATATTATTCATGCGGCAGTAGATTTCAATCTCTTGTTTTTTGTGCGGCATTGTAAAATACATATGCTGCAATGCCTCTCTTATTAAATCCATAGCTATATTATATCACTTCAGTGAATCTGGAACAATAAGACCATTTAGAGGACAGTGCTGTGACTCTGGCATAAACTTATTGCAAGACCAACACTGCCTAGCGTCATAGTCCAAAGCAATATCTTGCTTTTTAGATGAACAATATTCAATCATTCAATTACAGCATTCATAAAATCAGCTAAATTAAGGTAAACATCTGTTTGATCTTCTTTACCCAAGCCATTAACATAATCAATTACAGTATAGATTTTAGTATAGAAACAAGTTTCACAGTGTCCACCAGACTCTTCTCTTTCAGTTAAATTTGTTACATTGGCAATACCATTTGGAAACCTATATGGATAGTTCTTTAATAAATAAATTTTTGCATCTTCATGCAGTGAATCTTTCCAAGACATTATTTATACTTTCTTTCTGCCGCGTCATATCCGGCACTATAGCCTCTAACATAAGATCTATTATCTAATACTCCTCTAATACTGCTAGCTGTTTCACTTACCACAGCAATAGCATAAAAAGGCCAACATACTAAATCTACTGCTTTAGCTGCTAATTTAATCATCGCGTTTCTACAATCCTAATACCCTCTTTGGGGTGACTGAGAGTAGTGGTCTTTGCATCAATAGAAAAGACTTTAAATCCGTGTAATAGATATGCTTCAATAAAAGCATCTACATGCGCTTGTGTTGTATTACGCCATCCTGATACTTCCCTTAGACGCTTCCAATGACGCTTTGGACTGGGGCGATTATATGTTACATGAAACTGCAATTTAAACTCCTTTTGATTTAACTAAATATACTGGAAAATGAATCTGATCACTATCATAAGCTCTATTCCAAGTCTTATAGGTGCTAAAGGTGTTTCCATCTTCATCGCACACTAGCCATCTATAATAAATATCCTTAATAAAATATGTCCTATTGTCTTCTGGGCCATTCATAATAATAGAACCAGAATTCAACTTATCTAGGTCTCTAGAGCATAGTATCATAAGTCAAGCTCCTTTTCAATCACTTCTGCCATGAAGAGCAACGCTGAACAGTCTATCATATCTTCGTGCTTTTCTAGATAGTTGTCAATGGCTTCGAGCAAACAGGACCACTCATAAGTAGCCATTTTAAATGCCAAACGCTTATTTTCAATCATACTTTACGTCTCTTGGCTTCTCGACCATATTTATTTTTAGGATCTTTGCGTTTCTTTTCATCTGGCTCTACTCTAGCCAAATTTAGCATATGCCACTTTAAATGTGGCTTTGCAGACCCCAGACTTGTTCCTTCTGGATTTAAATTATCGTAAATTACCATTACATTGCTCGCATAAATTTCTGTCGCTCCAATACATAAACCTTACAGGAAACCAATTATGACAATCAAAACACATAGCGCAAGAATATTTTAATGTATTGCCTAGATTATTTGATTTATCACTAGAATTGATTCGTTCTTGATCTTTATCAGCTAATTTCAATGTATTCTATCTTTGTTATGATATGAGGCTTGACCTGCTTAATTTCTAATGGCCTATCATATTCAGTATGTTCGATTATAATAAAAAACTCACCTTGAATTTGAATAACATAATTAATACTTAGATGCTGATTTTCTTCATGTAGTAGCTGAAAAGCAATAGCATTGAAATCTAATATATCTTTAAATTCCTCAAAGTCTATAGCCCATGCATCATCTACTAAATCTCTCAGCAGGTCCAAGGTGTTCATTACACATATCCGCGTCTACGGGCGGCGATCACGGCGGCAGACAAAGCACAAACTGATTCTGCGTCAGAAGATCCCCAATTATATGCCTGAGTGGTCACATGGCATCCTTCACGAATAGCATCAGCTAATGTGTAATTGCCAATAACCTTAAGCTCAATTTCCCCAAGCTCCTGTAGCATTTCTAGCTCTGCTGCCTTTTCATCAATCTTACTCATTATTTTCCTTTTCTAGTGGTTTAAAACTTAGGTCAATTTCTAATGTATCCAGCCAATCAGCTATAGATTCACGCGTCCATTTATCTGCATCATTAAGATGCATTATCACTTCCATTAGGTCATGTTTAACGGGGGTTTGACTGTAGCAATCACATGGATACTTAACAATCTCTTTAACTCCCGGCAAATGCGTAGCTAATGATGAAAGCCTTAATTCTGGCTGCGGGAATGACTCATATTTAAAGTTGTCTGGTTTGCCAGGTATACCATTTTTACCAAACTTAGTAGGTGGATCACCAGCCAGTTCGGCAACTTCTTTTAGCTGTTCAAATTGCTTAGCCCATTCTTTAATTTGACCATTGACATCGTTATCAACTTCAACTATGATTTCCACATCTTTGGCCATATCGGTTTCTTTTCTGATTTTATCTATAGTTTGTTCAACTATGATTGGCCAATTAGAACTTTCTACAAATTCTTGCGTAGCATGAAATCCAAGCGTCTTGTCACCATAATAAAAATTAAAATAATAATAGTCTGTCATTACATCTTGTTTAATTTGAATGATTAAACGCCAGCCAGTCTCATGATATATGGTTTCATAGAATTGCTGCTTATACTCAATACCAAGACTAAAATCTTTTACATCAAAATCACTATTAATTTTTATTTTAGATAAACCATATTTATGTCCAATAGACATTTATATCCTTAGGGTACAAGAAAGGGCCAGAAAATAATTCTGACCCAATCAAGTTTAATTTAGCCTTCTTGTGCTGGCTCTGGCTCTACGACAGGTAGAATTCCTTCAACCTTGCCCTTAACTTCAGCTACTTTGGCTTCTGCCTCCGCAACCTCTGCTAGCTTAGCATCTAAAGCTGCAACAGCATCATCATGTGAAGCAATAGCCTCATCAAGTGCTGCATTCTGCTCAACATCTTCAGCGTCTTCAGCAATCTTTAGCTCTGCTGCACTTGCGCGCTCTGCCTCTAGTAGAGCAGTTAGTTCATCAACTGCACCTGACTCTGGAAGAGATGCTACATATGCAACAACCTCATCAACCTTTGCGTTTAATTCAACTAGATCTTCATTAATAGCCATTTGTGTCTCCTTAATTTCATTAAATTTATTTACTGCAATCTTAGCTAAAACTGCAATGCTGCCTAGGATTACTAGGCCTACTGCAATAGTTGTAATCATATTACTCCTAACATGGCCTTTGACCATATATTCAGTTTAACATATATGAATATAATTGGCCATGTTAATTAGTCTTCTTGTGTTCCAAGATACAGATTAGGCTCAGACTGACTTACTAGTCTTACTCCTTGAATAAATTCAATACCAATGTCGTCTAGTTCATCGTAGATCTCTTTCAGCGGACCGGCAAAATTGCTAGCAAACCTACTGAGAACTAGTTTAATTAAAGATGCTTGTTGGTTACTGATTTCTAAACTAATTGATTCATCGTTAATAACTTTTGCTTTAGTCAAAATAGTTTCCTTGTGCCTCTAATACATTTTCAATAAATGTCTCCACTGATGCATAATTATATGAATCTTTGTTTTCCATATAAAAATGATTACCTTCTGAATCCAGTGCCTCATCAAGGTATCCTGTTGAAGTCAATGAAACCAAATATTTTAGAACAAGAGTGCGCCTTAGTGTATTTACATAATCAACATAAGCATCCGTGAGATCCACTAATGGTCCAAGAGCTTTTCGTAGTTCTGGCGTGGCTTTAAGTGGTGTTTTCCAGTCTGTAATTACTTCTGGTGTATATGTTGTAACGCTAAGGTGGATCTTATAAAAATCAATAAAATCAATGGGAATATTGCTCTGATAATCTTTCCACCGGGCACTAAATGATAGAAGCTCTGCGGATTCAATAGTGTCATGCTTTTCATTTATATCAACCAAAAACTCTTCTGCACTCATTACTCTCCTAGTTTTTTAAATACTCTGATGCTAAAATTAGCAACTCTGGATCGTCATTAAAAAATCCAATTCCAACATTGCACTTGCTGCAAAGAATACCTCTTATGCATTTTCCACAGCTTCTACCCAATTTACAGCAATTATGATCACACCATCAACATATGCTTTCTTTCACGAAAGCCCAAAGCGCAAGCCCAACAAAAAGTTGTGGCATGATCGCAATCTTTTAACTCACGCTTTAAAAATCTAGGAAAAGGTTGAGGTTGTGGTTCCGATCCACATGTAGAGCATACCTCATTTTCAGCAAGATCTCTACCTTGGTTACAACATTGTGATGGTTTATTTCTTTTGATTTTAGGAGGCTTGACTTTTTTATTAATGGGTTCTAATATACGTAATTCATATGAAATATATTCCCTGTCGGCGCGGTGATAATTATGTTTCATGCACAATAGTTCTAAGTTCCATAAATCATCAGTTCCACCACTAGAGCGCGTTTTCACATGCTCAATGGTTAAAATATTTGAATTATTAATTTCATATTCGCAATTTAGCCAAGCGCATTTAAGACCATCTCTAATGGCTAACTTTTCAATTGTTTCTGATCTATTGAGAGTTAATTTCACCAAGAGCTTTGATCCAATCTGCTAAATCGTTGGGCATTGTGGATTTTACCTTAGCAGCCTTTGCTTCTGCTGTCAAGTCTTCTTGGCGTCTAATTGTACTCAGACTGACTACGTTGACGCTAGAGTCTTGAATTTCATTCTCTACACAGTTTCTAATTACTCCTGTTACTGCTTCAGTAATATCATTATGATTCTTCTTTGGGTGATCAACTTTTCCATTTGGTAAAATCACCAAGTTCTTTAACTCATCCATAAATCTATCGTCCTGTGGACCCTTGATCCTACCATCTCCCACCGCCAATGCAAACTCTTGGTACTCTGGCCTAGCCAAGGACTTCTTTTCGGCTCTAATTCCAACTTCGACAAGGTACTCAATCATATTGAATGATCCCCACTGGTCAAATGTTACCAAGTCAACTTTAAACTTTTTACAAAGCTCTAATATGAATTGCATAACTTCTTGGTGGTTTACTGGGTTTCCTTTGGTCGGCTCCCAAATTCTAAATAAATCAATAATTATAAATGGAGCTGGATCAGTTTTTAAGGTTCCCATATCAACCTCTTCCCAATGATCCACATGACCCATTGCAACAACTGTTCTATCATGGACTGAACTAAGGTCGATATGTAGATAATATGTTTTATCTTCTTCAGCTCTTATCCTAATATCTCCATCAAATCCATTAGGTTGATCAAAGGCGTCTTCAAGTTTTTGATGATTTTTAAAGAATGAATTATCATCTGTCTCTGGTGGATTAGCAGCGAATCTAAGTAGTGCATCTACTTCATCTTCATAAAATGCCATAACGAACTGTTGTGGATGCTTAGTTGGGTTTACGTCCCATGTGCAAGCTCTAACAGCATAAATGTTTGAATATTTATATGCTGTGATTCTAGATTTTTCCCATGTGACCTGAAACTCATTACCTTCTGAATCATCTTCTAGCTCCTCATTAAGCTTAAAGGTAAATGTCTCTTCTTCAATCTCCATTCCACCTGGTGCTGCTACGTCAAAGTAACGTTGCATCATCCAGCCATTTTTCTTTCTAGGGAATGATAGAGCAATTACGACACCAAGATCAGGGAACCTAGAGGTCACAGTACCAGACAAGGCCTTGTGCATCTCCTGAGCATACTCTGGGGTAAATGCATCAATCTCTTCTAGAATCACAGCAAGAATCTCTAATGACTCTGCGGAACTATGCTGACTATGGAGGCTGTGCAATGTGATTCTCTTATCAAAAGCAATATCATTATTTCTAGCATGCCATTTGCCATTAAACCAAGGTGCTCTTTTAATCCTTTCAACAAATGAGTTGAATATAGAGTTCAAGGCCATTCTAGCATCGTTAGCCATATTAACTAAATCAATGTTTTGTCCATCTGGCCTATCATAATAAGTTGCTGGATTTTCTAAACATAATAGTTTATGAACGATATATGCGAAAATAACCTGAGAGATTACAGATTTTCCTGATGCTTTTCCAAGCATAAGATGCAACTCTCTGGTATTTTTAGCCCAAATTCTTTCTGCTTCTTTTTCACCATACAGATACACAAGGGTTTCCTTCTTGTATATCTGGCTACCTCTTTCAATTAAATCTTCTTGAACTTCACTCAGCGGTGGCAGGTGCATAAATTGTTTGTCATATAAAAATGTTTTAAGATCTGCTGGTGTTTCTTCAAATACGTCTTCTGGGTTGATTGCTTTGCCAATGGCATTATAGAAATCATCATAGTTTGGCATAATTATCCTCTTTCTTTTAGATGATTATACCATTCATGATAGATTATCTCACATCATAGCTTTTTCCATCCAATGCCGCCAACTTCTGCTGAATTAGCTTGCCAACATCTGGTCTTTCTAAAGCAATTTCTTTAAGAATATTAACTACATCTGCAATCTTTTGTTCTGCATTCGCAATTTCATCACCAACTGAATCACGACTAATAAGACCAACTTTAAGCATCATTTCTGTTGACATTTTTCTAATATTGGCCAATTCTTTAAGTGCATCTTTTTGTGTTTTATAATCACCAATAACCTCAGCAGCTTCATATACATCTTCCATTCTTCTCAGAATGGACTTATACCCTTCATCAAGTTCCGCCGCGAGTTGCTGGCCTCTTTGTTCAATATATTGAGGGTCACTAACTAATTTATTCCATTGTTCTTTAAACTCTCTTTGCTTCCTCGCAGGAACGCCAGTTATATTTTGAATCTCTGTTGGAGTTTTAGATTCAGAGTATAGTCTAATTACATCGAGAAAGTTTTGCTGCTCTAACTCAACTGCAAGTTCAATATCCTTATCAGACATTCTTCTTCGCCCTACTCTTCTTAGCTACATAAATCCCAATCAATCTGCCGGGTTCAAATGATGACCAACCAAATCCTGCCACAGATAAAACATCGTACCATTCCTTGCCCGTCTTAACATTTACTGCTAAGCATCTGAATTTATAGATATTTCTATCGCCTTTGAATTTAACCAATGTTCCTGGTTCAATAGTTCCGCTTTCATGTTCAACTGAATACAATAGGCTAATATCAGGATTGTACCAATATGGTTCTAACTCTACTGCTTTAATCTTCTGTCTAACTCTAGCCATTATTATCTCCTAAATACTGAATTATAGAGTTTGCTCTAGCATTAGCTGACTCTTTCTTTACTTCATAGTATTCTACCTTATAATAATTTAATTGTTTTTTAATCTCAGAATCAACTTGCTCATTCAGCACCGGCGAAGTTGGCCTAAATGAGTCATCTTCAATTTTTGCCGGGAAGCCAAAAGGAAAATAGATTACAGTAGGATTACCTGAGGCAAATATAAATGAATGCAAAGAATCCATAGCTAAATTAGGAACTTTAAATGCAACTGTGTACGATAAGACATCAAAGGGGCTTCTAGTGCTAATAATATTATCTTGCTGATTCAACTTAAACACAGCCTTAGAAATATATTGCTGATGTTCGATTGTCCCCATTTTATGAGGACTTGATCGAGAAATGTTATCAACAACAGGCATGTTTAATCTATCGCCAAGTATTTTAGCAGTAGTACTTTTACCTGTTCCAGACGAACCAGCAAGCCATAAAACTGTCATCTCAATAATCCTCTATTTTGCAATTCAGTTCTAATCGTTCTTCCAGAAACACCGGCCAATGCTGCAATTTCATCAATACTCAATTTCTTAGTTAAAAAATTTAATCTAAGCCATGCTTCACTTTTGTATAGCTTTGTCTTCATGCTTTACTCCTAAATTTCGCAATAGCGTCAAGCCAATAAATAAAATCTTCCACAGGCATTCCTCTTTTTGCAGCATTACAAGCCCAACAACAAGAAACGCAGTTATCTATTGTATATCCCAAATCATTATCCACTCTATCTATCCCGTTATACCAATAAGTACCTGAATTTATTGATGCAGTATGTGCCATTTGTGGCTCTCTATCGCAATAATGGCAATTCCCAGCGAAAAAGGATAACGCTTCTTCATTCGTCAACTCCCAGACCCTATTGCTATTTTTTGCATTTTTTCGGTATGTACCAATTATTGATCGCTTGGATGACCCAAAATCAAAAATAACTTTATCTTTAACCGAACACTCAGCGCATTGACGGCTTTTCCCGTGGGCCAAATCGCATCTTCTGACCTTACTTAAATTACCACAGGCGCATTTGCATTCATAATATGCTTTAGTAATAAATCCAACAACCGTCCAGTTGTAAAATTTATCTCCTAATGACACTGGGCCAATAGAAGACCCTCGGCAACCGCAATTTGTTCTTTTGCCACTATTCCACTCGCTAGTGCTAAAGGGAATGGTGACCCCTCCACACTTACATTGAGCAATCCAATGCGCTTTTCCGAATTTACTTTCTGCTTGTTCTATCACAGTCAACAAGCCTTTTTCTTGACCAATTATATTCATAATTCTTTTATTCATCTTATGATCATATCACAATTAAAGACAATAAGACGGATACACTAATCCTCATGCTCCCGATTAGTATCATACGCAAACCAAGCTAAGCCGATAGAGTCGCTTTGATTATCATTATCAACAACAACATCAAACATTTTCTTACACCACTCCTTAGTCCTATTTTTTCTATATTCCCTAAAGAACTTAGCTTTATGTGCTTGTGTCTTAATCTCTCTATGCTTAAGCAAAAGTTCGGTTTTCTCTTCACGCTTTAAGTTAGGGTTCCCTATGTATGTCTGCCATGCCACCGGAACTATGCAAATGACAGGGCACCCAACTTGACCTAACACAGATTGAACTACACCTAGATATTTCGCCATCACAGTCAAAGTAGTTATTGAAATAACTTTAACGGCCTCCTCGCAGTAAATATAATCTGCTTGGAATTCACCAGACTTATAAAGAGCTTCCATCTTATTCTTACAGTCAGCTAACTTCTCTGAGTTATTCTTACCTTCGATATAGAATTCTCCATATCTAATTAATTTGCCGTCGTCTAAAACAGACCAAGCTATTGACTTACTTGAAGTGTCCAGTCCAATTGTTCTCATCTGTCTACCATCCAATCAAAATCCTCATCCAATATTTCGATAGATGGCTTAGAAAAAGGATCATTGTATAGTGCGATTCTGGTCAACCAATCAAGAAATCTTTCTAACCCTAGAGCGGACTTAGCCCAATTGCAATCCTTACAGCAAGAGGCAACATTATCAATTTCATATCCTAAGTCATTATTAATTCTATCGACTCCAATAAAGCCTTCCCACTTAAGAGATTCATTTTTAATTGGATCTGAATTTTCTTTGGGGATAGCCTCTAGATGACAATAAAGACACTTACCAATAATTAGTGATTCAAATAATTCCTCTGAAATATTAAAAGAATAATTTCTGGCTATAGCTGATTTTTTGTATTCTTTGTATTTGGCAGTAATGCTTCTTTCATAAGAGGTGTTAGCTAGATGAATTCTTGTGCAATTTCCACAACCTAAATCACCCCTTATGAGCTGACTACGATTAAAGCCTTGTTCCTTTTTGCAGTCTACACATTCCGATTTGTATCTTCTGCCTGAACCTCTCGGATTAACAGATAGGACCTTCCACTTGCCATACACACTGTTAATTGGCAGGCAATTGCATTCATTATGAAATTTATTTGCTCTAATCCAAGATGGTCTTGCTCTAAAAGGATCTTTACATAAAGTACATTCTAAGGAAAAGTATGTATTTTTCTTATCTCTATACTCACCTTTAATTAACCAACCATTAACTACTGTATTAATTAAAGATGCATTTATAGCTTGAATTTCTTTATGATTCATCTTTAGCCCTCAGTGCAGTCTTAAGAAGAGGGATCGAAACTGTTCCCTTAGGGAAAGAGCTTTCGCATTGTGCTTTAACTTCGCAGCTGTTGCAGGTAACGCTATTAATTCTTTTACCTGGAAACTCCTGAATTACTTCACCGGCTTCATACGCCTGCTGGACTTCAAGCATCCATGCAAATGCAGCTTCAATTTTACGCCTATTTTCATCATCCATTCTAACTGGAATTATGATATTGTCCAGAGAATTTCGATCTTCATAAATTAAGCAGCCAAAATCAGAGTCCAATAAAAACATATATAAAATAAGCTGCATTATGTTTGACTCTGTTCCAACCATCTTCTGAGCACGCCATTCAAAATTCTCATATCGAGTTGTTTTAATTTCTAGTGGCGTATTAGTTTTTGGCAAATATGCATCCACAAAGCCATGAATGTTTGGATTCTTATGCCAAAGCTCTTTCTCAATTTCAATATCAGGAATATTCTCTTTTAACTCATTCTGCAAAAAGTCATGACTAGTAGATCCTACGTCAACAGCCCTTAGATTAGGGTGTTTCCATGTGTCTTCTACTGTGGTGCCCTCGAAAAGGATATTCCAATATCTAGGGCACCCACCATTACCTTTGTCATAAAAAATCTTAGATGCTGAGAATCCAATCTTCTTTACTTCTTTTACTACTAATTGATCCTTGAAGCTAGCCTTGATTTCTATCACAATATCTTTTTCTGCTTGCGATAATCTATTCCAGGCTAACTTTTTCTCTAGCTTACTAATGGTGTTTACCACCTTTCTATTTCCTCTATTATACCATTTAGTAACGATTAGTAAGCTTTGGTAACATATTTCAGAGCATTCACTAGTTCATCAAGTGCTTTTGCAAATGTGAGCAACAATTCCTTATTCTGTCTAGCATTAGGAGCATCTTTACGAACTACCATATAATCTTTAGCCTGCATTTGGCAACTAAGCGATAGTGCTGAGAATTGAACAATTAGTCTATACGCCGTCTTTGCAGATACATTAGGATTAGTAATAAGTCTGACAACCCATACCAATGATTCAGTAATTTGATCATTGTCTAGAAACTCTGCCACGCTTTTAAGTCTATCTACATCAAGAATTGTTTGGTCAATATCTTCATGCTTTTCATGATTAAAATCTTCCATCATACTTCTTTCTTATATAATTCCCACATTTCTAAAAACATGGTCTCAGTAATGGCCACCCAGCGAATTCTGGGTTCTTCTTTGCCTAGAACCACTTGCAACAAAGGTTCAGTTCTATTGATTCTAGCATCTGTTGATATTTTAGATATATTGGATATAGAAAGAGCATAACTAGAGCTATACTCTTTCACATCACAAGTGTAAATTGCTTCGCCAGAATCTGTAAAAAGAACACCATCGCCCTTTTTATGATCTCCTCTGCCTGAGTTCTTAACTGGCTGAGCGCCAATACGACTTAATTCATATTTTTCGGTCTTATCTGTTGCCATTACAGAACCATTTCTTTTAATTCTTCTTCAATAGAATCATAAATACCTTGACTATTTTTTATTCCGGCAATCATATCTGATTTACTGGTCCAAGTATTATCTCTATATGTAGTGGTTCTATTGTTAACTTTTTCAATAACACCATAATCTACGGCTAACGTGATAATCTCTTCGGTAAAATCAATCCCAATGTTATCTCCTCCATAATAAATATCCCACTTGGCAATTCTTTTTGGAGGACCAATCTTATTTTTTTCAACAGTTGCCTCAACGTGTCTACCAACAGGAACAGTGGTCGGAACCTTACCAACCATAACCTCTTGTTTAATCTGCTCTTTGTCTGTATTTGATGAATTAAGTTTAATCATTTGACTGGAAGCAAACTCAACCTTTTTACCAGATGTTGGAGCTTGAAATGAGCCATAGGACTCAATGCGTGTAGAAGTTTGACTCAAGAGGATAATGATAGTTTTTTTATTTGCGTAATGAATTCCATTAATAAGGTTGGTTACTGCTTTGCTTTGGCTACCGATTTGTTTTCGGTCATCGGCTTCTTTTAAAAGACCATCTTTATCTATATAACTTTCTGGAAGAATATCACTAATTGAATCAACAACAATAAGATCAATACCTTTTTCAATCCAAGGAATAATATTATTACTCAACTGTCCACCGGATCTTGATGTCGCAATAAGCAGCTCATCATTATTTACTCCCAAAGACTTACTAAATTCCTTATCAAAAGTTGCCTCTACATCTGCATATCCACAAACCAATCCATATTCTTTTTGTAATTTAGCAATAGTTTGTAGCGCAAGCATTGACTTTCCTGCTGATGGATTTCCGTAAACCGTGTGGACTCGACCAGCACCAAGGCCGCCTGTAGCTAATGTCAAACCTAGAGACGCCCAAGGGTATGTAACTGTCTCAAACTCTTTCGCAATCTGCACACTTTTTCTTACAGAAGGAGATAAGCTGTTCATAAAATCATCAAAACTCATCCTAAAACACCATGCATTTTGTCACGAGATTCATTAATCTTTGCTTTCTCACCCAACATATCATGTAATGACGTATTTACAACGCCAGCATCGTACAATGAATACCAAAAATCCAGGACGCGGACTATGATGTCATCTAATTCTTCGACAACCGCTTTTTCGCCTTTAGTCTTGCGTAAGGCCTCTAAAACTTCTGTTACTTCACTATGAATCATAGCAAGCTGCTTCGCCTGACTATTGAACTCTTTCATATCCAAAGAATCATAAAACCCTTTAGATTTTGCTGTCTGATGCAACTTGTATGCCAAATCATCTAAATTTACTTTTTCCATCATATTATTTTTCCTCCAACTCGATTAGTTCCACACCATACTTGATTCTGCCATCATCTTCATATACCTTGATGATAGGCCATGTTTTATTAGCTGCCATTGAGTCTAGAATATTTTCTACATCAACTTTACTTACATTAAAAATCTCATCATTCTCGACCGCTGATGCCAATATAGCCACCGCTAATTGCATTAATGCAGCCTGATTGTCATTCATTTTCTGCTTTCAACTCCCTTAAAAATTCATTATTGGATCTAATCATTTTTCTAGCCCAAGCCTCAAGTGAAACGCCCTTTTCATTGCAGTACTCCATCATTTTCGATATCTCCAACTCTAAATCATATTTAGAGTAATTCTCACCTAAAACATGGACCCCATTATACATCTCTTGTAGAAATCTAATAGAGACACCTCGAATTTTACGATTCTGCTCTTGTTCTGATGGTGTCGCCCATTTAACATTTCCAGGCTCATAACCTTTATCTGAGTCAATTCTATCTACAGAATGAATTGGAGATGGTCTTGGGCCAAGGTAATCAGAAAACTTAGACCGATCTTCATACCATTCTTGACAGATGTCAATACCCCTTCCCCCATATCTGGGATACGCCAGGTTATTTTTATTTCTGCATCTCTGAACAATTCCAACTATAATGTTGTGAACAATTCTTTGCTCTGGCGTTAAAAAGGAGCTGAATTCACAATAAGGGTCTTGACAATTCTTGTTTTTTATATTAAATTTATTTTTCACTTCAAATTGTCTTCCACAGTCACATAATGCTAATAGCATTTTTGGACCAGATCTTTTCTGAATTACAAAATATCCAAATCTCTTTCCGATGATTGAATTTTTAGGTGAAGAAAACTCACAATAGTTATCATCGCAAGATAAAATCTTGCCTTCATAGCGATATTTAGATCTTTCAAATACCAATCCACACATACATACGCATAATATTTTCTTCGTCTTTTGTTTAGTGTTATCTCGGAATTCTTCTACAATATAAATATTGTTTTCTTTATATAAATAATTAATTTTCATCTACCTTAATCATCTTATTTATTGTTCGGCCCCATTTTTTATCATCATTGATTTGAATTTTAATTTCATCACCAGGTTTTACACCCCTAGAAGACATTAACGCCTCTTTAAACATAGTTCCACTAGACAAGCAACCATTATGAACAAATAAAACATTCCCCATCAAGTTGCCAGTCTTTGTTCTTCTAGATTTACCAGCAACAAAATGTGTTCGCTGGTCCATCTCCCCATTAAGGTATCTTACCAGAGGATTAATTTTACTTAGGTTTTCTAGATCCATAGATCCAACAAGATTACCTTTAGCTAACGCAAATAAATAACGCCTTCCCTTCTCTATTCCATGATCTGGCTGAACAAATACAGCTCCTTTTCCAGTTTGATCTTTGAAGTCAATTCTAATCCATCCCTTAATTACAATATCCTGGACGATACCCATAACAATAGCATCAGATTTATCAACATAATCTTCCAGGTTAGTTAATCTGCTATACATCTCAGTGGTAATCTGGCCTGTATCAAAGGAAGCAATCCCTAGGTACTCATAAAAGTTTTCCTTGCATTCCTTCATATCTACCTTGTGGTCCGGGAAATCTGTGGCTCCAATTTTGTTTAAGGATTGGATCACCCTTGAATTGAGGCCAGACCCTTTAGCCATGATCTTATCAGACATATCCTTATAAGACTTGAAAGGACGCTGATTAATCAAACGCTCGGCAAGCTTATCTGAGATGTACTTCACATTAGCCAAACCCATATAAATTACATTGTCTTTAACAGTGTAGTCAATATTTGATTTATTGACATCAGGCGTCTTTACTTCAATGCCCAATCGCTTACATTCTGATAAATAATCACTAATGCTGTTATTATCTTTTTCATTATTCAATAGAGCCGTCATATATTCTGCTGGATAATAATGTTTCAAATATGCGCAAACATATGACAACATGGAATATGCAACAGAATGACTATTGTGCGTAAGAAAGCCATTTGCATAAAAAGCATGTGGCTCATCATATAACTCTAAGTCATATGTCTGAATAGCTGGCATTAGCCTGCGTCCAGCAACAGCCACTTTACCATTCTGTGTCCAGATTTGGTCATTCTGATGAATTCTATAAGCTTCTTTCCAACCCTTTGATAATCTATGCTTATGCATTGTGGTTGCATCAATATATGTCTCTGAATCGGTCCAAATGCGCCACACATCTTGAACACCGTTATCATGTACAGCTTTAATTTTATGCCAAACAGTAGGTCCAACCTTTGGACCTTTGATCCACTTTGGACCTTTAACCTGAATAAATGTATTGTCAAAATCTCCATCGGCCCAAGAAAAATGCTCTAAAAATTCTTTAATAGTGAAATTGTGATAAACCCAATCCTGCGTAGTTAAATCATCAAATTCACGAACATCAATGCATGTATCCTCTGCAAGGCACTTGTTGAATGAATACTCAGCAGTAAGCTCAATATCTGCCCATAGCTTATCTGCTACTTTTTCACTAACGTTTTTCCTAGCCCCTTCAATAAACTTTTCTTTGTATGGTTGTAGAGTTTCTTTATCTTGCTTATGCGCTGTAATTTTACGAATCTTATCCGAATCTTCTTTTGAAAGACCGGCAACTTCTGAGCAAATAAGCATTGACTGCTCCTGATATAAATAGAATCCAAATGTCTCTTTCAGAAACTCCTCTGACTCTGGTGTTGGATATGAAACTTTTTTGTAGCCCTTTTTACGAGCAATATATTCAGCACCAAAGGCCTTCATAGCTCCTGGTCTAACTAATGCATTTGATGCAACTAGATCACCAAAATTATCAATGCCCATATCTTTAATTACTTTGGTAGATGCACTGGCTTCTGCCTGGAATACACCGGCAGTTTCACCGCGAGTAAGCATCGCAAATACTTCTGGATCATCATATTTGATCTTCTTTGGATCAATTCTTTTGCCGCGAGTCTGACGAACATATTCAATGCAATCCGCCACTACATCTAATGTTTTGACAACCAAGAAGTCATATTTAATAAAGCCAACTTCTTCTACAACATCTTTTTCATGAGCAATAACAAACTGTCTAAAGTCCTCACCTTCAAGTTTGCGGCTTTCTGTAGGAGCAAGGTCAGTGATGGGCATCTGACTAATTACAGTTGCCCCTGCGTGATATCCGGTGCCAGAAATGCGGCCATCTAGAGCTTTTGCTAACTTGTATACATCGGGATATGAATTATGGAAATCTTTAAATTGCCCCTTCTTGAAATCATCCATAACAATAATATCTTTTACAATAGTGTTAGATAAAGCAAATGGAACATTTAGTACTCGACATGCAGACTTAATTGCTGATTTAGCTGAGTATGTGTTAATTGTAATAACTGAGGCAACTTTATCTTTTCCATACTTCTCCTCTAGATATTTCTTTAGTTTTGGTCTACCTTTAGGAGAAATATCAGTATCAATATCAGGGTAATCTCCGCGCCACTCAGATAAAAAGCGCCAGAATAGAAGCTTATGTTCAATAGGATCTACCTCTGTGATCTCTAGAGCATAATTAACCAACGAACTTGCTGCACTCCCGCGCCCGAATCCGATAGTAATTCCTTCTCTATTGCAGAAATTAATCGCATCCCAAAGAATAACAAAGTAAACGCAGAATTTCTTAGAAACAATTAGATCAATTTCTTCCTTAATTTGATCTTCATATTCTTGTTTTCCTAATAGACCCCGCTTTTTCATTCCTTGACGGCAGATTGTTCTAAAAATATCTTCAACATCTTTATCTTCTGGTGCTGGAAGAGTAGCTACATGATCATACAATGTATATGCTTGTTTAATTGCCAATTTTATCGCTCACCTCAATAGTATTTCTGAATAGATCTGGACGATCGATACCCTGATCTAAAAATTTCTGATTAGTATACTCTGGTGACATTAGGGACACTTCGGCGTGCTCGAATGTCATCTTTCGCTCTGGATAAAGATATCCAAGACGCTCCATAAAATCCTTGTCTCTCAATACATCTGCATCGACTTCTGAATTCTTTTTTGGGTTTGTATTGAGAATCAATAATGCTTCTTGAATCCATAAATCTGCTGGATCTGCATGATGGCAATCCCTCGTAGCTAATACCTTTACTCCATTATCATCTGCCATTTTTAATAACTTATGATTAAGACCTTTACTAATTCCCTCATTGTGGTCTTGAAGCTCGATATAAAAATCATCATGAAATATATCTTTAATAGTGGTTAGCCATTTCAGAGCATATTCTTCTTTTTCATTAATAATATTTCTGGCAATTGGACCTGATACACAAGCAGAAGTCACAATAACATCTTCATGATAATCCTCTAATAAATCAAGACCAATCAAAGGCTTATTATAAAATGACTCATTCCATGCTTTTTCTTGCATTTTATAAATATTCTCCAAACCATTCTGATTCTTAGCTAATAGAATCATATGGTAATAAAGCTCAGAATCTTCTCCATCTTGTCTCTTAGCTTTGGTTGTTCTTTCAAAGCGAGAATCTTGTCTCATACCACCGGCTAAGTGAGCCTCTACTCCTAGAATAGCCTTGATATTATTCTCAGTGCAAGCTTTGAGGAAATCCCTGTGTCCCGCACAAGTTGAATGATCGGTTAAAGCTAGAGATTTAATTCCCAGCTCATTTGCTCTCTTGCAATACTCATCTGCTGTACTTAGGCCATCCATGATTGAATACTGTGTGTGAAGCATTCAAAGATGTAGCTCCGCATAATCGAAACTACCACCCATAACCATCACCTCCAAATTTAGAAACATATAGTTCATCTGACAAAATCTTTATAGAACGAATTGACGATAGGGCTAGCACAATCGCTAGCCCTATCCATTAGATCTTTATTTGCTTACTAATCACCAAGCAGGTACTTGGTCAGATGCATCAGAGCCATCTACAGGATCTTCATCTTCTTCTCGCTTGTCTGGCGTGTAATTTTTTAGATACCATTCCTTCTGATTCTCATAAGGAATATGACGCTTGGCATGAGTATCTAGATCCCAAAGCTCCAAACCATCAACATCTAGTTCGGTCTTTGATTCTCGAAGCTTCCAAACGGTATCTGTACCTGCACCACGACGTGTAATAGTATAGGTTGCATTGGTAATAGAATTTTCATGTGCATCATTTTCATCACCTAGATCATCAATAAAAGGTGAATGTAGATTGCGACTCAGAATTTCTACAGATGGCTTCCCATCACCGCGATCTACTGCTACGTTAATATAGAAGTTCTCCCGGCGCTTCCATCCAGCCTCTTTGGTCTTCTTATACATCTCTGCCGCGAAGTCTCGGCCTTCTGGATCAATTTCAGTAGTATCTAGAGCGCGTGATAAGAATCCATTCTTACCATGAGCTTGACGCTCTACTAAACCAAGATATACGCCATTTGCTGAATTATAATTAGGGCTTGATTCATCTAGTTCCTGTAGGAAGCGTACAGTTAGGGTTTCACCACTCTTAATGGTAAACCATGTGGCCTTGGGGCGATCTCGCTCCTCTTGTGCCTTTGCTCGCTGCTCTTTACGTCCGCGTAGTGCTGCTAATCCTGAAAATTCTACTTTTTCTGTGCTTGTCATATTTGTTTTTCTCTTTTCTGTTTATTTTAAGCTCTAAGAGCTACTACTATTATACCAAAAATAGGCTAGGGTTTCGAACCATCTCTGCGATTTCTGAATCTGTTAAATCGCCCATATCTTTAGCTTCATGTGGAAATAAGTCTTCTTCAGACCATCTAGCCTGAGTGACTGAGAGACCAACTTTACCACATTCTCTTGCAATTTTACGTGCAAGCTTGTGACCTGCATCATCGTTATCAACACCTAAAATTACAGTGTTGAAATACTTACTAAGTTGAGCTTTATGTTGTTCACTAAAGCTGCCGCCTAATGTAGCAACGACATTTGGAAATCCTGCCTGGTGAACTCTGAGCGCATCAAAATTAGACTCTACAATTATTACACTATCACTGTTTTGTCGCTTTGCCTGACTAATGTTGAAAAGTGATTTAGAGCTAGGAAGATCATGAGAATTCTTAAACCTCTTCTCTTTAATTGATCTACCAATAATACCAACTAGCTTTCCATCATTACTTCGCATAGGCGTCACAACCATGTTTTTTGCCTTGTCATATCCGATTCCAAAGGCTTTTATTGTCTCTGGCAGTAAATGTCTGCTAGCTAAATAATCGTTGGCCTCAGCGGATTCTGACAGTTCTTTTTGAAACCTATATAATAAATCTTCGCTGAATGAGGGTAGTTCTTCGTCAGCCATGATTTCTTCCAACACCTGCTCAATATCCAAGCGTTCACCTTTATATTTATTGAGGTATCTTTTGGCTTGAAATATGTTCATGCTTTTAACATCTTGGATTGTCTCTAAAAGGCTAAATCTTTTTTCACATGCGCCGTTGTAACAAAAGAAAAACCCATTTGATTTAGCGACAGTTGCGGCAGGAGAATAAAAATTAGAATGATATATGCAATGAACTAAGAAGTGAGTGTCAGATTCACTAGCAACTTCAATACCTAGATCATCCAATAGTTCATGCAGATTTATTTGATCGGAAAAGTCTTCCCGTCCGAAAAACCTATTTCGCTCCAAGATCTTTCTACTCCTACTTCAATTCCATACCAGCTAATTTTAAAAGCATATTTCTTATCTTTTTCAATATATTCCGTTGACCATTCAACATTAAGATCTAAATGCGGTATATATCCTTGTGAGCGCATAATTTCTTCCAATGTTTTTGTCAACTCATATTTGAGACGAATGATATCACAGTCGTCTCGTAAAAAACCTTCTTCGGTGAAACGCCGAATATCTTGATGAAGCATCACATATGTATCTCTTTCTCTAGATGTTAATCATCCAAATAATCAAGACTGTCATTTATATTTAAATAATTGTCTTCATCATCTGGTTCAATCACATCTATTGTACCCTTTTCGAAATCAGTTTTTACATTAAAAGCAAATAAATCCCCATGTCTGCTTTTACGGGCAATGATTTCAGTGCGCTCTACTTCATTATTTTCATCTCTATGAGTGTGAACAGCAAATGCTAGGTTGGCTGCATATTCAATTTCACTTGAAAAAGCAACCTGTGCGACGTGCGGTGCAACCAAACGGTCTTTCTTATCTTTGCCAGTAACAGCAGTGACAGCTAGAATTGCTGTTCTAGAAGCATTAGCAAGCTGCTTTAATTCTCTTGCAGTCTTCTTTGCTCGCATTCTTTCATCATCACTTCGGCCTCTATCTGAAAATAACTGAGTGTAATCAAGTAGAATTAACGCAGGCTTGTGCTGTTCAATTTTCGCCTGAATCATGTCTACAGAAAATTCTCCATATGATTCAGTTCCAATTAAATTGAAATCTGCTTTACCATTCATGAAATCTGTAGACCAGCGTCTAAAGTCTTCTGGATCTACATTTGCACGAACCATATCATCCATAGAATACTCAGAGATAAGGAACAGAATTCTTTCCCTTAGTTCTTCCGGCGTCATTTCAAGGTTGATAACCATAACTGGATACCCAGCCAACCAAGCATTGATTATAATTTTCAGAGCAACCCAGGACTTAAAATGTCCTGAATACCCCAGAAGGAATATTAGATGTCCTGCGGCCATTCCCGTTGGATAAGCTTCATCCATTTCTTTGAACCCGAATGGAATTCCAACTTGGCCTCCATTTAGCTCTACCTGCTGCCTAGTTTTTTCTAGATGCTGAACTGTGGCTTCTGTATCTCGAACATCAACCGTTCTAGAAGTTCCTGTGGATCTAGCTTCTTCGGCAACACGCTTCGCTAAATGTGAAAGTAAGACGCTGGGTTTAATATTGCCAGCCTTAAGATCTTTTGCCCCTAAAGCAAAAATCTTTTCAAGAGAAATTTTTGCGAGATTTTCTTTCTGAGCCGCGATATAATGAAGGGTTTTTCCTTCTAAATCAATATATTCAAAATCAGGGTGAATTTCTTGAAAGACACTAAGAGGAATAACCTCTTTATTTACCTGATAGTACTGCCAAATATCATTCCACATGTCTTCATGCGTTGGCAGTACCTTTGGCATATTCTCTGACATGATGGAAATCATGTCCTGATTCTTGATTAGTGAGCTAATAATCTTAGCTTCTTGAACACTCAATTCTTATTCCTTGCATTTCGTCTAATCAAAGCTCTGTCTTCTTTTCTTTGCTGAATAATATGAAGCATTGTTTCATAATAGTCAGCATACTGCCTTTTGAAATATTTGAATGATTTGTCATCGCTTGTCTTCAAAAAGAAAAGCATAAGCTTTTTAATTTCTTTTTCATCTTCAATATGCTCTAGAATATCTTTCATATCAAACTTAGCTTGCATTACATTTGAATTATCTTTATATCCATGCTCTTTTTGCAATTGCTTGAAATATCTCAGCGCCTTTGACGCCTCATTCATATCTGTCATTTTGGCTTCACATTATGTCTAGAAAATTCTTTAGTTAGAACTGCATTAATTTTGTCAAACATTTCTTTAGTGTGCTCAGACTGAAGTTTGCCGTCTGGAACATCTTCCTCTAGTTCCGCTTCTAGCGTGATGTTTTCGTAATCACCCAAGTTCACCGTTCGGCGTATCGCTAATCTCCACCGGGAATTCAAATCCTGTTTTGGTTTGTTTTGGCTCTGATTCAATTACTGGCTCCTCTTCTGCTCCCATAATAACTGTCATGTATCTATCATTTGCATCTAAATATCTATCTGCTAATTCCAGCAGATCTTCCTTGCTGTCTTTTGCAATTGCCCGCTGCGCTAAAATATCTAAAATGTCTATATGGTGTTCCAATACATCAAAAACACCCAGTTCTGTATTTTTAATCTTAGAGTTAAAAGATCTAAGTTTCCGCATCTTCTCTAAATATCCTCACTACTTGGTCATCATCTAACTTAATAAATTCTCTATCATCACCCAACTTCATTAGGTGGTCTAATTGTTTTGCTGATGTAATGGTGTCATTGTGAGGCTCACCATATCTATTTTTTTGCAATTGCTCCCAGGCTACTTGCCTAAGCTCTTGCATATGCTCTTCATTAATATATACTTTTTTAGGCATATATGTTTTTCTATCATATGAACTTTCAGGCATATTGGATAGCAAATTCTTTTTTATTATTTCTTTAATCGTAATTGGTGAAATATTGATGAGATTGGCTGCTGCGGATATAGTATAAGCCTTTTTATACTTCCGGCGGACTTCATCTCTATTCAACCAAAGCCTGTCTTCATCTTGATAAGACCATGCTACCACAGAGTTGTCCGAAACTATGACTCGGATCTTCATCATTAATTTATCATCCAAATAAAACATACTTGGAATAGGTCTATTTACCATTAGCATCCTTAGATAAGAAAGACCCCTATATTTCTATAGGGATCTTTCTTAATTTAAAAATTATACTTTTGCTGGCGTGGTATCAACGTTAGCCGCTGCTACACCGCCGACAATAAGACCAACAATAGTAACCCAAGGCGTAAGCTCTAGATCTGTAACTAAACCTAGACCGACAACTAGAGCCTGTCCTGCACCTAGCACACCGTAAAACCACTTGCGGAATCCATCTGCCGTATTTACTACAGCTAGAACTGGTGAAACCACAGCTAGAACAAGTGCAGTAACAAGAGCACCAGTGCTTGCCGTAAAGTAATTATATGAAACTAATAGTGCTACTAGAGCGGGGGCTAGAACATATAGAAATGCTCTCACGTCTGCCCAAGACCTGATATTCAGTGCGTTCAATTTAATTCTCCTTATTTTTGTTGTTCAAGCTATTCTAACATCTCATCTGACAAATCTTGATACGTATCCAAAATTTCTTGTGCCCATTTTATTTTATCTTTAACTCTTTGTCCGTACGGCTGGCTTTTTGACCAAAGTTCCAAATTTTCTATGCGGTTATCATCACGAACACCATTTTTATGGTGAACCGTCTCATGCTCCATGAGTGGTCGCCCAATTTTTTCTCCCATAACCGACCTGTGTTCATAAACAACACCAGCTTTAGATGCATGAATTGATTCACGATCAAACCAAACGATGTATCCATTTTCAGTTTTACGTTTTTGAATTATTTTTTCCGGTGGGGTGAGAGACTCACCCCACCTTAATAGCTTTTGATAGTGATTCGTGCAATGAAGTCGAGCGTATGCATTTTTATCACAATCTTCTACTTTGCATTTTTTACCAGCATTATTCAATTTAATAGCAGCATATAAATTTTTCCCGCTTCTTAATCTAGAATAATGTGCAGAACATAGACCTTTAATTATTTTTTCATATTCTTTTTCACAGACATAACAAAATTTATTTGACTCTTGCTCATAATTAGGATCATTGTATTTTTCAATCTTTCCTAAACAAGACCAGCAATACCCCTTACTTTTAGCATCTTTAGGGCAAGCTTTATTTAGACAGAGCCTATCTTTATTTGTAATCTTAATGGGAGCATTCAAAGGCACCCCAGTTCTTTGTCTTTCATAATGAAGCCTACAAAGATCTTTGCAATGTGCCGGTTTCTCGCAAACTTTACAACTTTTCATACAAATATTATATCACACAGATAAAGTAGATGTGGCTGCGAGATAAAAACATCTATTTTTAGATAGCCCTAGTATAGCTTTATTTCTAGCATTGATCAAATAAACATTACCGAAATAATTTGCTGTTTTGTACTTCTCTATTTTAGGTCTACTACCAGCGATAGGACGAGACTCATACGATATTCGAATAAACCAAGAATCACTGGCTGGATCAACTGAAATTCTTGAAGTAAATCCAGCTATAACTGCAATCCTTGCTATTTCATAAGCAATATACTGGTTCTTTATTTTATGTGCTCTAGCTTTTACTTGAACACGACCGAACCAACCTGTTCCAGGATCACTGCTTAACCAAAATTCTAGCATATCCACTAGGGCTAATGCATCTTCACCAGTGCAATTATCCACAATAGATTTAAAGGATGCAATATCATAGTCTTCTACTGCAAGCATTCTTGCTATATATTCTAGCTCAGAGTTGGAATGCCTTCTTTCTCCCGCCAAAAACGGCGTAGAAAGAACAGGTAAATATTTAGATTCTGAGTATGCTTTATCTTGTGTATGCTTGGGTATCTCTGAGAACTTCAAATACTTTGCCCCATATAAATCACTATAATATAGAAAACGAGTGTCATCCGTTGTGTCTATATTATGTTGTCCAGAATCAACTATATTTATCTTCTGATATATAAATTCACTGCTAATTGACAACACAGGCTCAATGCATGGTTTAAGATCAGAACCTAGAGCATACACCATATCGCCAGGAGACACCAAATCGGTATCAATAAAGCCTTTACCGACTACATAGATTTTGGTTCTATTATTAAGCATTAAGCCTGATAAAGCTTTCCACCTACCATGCAAGAATAATCAGGTGCGATAGTTACTAGCTCCACATGCATATAATTATTATTCCAATAGCCAACACTGAACCCAGGCAACCAATCGTGAAGGCGGTCATAAGACATTCCTTCAGAGGTAACGTCAGTCATATGCCCAATCTCCCAGCCGCGAACAGAATATCCTCTTAACTCAAAAGTTTTTGCTACAAATGCCTGTCTATGGGAATGTCCAACCATACATGTAATATTAAACTCATCATTGACTTTAGCTACGGAGTTTCCGGCTCCCTTTAGCGCATAAGGGCCATGATGAATGTAAAATTCTGGATACAGTTCAAATGGAGGTTTATTGTAGTAACTTAATTCAACTCCATGTGTATCTGTTTTCCATAAAAATTCTGGTGTAATTAAATTCTTTAATGCCGGAGCTTTTTTAGCAATATACTCATCATATCGAGCTTCATGGTTTCCAGTTGCATAATGAATTCTGGCATTGGGTCTTGCTTTCCGAACATCACCAAAAAAGTTTTGCACTTGAGGTGCATAGGTAATAATAGCCTGTTCTACCTCTTCTGGCTTACCATCTGAATATTTGCTGACCGGACAAGCATCATCCAAATCTCCCAAAATAGCCACAGTATCAGGCTTAAAACTTTTTAATACTTTCATCCATAAATCCATATACCTTTTATTGTGATAAGGAATGTGAAAATCAGAACCGAATAGAATCTTTTCTTCAACAGCCATTTTTATATTTCCTTAATATTTTTCTGCAAATTTCGTCAATCTAAGTTTTCGCCATTAGGATGAAAATCTAACTCTTCAGTGCTTACTTCAATAGCTTCAAATTTATTGAAGCCTAATTCCCAAAAGTCTGATGAAATTAAACGCTTTTTAATTCCTTCAATATAGTAATACTGATCATTACACAGTAGAACACTTGTTGGTCGGAATCCTAACTTAGCACTAGAGACTGGAAAATCCAAATCCTCTACTGTTACTAGTGGTTGCGCCCATGACTCTACTGCACTCCATGAGAGTAAAGGATATGCCTTATCATCCATGATCCGATACGCTTGCTCGTCAAAAATTACAATTGTGCCTGGTGGAATCTTCATGCTTTGTAGTCTACCAGTAGATACTTACTAATCCAAATCACCAGTAAGTTTGATCACTCTTAGGTAAGAAATTATACTTATAACTCCACTTTCCAGGAGCAATTGTAATTTCCATTGCTTTAATTCTTAAGTCATATGTTTCAAATTGATAATGAACATAAATTCTATCAAGGATATCTAATTTAGCCAGCATATACATGGTGGAACTATCTTTCACTGGTGAAGTTATCTCAGAGATGTAAATTCTTGGTAAGGAATAATCTTCTAACACTCCTTGTGCCCATGAGATGAAGCTGGAGCCAAAATAATCAGCCTGTAGATCTTCGTACGACCCCGTCCCTCTGACAACCTGAAACTTCTTACTGTATTCTCCAAAGGACGAGATACTAGCATTGTCTTGGTATCTAACTGTTCTTTGTTTACCTTCAATTGTTTTAAACATTTCAGGAGGTTCCGCTGAAGAGGCTTCTCTTTCTACCAAGCTGGATCTATCCAAAAGATTTTCTTCAACATCAATCGCATTAATAATAGATTCTGTATCAATGCCTTGTTTTACATTTCCCATGCTTAGATCACCAGCAATAGTTGCGTCTGTGAATTCCAATTTAACGGTTTCATCAATTGTGGTGTCAATTATTAATTCATTATTTTTATTAAACCAAAGATATTTTTTAAGTGTATTTCTAGTCATAATTAAGGCATCCATAACTGACATATCACCATACGTACTGGGAAAATACAAAAGCTCTCCTGGGAATGAATTCTGAGGGCCAGACCAATCCATATCATCAATACGAGTAACAAACCCCATTGTGTTCAGGGCTGGCCCATATTCTTCAAATGTGTTATATGCCATTCCAAGCTTTGATGAGTCTGCTTTCTGGAAACCATCATAAGCCGTTACTGTAATTTGAGGTTCATTCTCATAATCATAAGTTACTTCAATGCGCTTGATCTTAGCAACAAACACAGGTTCATAAAGAGCTTCGCCAGACCAACCAGAAGGTCTACTGGAATTTCCAGGACCATAGTGTCTAGCTAAAATTCTAATCTGTTTACCAATCTGCAAAAGTTCATTTGTTCTTGGGTCAAGATTATCTGAGCAAAATTTCAATGACATGGTTCCTGCATCCGCTTCGGCTCTTTCAATGTTAATTGAACTAACATCATCAACAACATTTGTGTACTGAATACTTTCTAGATGATTTTGACTCTGATCTAAATAATCCCATTCCTTAGCTAAAATTGATTCAATAAAAAAATCATTTCCAGCCTGTGATGCCAACGCATATCGGACTTCAAAATGAGTTCCTGTGGTAATTGTTCTTTGATCTACATTGGTTGAATCTGAATAGGCTTGGAATGAAATTACATCACCAATAGCTACGGTCAAGGGCGCGGTTTTTCCAGACATACCAGTTGTTTCAAACTTAGTGGTAAAAGAAGCATTGGGTATCAAGACACCATTTTTAAGAATTCTTGTTCCTTTTTCGTGTTTTCCTACAGCCCCAGCGAATTTAATATATGCTTCTACCGTAATAGTTCCAGCAAAATTCATAACAAGAGTGTTGCCAACAAGATTAGTTCCAAGCATATTTGACTGAACGGTGAATCCGGTAATTGCAGTCCATGTGCTTGCTGTTAATGGACCTTGAGTTCCACTCTTATTAATGCCCATATTTGCTGGTGTGATTGCTCCAGGCTTAACAACTTCAATCATGCCTGTTGTTGATCCAATATCAATTGTCTTCTTTGTATTGGCTGCTACAGAATCAGCTTTAATTAAAGGACCACGAGAACCATTCCATTCATAAATCTCAATGCTTGTTCCAGTTGTTGGAGTTCCCATAAAGGTTAGCTCAGAGTCGTCTACTAGTTTGGCGGCCTCTACGTCATCGAAATACAATGTTCCTGTACCGGCAAAAGCTAGACGTAATCTAATTGCCTCCGCATCTGACGGAACAGTGGCCTTAATCTCTAATTTAATCCATTGGCCATTTGCAGTAGAAACATTGCCAGATCCAATATCTGACCATGTTGAACCTACTCTCTTTTGTAGCCTTAGGCCTCCTGGTCCTGAAAAGTCCACATTTCTCATCCAAGCAGACATATAAATTTTTTCACCTGTAATGGCAGGAAGTTCTGGCCCCATTAATTGTCCAGAGTTTACTACCTTAACACACTGAGTAGCTGTGTGAGGGTTGTCTGTACTAATGGTGATGCCGGTACCCGCTGTTGTCCAATTATCAAAGTTATTTGTAAATCCTGAATTCAAGACATTAATGTAATCAAACAAAGGAAATACATTTTCAAAGAAAGGTCTGTTTTTGAAAGCTGCCTTTGTTTTACTTAAAGTATTATCTGCAATAATTGCATCTGCATCCGATGGCTTAATTAGCATTCTTAAAGGATTTGCAGTGGGCATATATAGGAATCTAGAAGGGGCAGTGGTACCGCCGAACAAGCCAGAGTTTTTGGGATTGTAGTCCAAAGATGTATACTTTGATTCGTTTGCCCCTAAATAACTCACTGTTAAAAATATACGGTCACATCCCTGAGGGACAGTCATGTAATCGAATGTAGGCAATGTATAAGTAATGAGATTATTTGGAACTGGACTCAACAAACCTGAAATATTTTGTAGGTTTTGAGTGAAGGCCATAAGATTAAGTTTGATATCAGTCTCTTCACCATATTCATCCTCCTCATATCCTGCGGCCCAAAGATCAACACGGACCATAACAGGGCTTTTAGTACCATTAGAATCCTTTAAGTCCTGTGCAGATTGACGTACTTTAACTACACCGGCCATAGAAACCTGCATTCCTGGTGTTACTGGAATAGGAATCTTATTTTGAATAGCAATAGGGCCAACACTACGTCCGAAATCCTTGGAAATCTTCGCGCTGCTCCCATCACCACCAGAAACAGTGGCATCAATAAAACGAATCTCTGCTTTCTGTTTGCCACCAAAAGAATAAATATATTCTCCACCCTCATAATAAACAGTATGCTCATCTTCATTAATTGAGGTCGCAGCAATAGTTGGAGGGACCAAAGACAATCCACCATCATTATAATTTCTTTTAGCGATAGCTAGTCCATTTGGAACCCAAACATCTGCTTTTCCAGATTCCAATTGAACTGTTAAATCATTGCTATCAATTTTACTTAACACTACTGATCCATGACCTTTCTAATACGTCTTGTTGATGGACTCTGCTCTAGAACATCTAGAACCCTACGGGCCTGTGATTCTGGGTCTCCAACCAATCCACCATCAAAGCTATTGTTTGTCGTCTCATAGTGATAGTAGTAGTAATTGCTTACACCCTTGGCATATGGAGAATTATTATAGGCTGCTTGCTGTGCAAATTGACCCAATAGAATTCCACCAAGTTGTAACAGAGGGCCAATAAAAGGAATAGCTCCGATAGCTTGGAAGATGATGTTGCCAATACCATTGCCGAAGAACTTCATGATTTCTGCAACTTGCTTTCCAACCTCATTAGTGAAAATACCATTAAACTTAGCTCCTGCTAGTACATTCTTGCCTAGTGCTCCACCCGCTTGTGTTGCTACTCCGTATTGACTCATTATACCATCAACATATCCAAGTGCCGTTGCTTTACCATTTTCAAATGCAATGCTACTTAGATTGCCACTGAAAGAATCAAGAGCTGCGCCAGTCATCATGTTTCCTGCATTAACAATTGCTGGGATGCCTGCAACAATACCTGCTGCAACTGACTCAGAGAGGAATTTACCCATGTTGTAAATCTGTCCACCGGCAGCTCCACCACCTGTGCTTGCTCCTGCTCCCATAGGACCAATTCCCATTGCTCCACGAGCTATTCCCATTGGACCACCGCGAGAAGATCCTCTAGCCGCTCTAGCAACTGCACCGCTGCCTTGAACTGTCATTTTAACAATGTGACGGCTTTGAGTGTTTTGCTTTAATCCACCGATCTGACTTAGAATTCTATCAATATTTGTATCAACAACGTTTCTTGTATTAGCAACCTCTGGAATATTGTTGACATCTCTTATAACCTTATCTGCATCTGACTGAACTCTGTTGATTGTTGGAATAACTCCTGGGATCTGCCCTAGAGCTGCCATTACTGGACCTAGATTTGGAGCTGGAATAACTGGTGCTGGTGTTTGAACCAATAGTCCTCTGATTCCAGTGTCAATAGTATTCTTGACTTTAGCTACTTCAGCATTAAGTCCATCCATTGCCATTTGAGGTGTAGGAATTGTTGGAAGACCCATTGAACTTAACTGTTGATTCATTTGTTGTCTTGCCTGATCAACACTTGAAACAAGTCCTTGACCAAATGCTACTGCTTGATCTTGTGCGTCCGCAAATCCAGGAACCTTATCACGCATAGTCTGATTAATTTGACTCATTACTTCATTGACTTTACCAGCAACAGTTCCTAGCTTAGCTGACATAGCTTGACCAAGACCATCCATAGTTCCGGCAAGCTTAGAAGGGTCTCCCATCAAAGCTGCGCCAATTCCATCTCCAATTTCACGAGCTTTAGCTTCCAATTGATCCATTGGAGGTAATACAAACTCTTCAGCAATAATCTTCTGGAATCCTTCTGCACCAACTTTAGCTGCTGCTTCTAGACCAGACATTGTATCTTCTACACCCTTGATAAATCCTTCTAATTGAGCTTTGGCTGCATCATACCCTGGAACATTTGCACTTAGAGCTTTATCAATTTCGCCTAGAGGATCAGAGATAAACTTATTAAGTCCATCCATTGCTGAGCCGATTACACCCTGTGCATCTGTAATTCCCTGTCCAATATTATTGGCTATGTCAAAGCCAATTCTTTTAGCCTCTTTGTATTCAGGTGAATTAGCTTCTAGATATTTATCTACCTGAGGTCCAACAGATCCAACAGCCTGGCCAATTTCATTAGCTGCTTTATCAATAGAATCTTTACCAGCCATTAGACCTGCACCAATTGACTCAGATATAGCTTGTCCTGTTCTATAGATTGCTGCTACTCCTCTTCCACCACCGCTCATGGACGGGGCAGACATAGGCACTGATGCTCCCATAGCTGATGAAATTCCTCTAGCTGCTGATCCCATTGCACCAACTGCGCCCATTGCTGCTGCGCGAATAGTTGATCCACCACCGCCACTTGGCATTGATCCATTCACAACGATATTAACCGTATGTGTTGAGCTTGTATTTGGGTATGAAGGTGTACTTGCGGGAGCATTCATAACAACAGTGTGAGTACTTGTAGTGCTTGGGTATGGTGGAATTGGTGGGGCGATTACCATTACTGTATGTGTGCTTGTTGTATTTGGGAATGTAGGCATTGTTGGAATATCAATAACAACAGGAATCCTAATTGGAGGTAGTGAAATTCCACCAATTGCTCCAATTCCTGAAAGGTCTGGTATTACTGGGACTCTGATAGGCGGCAATGCTATTCCACCCAATGCTCCCAGAGCGGACAAGTCAGGAATTAATATAACCCTCATTGGAATTCCCATTCCAAGAATTCCGGCAATCCCAGAAATATCAGGAATTAAGATTACTCGCATGGGGACGCCTGCGCCAAGCAGGCCAGCGATTGCTGTAAAGTCAGGTAGCAGTATAACTCTCATTGGAACACCTGCGCCTAGAAGACCTGCAAGACCTGAGATATCAGGAATTAATATAACTCTCATTGGAACGCCTGCGCCTAGAAGGCCGGCCAAACCACTAAGATCAGGAACCAACTGAACCTTCATTTGTTGTGTCTGAACAGCCGCGTCGGTTTTAAATACTTGCTTATCTCGTAATGCTGCACCAACATTTTCAACACCCATTTTACCAATAGTAACCTGTGGATTAACTGTTACTGGTGCATCTACTTCAGTTCCTTTACCTAATGCTGCTCCAAATTTATTTTTAAGTTCACTTCCGATGCTTCCCATAATTCCAGCGGGGCCATCTCCAACTGTGGGCTTAGCATTCACATTAAATAAAACATCAATTTCCTCAGGACTTAGTCCTGTAAATTGCGCAAGAAGTTGCTTGATTTTTCCTTGAACCTCTGCTTCAGAACCACCGCCGACAATAGCTTCTAATTCTATCATCATTTCCTGCGTAATCTCAATTGATTCACCGCCTTCAAGGCCTAAGCTTCTAAGTTCTTCTCTAGCAACATCTACGTCACCAGCATCATAATTAAATGTGCTTGCAACCTCAATTTCTTGCTGCCAGGTTACAGGTGGCAAATCTCCTTCTGGCATTGGAATGTCTGGAATTTCCGGTGGTGTTATTTTGTCAATTGTTACACTTCCATTGGCGTTAATCTTAACGTCATAGTCCGTGCCAGTTGCCGTCTTTAGATTTGACTCTAGTGCGCTTTCAAATTCACCCATTGAAACATCTGCAAGGCCCATAGCTGCTTTAATTTGTACTGCGACCTCGGCGCTGATTGTTTCATCCCCAAGGGCAGATCCTAGAACAGCATCTAGATTCAGTCCGGTTAGACCAGTAATCTTAGATACTCTGGACACAACCTCTGCTTCCATTACAACTGTTTGAGTCAAGTTGCCTTGTGAATCAATTGCTGTTCTCATAATGTCGCCAATATTTTCACCACGATCGACAATGTCATATTGAGTAGATACTGGGAGCTTGATGTTAATTTCATCAAAATCCATTCCAGTTAACCTTGAGAACTGATCCTTAATTGTGTCTAGAACCCCTAGACCATCATCACCTGCTGCATTTTCAATATCTGCTGCGACCTGCATTGGAATTTCTAATGGTCGGTCATTCTTAAAAGCGTTAGCTAAAACATTTCCTAGATTGGCACTATTGATGTTTTTACCAAGTGACCCAGCAATTGCGCTTTCATCAATACCAAGACCATTAACATCATCAATAATTCCCTTAATTTTAGGATTAACTTCCACATTGGAAATATCGTTTTCAAGATTACTAATGATTCTTTCGGCTGCATCTGCTGATCCAAATGATTTTCCGTCAATGTTACCCAGAATTCGTTTTGCAACATCGGCGTTTTCTTGTTCTTTAACTGTGATGGTTGGATTTAGCTCAATCGCTGGTCCATCCACAGAAGTTGGAGGCCCACCAAAAGTATCATCAATGAAATTATTAATCCCTGACCAAGCATCCTTAAATGGTTCTGTTAACGCTGACCCACCAAGACCAAAAGCCTCCGCTAGTCTAGGTAAGAATTTAGTTCCAACGTCTGCTGCTTTTCCTAAGCCAGCAAAAATTCCATCAAGATTCATACTGTCTGCAACATCAGTTAGATTCGCAAATGCGTTAGCAATACCACCAATACCATCTGAAATATTTTGCATATCAAAATTACCAGCAAAGGTGCCAAATGAATTCATTGCATTTGTAAAGCCATCACTAGCAGAGGACCAATCCGTACCGCTCAGTGAATCTCTAAACTTTTCAAAGCCTTCACGCATTGGGTCGAGCTTGTCGCTTGACATAAACTCTTGCATATTATTGAATCCTGCTGCGGCTTTTTCTATGCCGGTGCCAATCCCACTAATAATTCCCGGTAATGCCGCAAAGGCGCTATTTACCGCCTTATTCACTTCTGGACTATCTAGCTTTCCAAAGAATTCTCCAATACCTTTTGTAATAGCAGGCATATTATCCATGAGAGAATTTAGACTACTATCACCAAAATCAAATGCTTTCTGTAATGCTGGTCCAACTTGGGCTGCAACAGCAGGTAATTTATCCCCAAGTTCATTTACCAATGCTCCGGTTTGTGATGCAATACGGCTAATTGAAGGAGTTACCTGATCAAATGCAGCTTGTAATTTAGGAGCTGCATTTGCAATAGGAATTGCAACAGGAGTTGCTAACTGCTTCATTGTTGAAGAAACAGACTCTCCTAATTGAGAATAAGCTTCTTTTACCGCTGGAACATCTTTTACCAGATATGCAAAGCCACCAATAAACGCTCCACCAATTGCAGCTCCTACAGCACCGGCAATTCCTGCAATGGTTCCAAGTGCAGCGGTGGCTGCGTAAGCTCCTGCTGTAATTGCTCCTGTGCCAACAACACCAATTATTCCAAGTCCAACGAACGCCGATGCTGCGGAAACGACTGCGTTTGCAACGCCTCCAAATGCACCAGCCAATTTCGGTCCGGCACCAGCAAGTGATGCCATTTTAGTTGTCACTCCACCAGCCACGTCACCAAGTGCTGCCATACCTTTAAAGAGTCCACCAACCAAAGGTATTCTGCTAGTCATAGCACCGATACCTCTGTTAATCCCGTTGCTTAGTCTGCTAACGTTTCTCAGCGTACTACTCATACCGCTGTTATCATCATTGAATGCCCTAGATATTCTGCGACCGGCATCGGTCGCACTATTGCCAATATCGTTAAATATTCTGGTCACTCTTTGAATTCTAGATTCATTCACATTGACACGTAGAGTTGTATCTCTAGGCCTAGTCAAAGCGGCTAATTTTGCGGCGGCTTCGGTGGTCTCTGCTTCAACTTTAACCCTTGCTATTTGTGCTTGATTGTTATTCGCATTCGTTCTAATAGATTTTATAGCTTTAATATCTTGTTGTAGACGATTTCTATCGGCAAGACGAACATCAAGATTAATAGCTTGGCGTTTTACATTCTGAAGATTTTTAAGATCCTTGTTGATATTCTTCAGTGCTGTATTATCAGCTTGAGTTCTAAGTTTAACTGGAGTTTTTTCAATATCAGCCTTTTGCTTCTTAAGATCATTGATGGCATTATCACGATCCATAATCGCTCTAATTTTAATGTTAGTGTCTTTAAGATTACTCTTAAGATTCTTTAAAGCTTCATTGCTAGTATCAACAACTCTAACTGGCTCTCCCAATTGAGTTTTTCTGCTTGCAAGTTTCTGCTCTAAGTCTCGCAGTCGACGCTCATTAATTTTAATCTCTGCCAACATTTCAATTGGCTGCCTATTAAAATCGCGCTCCATGTCTGCAATATCTTTACGCAATTTGCGTCTTGCATTAGCAGACTCAACTATTCCATTTTCACCTGTATTGGGTAGTTTTAATCTCGATCTAGATTTCTCTAGAGTCTCCAGTCGCTCAAGCTCTTGACGCATCTTGGTAAGTTGAATCAACTTCTTAGAATCAAATTCTGCTGTTATTACTGGACGATCTTGCTTAAGCTTGTCTATCTGAGACTGGTACCTATTGATTTCTGCATCATTGAATTTAAATCTTATTTCTTGATCACCAAAATCTTTAGATGCTATTTTAGAGTCATTCGCAACATTTCTTAATGCTCTACGATAATTATTTAACTGCTCTGTTGCATTATTTAATTCAGCATCATAAAATGACTGCCCTCTAGATTGACGAAGTTGTTCTGCATCTTTTAGTGCCTTGCGTAACTTTTCATTCGCTTTGTCAATGCTAGTGAAATCTGTATCAATTTTCACCTGTTTTGTGACAGACTCACCTAAGCTATCTTTACCTTTACCAGTCAACTTACCAACATCTTTAGAATTGGTATTGATATTAACATCTACATCTTTGCTTCTAATAGCACGCATTGCTGTTTCCGCTTGAGAAAGCTCTGCAAGACCTTTAACCTTAAATCTAACAACTACAGTTTTATCAGCAATAGCATTGATGTATTCTACGTTTCTTAGTAGCTCAGGGATTCCTCTAGATTCAACATCAATATTGATAGTTCTACTTCTACCGGCGGTGCGTGCTGAATCTAAAGCATTTTGATCTACATCAACTTCTACTTCAATTTTCTTTCTAACAGCCGCGATGGCAACGTCAATAGCTTCAATTTTCTCTATGCCATCAACATCTACATTTACACGAGCAGTACCAGAGCTTTCTTTGATTTTCTTTTGAAAAGCTTTGATTCCTTTTTCGGCAAATGCAATATCATATTCTAATTCGTCTCTGCCCTTGGTGCCTTCCGCAAAATCCACACGCTCCGCACGCATTGATTTTAGATCTGCACGCATTTCCTTGAGTCTTGCTGCATCATCTTCAGAGATAATACCTTTATTGGCTACTGCATCAATATCATCCTGCAAAGCCTTTCTATCTAGATTGGCCTGCAATATATTTCTTTGACCCAGTAGGTCATCAAGCTCACGCTTTAGCCTACCTATATTGCTATCATCAAAACTAGTGCCAATATTAACATTTTCATCTCCAAGGCTATCAAGCACACCTTTAAGGGCAGTTGCTTTGGCAATAGCATCATCAATATCTACATCAATGTCAATTGATCTACCGCTAAGAGCGTCAATGGCAGTAGCCAAGGCTGCAACTTTAGACATGGCTTTATCAGTATCAATTTTGATCTTGATTTTTTTACTGTCGTTAGCCAATTGTTTGTATTGCGCTCTAGCATCTTCTGTATCAATTTCAATCTTTACAGGCTCGCCAAAATTTCCATGCTTTTGAGCTAGTCTATTTAGCTTTCCATTAGCCGAATCAACATCAATATTAAGAGTAACGCCTTCAGAGAATTTATTCTTCTTGTCATGAAGTCTATCTAGCTTGCTGTTGGCCGGTCCGGCATCGAGTTCAATCCTGGTTGATTCTTTTTCAAACTTAGTCTTCTTATCAAGAAGGCGATCTAATTTACTATTAGCTGGACCTGCATCAAGCTCAATTCTGTGTGCTTTACTAAGCCCTTCTTTTTTCTCTAGAAGTCTATCTAGTTTACCATCGGCACTACTTGTACTCAGATCAATTTGAGCATCAAGGGTGCCAAGCTCTTTAGCCCTATTGTGAAGATGGTTGAGCTTATCTCTGGCCTTTTTGGTGTCTAAATCAAAGTCTCCAATATCCTTACCAAGATCTTGAGCCTCTTTGTTGATATCTTTAATTGATTTTAAAGCTTTGTCTTTATCAATATCAACTTCAATTGTTACCTTTTTATCTTTAAGGGCTTCAATTGCTGCTGCTGCTTTTAGTGCTGCTGCGCTTACACTTTCTGATCCTGTAATAGAAACTTTAACATTATTACCACCGGCCATTTAACAAACTCACCACCTTTCATCTTCTTTTTGATGCTTTCTCTTGTGCTTCTCTTTGCTCTTCCAAAACGTCCAAGAAAGCAGTTACTTCTAATTGGTCTAATTTCATATATTCAGTTGGGCTTAATCCTGTACTGATGCAGAAGAGGGCCTGACGCCGCGCTTGCCACTTGAGGACTTCACTTCTTTTTTTTCTTCTTCATCTTCGCTATCGCCACCAATATCATCTAGAACATCTTGCAGGCTGGAGCGATCAACATAGTCCTCAAACTTAAGACCTTCCTCTTCACGCTTAACGCGAATCCAAGCCATTGTAGCTAATAGCTCCATGCGAGGGCGATCTTCACGACCGGCTTTCTCCCAGAAGTCTTCTACTGAAGTTCTGGTTACAGTCTCGAATTCAATCGTTTCTTTCATGCTTAGTGGATCATTTTTACTTCTTTTAACAGACATTATTTTTCCTTTTCTTTAGAGGCCACATAGGGCGATTATCTTTTTAACATCTCTATCTAACTCTGATAGCACATATGGAACGCTTGCATACAGCGGAATAGTCATATATTTCCTTGCTGGAATAGTATGCGGACCATACCATCCTGTTCCTATGCCACCATCATGATTAATTCTAGCATAATCATAACCTGTCGGTGAATGAGCTGAAGCAATCCCATTAACTCCCCAAGCGTGTGCTTTTTCTTCAATACTGCGAGCTAGTTTTCCTGTATCAACAGGAGTCATGGCAATTTGCTCATTTTTAAGCTTATCTGCAATACGAACGAAAGCAAAGTAAAAACCCTTTTGCATCTCCGATGCTAAACGCCTTAACTTAAATGGGATACCATTGTCATCTACTTTGACCTGAATAATTATGCTCATTAGATACAATTATACCAGCAAAAATATTTTCATTTTTGCTGGTATAACTATTTACTAGGATGTTGCAATTACTTTGTTGGGCTGACCAACAACTTCAAATTCATACTCGAAAGTTGAATCTGAACCGGCCTCGACACTGATGTCGGGACGGAAAGGAATACGAACCATACCTGTGTACTTAGGCTTGCTTGCAGAGATAACGCCTGATACAGGCTGAATCTCAAACTCTGCACTTGATCCTGCATTTTCCCATAGGTAATCGTGTAGAGAACCTGCACTACCGCCGTCCCAAGCTGCTGTAACAGTTAGAGTCCATTCACGGTTTGCACCTGCGTTATACTCACCAAATGTCTGTGAATCCGCGTCGGCATCGTCTGAACTTAGTTCGAAACTAACAACGTCATCAATCCAGTCAGTCGTTCCAACCTTTAGAGCGAAAATGCTCTTTAGTTTTCCATTTGCTAATGGCATATTACTTCACTATCCTTTCTTAAATATTTAAAGCTTTCTCAAAATATTATAGCATTAATTAACATTTGAGATCACTTTTTTAAATATTATCTAGCGGTGTTAGAGTACTAACGATTACAACCCCTGCATAATATTCATTACTTTGCCCTTCAAACTTAATTTTTTGAGGTCCAGAGCAAGCATCTACAGTCCACTCAGCGCCTTGTGGATCTGCTATTGCCATAATTGTCTTTTCTATTAGATCGTCTACTTCATCAATAGATGCCTCTCCCGAACCACCTGAAACCACAACGATAGATAATTGTATGTTCCAAGCATTCATTCTTGTTTGAGGTGCAAATGAAATATAATTATCTGTAGGTGTAATAAAGTTGACTGGTGGCTTAATGTTCTTAGTGTTGAACAAAGTCGTAGTCTTTATACCATAAGACTGTAATGTTTCTGCCAATTGCTTTCTTACTTCTTTTAGTCTCGCCATGCCTGAATTATACCGCACTTATCATAAATATGCGGTATGGACTGAGGAGTGAATCTGCAATTGGATTTCCAGTTGAATCTCTATATGCGGAGAAGTTAAATGTATATGAACTGTCTGCCGATGTATTCATGTTTAAGAAGAACTTACGCCTGAATTCAATATCATCTGAGATGAAATATCTAATTAATTCAAGACTTGCTTCTTTCACCGGCCTGGGAACACTTTCATATCCCCATGATCCAGTTACATTAAACCAGGAATTTCCTGGAATGTTTTTACTAAATACAGTTGATCTAACCCATTCATCTCTACGACTTAGAAGTAAACCTGAATCTGCTAATTGATATTCAGTCATATCGTTACTGTCAAAATATTCATTATAGGCTAACCCATTAGAAATAGATTCACATTTTGACATATATTGATCTAAAACAATAGATTCTTTCGACGCATAAATAGATTTAGTTCCGTACCAGTGATTAAATTTCTGATTGCAATATTCTTCAATAACTAAACGAACTACGGCTTCGACAATATCATATTGCCAATATTCAATTGAATACTTGTCTCCTGTTGCATCCAATCCTCTATAGCTATTGACTTCATCAAATGAAACCAGGCGTCTAGATATTTCATAGACGCTTGACTCTTTATGTAATCCATATCCATCTAATTCATATTCAAAATCTACCTTGGCAAACCTTTTATTTGCTAATAGAGCAGAGGGAACTGCAATTAGATATGCCTGATCCAATTCTGTCACAGGTAAAGGACTTGAATTAGCAAAATCATTTGTGGCACTAGTAGAGATCTTAGCAGTAGGAATTGATACTGGCTCTACAGTTACTCCCTTTACATGGATCTTATGTTCTAGCTGATTGATTTCATTGCTATATAGTTCATTCATTTCTTAAATTATATCATTGTTTTCTGAAATAAGCATTAACCTCTTGTGGCGAAGCTTTATGAAATCCAGTGCTTTGTCTTAATAATTCATCTGCATCTTCTTTAGACATAAGGATATACTTATTACTCTGAGTAAATTTAAACTTCTTAAATCTATATTCAATATTATTTCTATCCATGCAGACAACAGTCATACTGTCATACTGTGTATTATCTACCGCTTCTCGCTCTTGTTTTTTATTAAAGCTATCAATATTCTCAGGTGTAATACCCAGGTCTTCTAGTGTGAATACTAGATCTTTCTGTGTATACTTTCCTTCCGGCAAATCTAGCTCTAGCTTTTCAAATAATGCTTCAAGGTCTTTCTTCGATTGACTTTTAAATGCCTTCATAATGCTCCTTCTGCTGCATCTATCTTATCATAATGAGTTGTAAGCAACTTAGTTCAAAAAAAATAGACCCAAATTAATGGGTCTATTTTAATAGTAAATTCTCTACTTAGAGGGTAGGAATGTTACGCACGGTAACGATCGCGTCCAAATCCTGCCAAGCAATTGCAAAGCGAACGAATACAGTGTACTCGATAGCATCTTTCTTTGCAACATACTCACGGTTAACCTTAACTTCACGCTGCATACCAACCAAACGGTTGTCAGCAGAAGTGTACTCTAGGAATCCAGTGGTGTCATTGCCAGTCTTACCCGTTGAAGAGTTTAGATCTGAGAATACTGAATCGAATAGAGGAACCTCTTTTAGCGGAACGTTGAACGGATTAAGCGTCTGGAAACCAGCGGCTCCACCCACCTGTGGGTCTTGGCGAAGAGTATTCGCTACAACCTCATTAGGAACAATCCCTGCATCTGACTGACCAGCTAAGTAATCTACGATTAGCTTAGTTGATGCATATAGCTTAGGTCCGTTGTTACGACCAACATACTGACGTGGCATAGCCTCGAAAGCCTGTAGGAAGTGTGCGCGACCTAGACGATCATTGACACCGCCAGTTAGTGCATCTACAACGCGGCCATCTTCAAGGGCCTTCTTGCGCCATCCATCAAATGCACTTAGAAGTGGATCTGCGGAATTGACATCGCCATGAATTGATAGCTCTTCTAGGTTCTCTGCGAAACGCCATGCGAATAGTTTCGTGAGATGATCATCAATTGAGTCACCTTCGATAGTATCCTCTAGTGCTTCAGTTGAAAGCTCGTAATCTAGACGTAGCTTTTCGGTCTTCATTGAGACCTTGGTGAAGTTAGCCTGTGCGTTCTTACCCGTATCAATAGCCTCTACTGCCTTACTAACGATCCTGCGGCCTACCCGAACGGTACTCCACTCATAAACAGGTGCATTCAGTTTCTTAAACTGAGCTTCCTTCCACAATACGGTTGCATCCCAAATACGATCAAGAAAACTATTTGCATGATCGCGTGCCATAATTGCGCCGGTTGATTCACCGTTACCAATAGTGGACGTAGTGATGACTTTTTCTAACATTTCTTCACTCATTGTCGAACCCCTTTCAAAATTTTATAATTTAGTTTAAATTGTAACATATTAATATCCGAAATCCTTGGAATAGAAATATCCATTACTAGATTTTTTCTTTTCTTCTGGATTATGGTTCGACGGTGCAACCAAACCTTTGCTTATAGCCTGCTGACCATCATATACATCTAATCTCTTTTGAGTAGCCTGAACAGACTCATCGAACTGATGAAGCTTTTCTTTAAGCTCATTGTGGCGCTCTTCAGTCTCATCAATTTTAGTTTTGATATCAGATAAATCCTTATTGAAGGTTTCAAACTGACTCTTGATATCTTCAAATCCCTTTGATGTTTCTAATTGAGCACCTTCTAATGCTTCTCTTACAGCCTCAGCGATTAGAGCTTTAATATCGGCGTCAGAAATTTTCTCTGACTCCACCGGCTCAATTACCTCTTCTGCTGTTTCAACTTCTACTTCAGCGTCGGGAGTTTCTACAACTTCCTCCACCTCTGTTTCGGCCTCTTCTACAATTTCAGTTTCAGGTACTTCAGTTTCTACAACAGCCTCTTCGACCGCTGCGATTTCTTCCTCATTACCTTCAACATCTTTTACGATTTCTACAGTTGTGTCACTCATGATAGATTGACCTCCCTTCGCTTGTAATTCTCCAAAAACATTGTCTAACGCTTTTGCAATATCATCATTCTCGTTAATTGATCCCATACAAACCATTGCTTCATCACATTCAGGGCAAGATAGCTCATCTGAATGAGAACCTAGTCCTAATGTATCAAAGCCACAGTAAAATAGATTCTGAGTATCAAAGCTTTTTTGCAAGACTGCATTATCAAAAGACTTAAACACCGAAAGAACGTTTCCTAGCCCATTCATAGGACTATCAACAATAGATAGCTCTACAAGACTATATTCATCAATAACTTGAATTGTTTTTTTAACATTTGCTTTGTAAGCTTTTGATGCCTTTTTAACGGCACCGCCAATACTAAAACCTGACAGAGTTCCATCCAAGCACATTTGCCAAACATCTTCAGCTCCCTTGGAAATATAAACTGCAACTTTAATTCCATTATGAGTTTCCCCAGTAATTTCGTCATAAAAAGTAGCCGGGGTAAAGTCTAGGACTCTACCTACCGGCTTCGTTTTATCATGTTGTAGTCTGACATTTCCTCGAAAATCCTGAAATGCCTTAAGGCTAGCTTCTGCTGAAACAATGTCATCACCAAAATCAATATTATCCAAAGTCGCAAAACCGACCACCACTCGATCTGAACCCTCTAGGGTTGTAAGATCAAATGATAAGTCTAATTGACTGCCAGTTCTTTGATATAACGCCTTATTGAAATCTGTCATTATGTTCATAAGTATAACATATGTTTATTTAAATAAACAAATTTCTACTCTTTACTCCCTTTTCCTTTGGCATTTCTACTATGTATAGCTGTTGCACTATCACTCGCAGTAGACTGACGCTCCTGATCTCTAGTTCTACTGTTATATGATTGGCTCTTTTGCTCTGCTCTATTCTGAGCAATATCATTTTCACCAACACCAACTTCAGCAAGTGCCCTTTGATCAAGAGGCAATGTTCCTTCTCCATCTGCACGAGGTCTGAGATTAAGTTCGGTACGAACCTCATCGGGAACAATTACACCCCAACGTAAGTAGCGTTCGTGAATCTGTGATTTCTGGTCTTCATCAGTAAGTGCATATTCCTTTAGCTTAAAATCAAATAAGTCAGTCATCTCAGAGATAATCTTATTAAGCTTCTTTTCCACCACCCGCTGAATCGGCCTACAAACTGTCTCTTTGAATCCCCTCTCTGACATTTCTGTTTCACCCTGTGAAGATGCAGCAGATGAAATACCAATACGTCCTGGTGGAACTCTATGTCTTGAAGTAATGAATTGAATATTCTCTTTGATGTATGTATTCCAAGACGAATCTTGTTCTCTTGTTTCTACTGGTTCAAAGGAAATATCCTTTCCATCACCGGCAGGCATTGGAATTAAAATAGTTCTATGATGAACTCCCTTAGTCTGAGTTTCAAAGAATTTCAACAGATTTGCTTGCTGAACAGTTGAAAGATTCAACCCCTTGGTTTTAATAATGTATCTAGGAACAGCCTTGTTTTCAAAGTATTCAATATTATACCGCTGAGCAAACTCCATGCCTGAAATAGCATTGATAATTGAAACAGCTTCAGGCGTTCCATAGTAGTCATCAGTTGATGAATATTTCTTCAAGTGGATAATCTCATTTGGATGCCTGTCCTGCTGAAAAGGATCTTTTGTTGTTATATCTCCATAATTTCTAAAGAAAACATATCTTCCATCTACATACTGAACAAATCCATCTCGATTATTTCGGACTCTAATGCTCTTAGCATTGATATGACCAAGGTAATTAATCATTCCTTTGGTGTCCCGGCCAACCTCAAGATATCCATTACCCATAGTCCAGTAATCTTGAACATACTTAATCAATGTCTGCTCGAATTCATCCAAGCCATTCAGTGATTCAAATATATTTCCTAGGGCTTCTCTGGTATCTTCAAGCTGCTCATTTACTTTACGATTAGCAAGCTTACTTTTTTTTGAGGAAGCATCTCTAAGTTTTTCTGCGGTTCTATTATATTCAAAGGTATATCCAAGACCTACAGTATTGTCAATCTTTGCATCAATAGATGAAGCATGATATGAGGAAATGTCATATAGTCTTCCAAGATATTCTAAATTATATTTAGGCTCGGCAACATCTAGAACATTGTAAATGGATGCATTAGGAACATTTTCCAGTGCCTTGCTGCTCCCTGGCTTCACAAATTCTGGAATATCATCAATCTTCTTAGTGAACTTATCTTCAGATGAAGCAATAAGCTCTTTACTTAATGCTCCATATTGAAGCTCTCCCAATAAATCACTTACATTCATATCTTCCATTAAATAAGACCCTGCTCCTTAAACTCATACATTTGCTCTAATAGTTCTTCATCAGTACAGGGATATTGACCATCAAGAAATTCTACACTTCCCGAAATGTCAAGTCCTTCACGCCAAAGAATTTTATGAGCAGTGAGTCGAACGTTTTCTTCACGAACTTTGTCGCCAAACCAAGATACTAGAGCTAGCATATCTCCATTTTCATTGGCTAAAATCTTTCCATTGCTACGCCTATAAACATAGACGCCAAGCCTAGAGGTTCTAAGCTTCTTGGCTCCAGTAGCTTTAAGGGCATTTAATTGCTCTGATTCAACATTATTATCATTGTCATTCATAAATTAAAGTTTATCACAAATAATTGGATAAAATTGCTTAAAACTACTCTAGCTAGGATAGATAAGCGAATATTTCTGCAATTAATCCTTTTCCGGGTGTTGTTCCAATAGCACTTGTATAAACCCAAATGTATTCACCGGCAGAAATGGTCAGTGATCCCGTTATTGCAGTTGGGTTAGTTGTGGCGGTTCCAGATGTTCCAGAAATAACTGTTGGGCTTCCTGTTGGAGTGGACGCTTTTCTTATTTCACATGTTGTTGTCCCGGATGCATCTGCTGTTCCAAGACGATATCTAATTGAAGTTATTGTAATAGTTCTTTCAATTCTAATACCATATAGCATTTCTCCATAGCCAACTGCTCTCGTATCAAGAGACTGAATATAAGAAAAATCATATGGTCTTGCACCTGTAGCTATTTTAGCCACAGTAACATTTGCATCAGTAATTTTAGATGTAGTTACAGTGTTGTCTGTAGGAGTTCTAGTGTCTGTTAGGCGAGAATCATTGCCTTGAACTACTTTGCCTATACCGGAGCCAAAATCAACGGCAATATTAATTGGTGAAGTTAAATCTCCACCCCCTGTAAGACCAATTCCAGCTACAACACCAGCAGTATCAAGATCAGTGATATCACTCAGAGTATGTGTATGTGCTTCAATTGGGAACGTTGACGGCTTGCCCGTAATATTAGCCCAAGGCACTGTTCCGTCTTCTGCTGTGCTTGCAATAGCAACCCACTGACCATTGCCTGAACTATTACTTGCTACCCATGAATATCCGGCAGTTGAAGTAGGTGTTAGTCTTGGAGAAGTGGCAAATATCTTTTGACCAGTAATTGTTTCCGATCCATCTAAATGAACCAATCCTGAATCTTCTGCTTTAGCATCTAAAGCAGTCTGAAGGCCAGTTACATTGTTTATGCTGTGAGTATGTCCAGTATCAGATTTTTCTGAAGCAATATTATCAACGTAAAGTTTTGTTGTGGCATGTGTATTTGCTGTTGGAGTCGCAATATTTAGCTGAGCTGAAAAAGTTTTTGTTCCGGTAATAGTTTGATTGTCTGTTAATTTCACAGCAGCTCCATTTAGTGCGGTCAGCACTGTCTTTAAGTCCTTTAGTCCAACATGAATCCAATCATGAAAGTCATCATGTCCCAAATCACCAATTGAAACATCTGATGGAAGTAATTCAATCGTATCTAATAATGCCATAGTAATTAAATTATACCATGATATTAGAATTCATCAATAATGGTTCCAGTCAAAATGCCCATAGCCTTATCACTTCTTGTTGGGTGGCCAATTACTTTGAATTCATAATCCCATTGACTTTCTTCACCGGCCTTTACTCGAATATCTGGTTTATATGGAATTCTAATTAAACCCTGATAATAACGCTTAGTTAATGGATCAAAGTCACTAAATGGTCGAATAATAAAGTCTGTTGTATATCCTGAATAATTCCATAGTAGATCATGAAGGCTTCCTTCAGCACCACCATCAAATACAGCACCCACCTTTAGTGTCCATTCCACTGCTCTACCAGCAGTATATTTACCAAAAGTTACACGTTCTGGATCAAGAGGCTTAGACTCCAAAGAAAAATTTGTAAGATCTTCAACATAGTTTTTTCCAGCGATATGAAAAGCGAACACGCTTTTCACTTTTGTTTTTGGAATATATTCGCTAGAGTATGTTGAAAGATAAAGGTCTGAATAAATATCGCTCATTATATAATTCTATCACAAATCAGCTTTCCCAATATATAAAAGTTCCTGCGGCTGCAATGTTTCTAGCACACATTGCTACTAAGTTCTCTTCGTCCCACATCAACTCTGGGAACTTAGTTCTAGGCTTGATATGGTCAACAGTATTGGCGAAGTCGCCGCATGTAGTACATTCGTAGTTATCACGTATGAGTATCTTCTTCTGTAGTTTGCGCCATCGCCAGGACTTGAGTGGGTCGCCTGGTTCGTTCTTACTCATACCTTCACCACAGTTAGATACGAATTAGTACCGCCCGATACAACGTCCCTATCAGTCAATCCCGACGTTGCCATCGCTTCAACGGTGATCAATGTATCTACGCTAGGTGTATATGACGCTAGAGATACGCCTGCTTCTCTTGTGCCACCGGCACCTGTAGCTATAACAGTGCCATTTGCTTTAATGCGTGTTTGATTACCTGCATGTGATCCACCTCTATAGGTTTGTGCTGCGATATTAACTGTTATGCCTGATGGAATTAATAGACCATCTGAAGTAATAACTGTATCTGGATAGCCAGATCGAATAGTCCAACCTGTTACTAGCGTCCAAACATTTGTAGATACAGTCTGGTTACCTGACTTGTCCATCCCCATATTGATTAATGGTTTTACGGTGGGTCTTATTATCATAAACATCTTATTATTATAGCACTCAGAGGTTTTCTAGGTTCCCGGCGAATCTACAGCATGTTCCGAATATCAAAATTCATATCTGGTTCTATAGGACGATAATCAATTGATTCTCTATCTCTCTTTGCCCCATTACATGAATTGCAAAGAACCTGAAAATTATCTAAAGAATGTCGGCTAATGAGACCCCATGATACAGGAATTATATGATCTAAAGTCAAGTCTTTTGTCGTACCGCATTTCACACAACAAATATTGTTATTCATAAAATTTTTAACCTCCTTGGTTGTGCATTCTATAGATAATTTCTTTCTTTTTACATAGGTTCTTCTATTGATTGCAGCAACTACATGTGGGTTGTTTTTCTTCCAAAGCTTTTTTCTAATGCGCTCATTTTCTCTAGCTTTAGGAGATAAATTTGCATAGAGACTTGCTCCTTTCCTATAACCAACTTTTTTGGCTTTAAGATTTCTGACTTCTTTTTGGCAGTCTCTGCAACGAGACGATACCCCGGTGGTCTTGGTGTTATCTTTCGTGAAACACTCTAAGGTCTTAATTTTATTGCATCTACTACATTTTTTCATTTGATTTAATTGTACTATAAAATGCGGAAGGGCACAGACTCTCGTCTGTGCCCTCTCCTCTGGTAGCGTAATCCCGCATATATAAGAGCAACTTGAGCCTTATATCCTGCACTGTGGTAACGACCGAATCCTATGGACTCTGTCAGCGATTCTCAAACCACAGAATCTAATCCACCGAATGATGGACTGATTATATTATATCAGACTATTGTACCTGCGGCATCTCTCCAATTAGTTCCATCAGAATAAATTGGCTTACTCAGTGATGAGTCATATATCAGTGCGCCCACACCGGCGAGTGATGCACTCGGTCTCGATCCTGTTGCAACAGAGCGTAATTGAACGGTACCTGTATTTCTTTTGATAGAGAATGCGGTATAAAGGAGCGCACCGGCATCACTATATGCGTTAAAATCAAAATTCGTTCCAGCATTTGATCCAGACTCTGCAACAGAATTGCCTCCAAATTTCCATCTATCAATACCTGCTGTTTGAATTCTGTTTACTCTTGCACTTGTAGCTGCTCCATTTATATCAAAGCCCGGAATTGTTCCAGTTCCTGCATTTGATCCTGCTGTTGCACCCGCTGAAAATTTAATATTAGAGGAATAAATATGAACACCTGAATGGTTTACACCGGTGCCGTTGTCATGAATCATTACTGCGCTCTGTCGTGTACCAAATTCGTTGTTATTATTAACATATGCATTTGGTGATCCAGAAATATACCATGCGTAGTTTGAATAAGGGGTAGATCTATCATCAATAATATTATTATTTGTAACTGTTAATTTTGTTGTTGTTGATTGCGCTCCAAACATAACTGAAATTCCAAAATTATTATCCAAATCATTACTTGCAATTACAGTTGTTCCATCCGCTAAATATTGTGATCCTGGTCTAATGATAATGTTTCCAGTAACTAATACATTTTTAGCGCCTGCTACAAAAACTCCTCCGCGAGAGCAATCAATTAAAGTATTCGCAGCGACTGTAATATTTTCTGCAAATGCTGTTGGATTAACTCTATCTGTATCTGGAAAACCACCGACAAAAACACCAACGCTTAGTAAATTTCCCGGCTCATCCGACGGACCACGCGAAACTCCTCTGACAATGTTTCCCGATATAGTGCCGTTTTTTGGCGCATTATCAGCATGAATACCGCCTCGACCAACATTGGTAATTGTGTTTCCAGAAACCACAAAATTTTGTGGACCTTGATCTGTGGAGGCCCCAGTAACATTAAATCCTGAAACCCAAATTCCAAAATAGGCCGCGCCATCAACTGTGTTTCCAACAGCAGTGACACTTTGGCAACCTCTAGAAAGAGAAAAACCGTTATCTGATCCTTTTATTGATGTATTGCCAATACAAATTGCTTGTTCACACCAAGTCCAGCCCCAATCCATTGTTAATTCTGATCTGGAAGAATTTAATCGTGATTCTCCTCTTACGCCAGAAAAAAGCATTGGTAAACCATGAGATTTTTTAACCTCGACTCTTTCAATTCTAACATCTCTTACTACTGTTGAAACACCTGGAGCTAAATTTCCAGAAACCTGCAAAGCAGAATTAAAACCGTTAGAAGTTGATGTTCTAGACCTTCTAGGTCCGGTAACATCATCTATAACTGTCCCTTCAAACG
>Ga0172380_10001018_pt1 | contig 50019 bp, 33 predicted proteins | sample Leawe162metaG_FD_119747 | JGI IMG/M metagenome (GOLD analysis project Ga0172380, IMG submission 119747) | Leachate microbial communities from a municipal landfill in Southern Ontario, Canada - Leachate well 162 metaG | ecosystem: Engineered > Solid waste > Landfill > Unclassified | place... | reverse complement strand
GGCTACGGCTTCGGCACTGTGGCTTTCGAAGGATTCATATTTTGGAAGGGCGCTCATGATGTTCTCCTGGAAGGTTACGATTTAAAGTCTGCTTGACCTTGTATGAGCATCAGCCGTGCCAGGGACCGAAAACGCGAAATAAATTAAGTTATATCAAATGGTTGCGACGATGAGAGGACTCTTCCGGACGAGACGGAGGAGGGAAGTTAGTACATGAAATTTATGCAGTGTTGCGCCGGAAGAAACGCGGCGATCCTTGCAGATCAAGGGATTAGGAAATCATGCGGGTGCATGTTTTGTTTATCTGGCCGGGCGTTTCACTTTCCAACTGTAGGCGATCGTCGTCAATAGCGTGATGACGACTGCTGGCAGCGCAAACATGTTCAGCGTTTCCCAACCCTGGCGTGAAATCAGGAGGCCTGAAGAAAGAGAGGTCAATCCCTGGATGGCAAACACGACGAAATCGTTCGTGCCTTGTGCCTTCGCTTTTTCTTCGCTATGGTAAGTCTCAGTCAATAGGGTGGTACCGCCGATGTAAAGAAAATTCCAGCCGATGCCAAGGAGGAAAAGCGCCCACCAAAAATGCATGATGCCGATGCCCGATAGTGCGATTGCGATACAGCCTGCCAGCAGCAATGTGCCTGCCGCGATGACATTGAGGACGCCGAAACGCCGGATGATGTCGCCGGTAATGAAGGATGGCGCAAACATGCCGATGACATGCCATTCCAGCACCCATGCAGTGTCGGCATAGTCGTGGCGGCAGATGTCCATCGCAAGAGGTGTTGCGGTCATCAGCAGATTCATGACGCCGTAGCTGGTGGCCGCGGCGAGCACGGCGATGAGATAGGCTGGTTGGCGAACAATGATGCCGATGGGACGACCGGTACGGGCTTGCTCCTCCATTGTCAGAGGCGGGATGTGAAGACGGCTGACGCAGACGAGGGCAAGCAGGGCGATCACTGCCAATGAAAGATAAGTGCCGAGAAAAGCCGGTTCGAGCAGATCTCGCGTATGCGTGCTGGCCCAGGGACCCAGCACGCCGCCGAGTATTCCGCCGGCGAGGGTGAAAGAAATTGCCCGGCTCTTCCAGCGCGCCTCGACCGCATCGGCGGCAGCGAAGCGGTATTGCTGACCAAAGGCAACGTAGCCGCCGCACACTGCTGTTCCGAGGCACAGCAGCACGAAGCTGCGGTTCATTACCGCCAGGGCACAAATCAATGCGCCGACACATCCCAGAATGATTCCCAGCGCAAATCCGCTGCGCCTGCCATGGCGGCGCATGAAGAGGGCGGCAGGCAAGGTCAGGAACGCACCACCGAGCACATAGGTCGTCAGGGGCAATGTCGCCAGGCCGGGATCAGGTGCAATCGCCCGACCTGCCAGCCCCGTCACGGCGATCATGCTGACCCCATTGGTCAGCAACAGACCTTGACAGAGTGCGAGTATGAGGATTTCACGCATGCGGGATTTGACTTTGGGTGGCAGTTTCGTGGCGAATAATTTGCAGGAGACTTCAGATCAGGTCTGAACCTCTATAGATTCTCTGGCCCGTCCGGAGGGAATCGAACCCCCGACAATCTGGTTCGAAGCCAGATACTCTATCCACTGAGCTACGGACGGCGCTGCAGGACAATACCAGAATTGCCGGCGTCTTTCGCAGCAAACCGCAATTGATTCTCTCGGTTTTATCGATGTTCGGCATGAGGCTTGAAACTCATCCAGGCGCCGCCTTCGATGGTTTTCGAACCCACCTTTTTACCCTGAAACAAGATTTCGATATTGCGGCCCTGGATGACCCGTAATATTTCGTCCTTCGCAATCGCAATGGTGATCTTCTTTCCTGAGGGAACGTCGATGCGCGTGCCATCGGTTTTGTCCTCGCGCTTCTTCTTGAGCAGGACCGTCGGTTCCTTGGCGGTTATCCAGAAAAAATCGTCAGGTTTGCCGGGGTTGACCCCTTGCACAACGGTGATCTTCCCGAGATCGCCGTCGCTGTTCTTTGATGAAGTCAGCTGGTCCGCGGCTGTTGCTGCCAAGGTATCTGCTCCAGTTGCAACGATCTGACTTTCTCTGCCCGTCTCCTTCTGGGGATCGATTTGCTGCGGAGCATTTCCGGTCGGCGTGGATGGCGCTGCTGAGGCGTTATTCGTCGAAGAATCCGCTTTGAGCGCAGAACCGTTCATGGCCAGCTTCTCTTCCGTGCTGAGCGGATTTACCCAGGAAAGCATCAGCCCGATGACAACAAACAGGGCCGTGCCACCAAGGACATATCGGAGACTAGTGCCCGATTTTGATTCTGGGGTGCTAGTGCCCGATTTTGATTCTGGGGTGCTAGTGCCCGATTTTGTCGCTGGGGTGCCAGTGCCCGATTCTGTTGCTGGGGTGCCAGTGCCCGATGGCTCCTCGGGGTGGCCAGCCCGCAGATACTGCTCTGAGCCGTGAGGAAAATCGGAGGTCAGATGCCCTTCAATAACCCCTCCCTTGTGGATTTCGATTTCCTTGTAGAAGATATCCCCGACGATGCGACCGTCCTGCTGAACCTGGATGGATTCCGCCACATGGGCCGGGCCGGACAGGTTGCCCTTGACGACGATGCGGGGTGACTTGATCGATCCTGAAATCTTGCCAGAGCTGTCGGTGACGATGGTTCCATGTGGGTCGTTGTCGCAGGCGATGTCGCCGACGATATCCCCCTGAATACGCAATACACCGGTGAATGTCACATTGCCAGCAATACGCATGGATGCCCCGATCATGCTGTCGGTGCGATTCTGCGACTGAAATGAATTGGACTTGCGTTCAGCCAATGACCTTGCCTCTATTGAAAACGTATTTCAAATCCCTGTCTGCTTGAACGGCAGATGATCCGACATCTCGGCTTGGTAATCCTGCACCGCGCCGTCTTCGCGCCGGAAGAAATCCGCAACCGTATCGTGCATGCGCGAATCCTTGATCCAGAAGGCCGACCAGGTGGGAACGGGCTCGAAACCTCGCGCAAGCTTGTGCTCTCCCTGGGCGCCTGGTTCGAAGCGCTGCAAGCCTTGAGCGATAGCATATTCGATTCCCTGGTAATAGCACAGCTCGAAATGCAGTCCGGCACAGGCGATATCCGTACCCCAGTGCCGTCCGAAGAGTGTCGTGGCGTTGCGGTAGCACACTGCCGAAGCCACCGGCTGTTCGTCACGATAGGCGATGAAGACCACCATGCGTCGCCCCAAATCCGTTCCTGCACGGCGGAAAAATTCGAGCGACAGGGCCGCATGGTTGCCGTAGCGGGTGAAGGTGTCGTGGTAGTGCCGATGAATCGCCTGCCACAGCGAAGCGTCGATCTCATTGCCGTGGCGAGTTTCAATGCGCAGCCCGGCATCCATCACGATGCGTCGTTCGCGCTTGAGCTTGGTGCGCTTGGCGGCCCGAAAACCTGACAGGAAGTCGGCGAAGTCGACGTAGCCCGGGTTGGTCCAATGGAACTGCACCCCACGTCGCAGCAGCAGGCCAGACGCCTCCAGGAGAATGCGTTCCGCTTCGCGGACGAACAGGCACTGCCATGACGAAGCGCCGACCTGTTCCGTGAGTTGGATCGCAGCGGCGATCAGTGCAGCAGAAACTTCTTTACTTGCGTCCGGGTCGACCAGCAACCGGGGTCCCGGAGACGGCGTGTAGGGCACGCCGCTCACCAGCTTGGGATAGTAACCGAGTCCGGCTTGTCTCCAGGCCGGTTCCCAGTTCCAGTCCCTGGAGAAATCACCGAACGAATGGCTGCGCAGATAGAGCGGCAGAAGGCCCGTCAGGCGGTTGCGTTGGTCGAGCAGGCCGAGATGCATGGGGCGCCAGCCGAGACGTTCTCCGGCGGCCCGGGTGCTTTCCAGTGCGCCCAGGAATTCACGGCTGACAAAGGGATCTGCGCCGGTTTCCAGACGCCGCCAATCATCCTCTGCCACATCCGTGGCGCTGTCGAAAAAAATCCGCCGGTCCATGCATTCAGTCTTTCATTGACGGCGCGAAAACGCCGTTCCGCCGGGGGTTACCGCACTGCAGCCCTGACCGCTATGCCGATTTGAGAGAGACAATGTTGAAAGCCGGGATCAACTTTTGAAATCCCTTGAGGCTGAGTTCGCCAACAGATTCGGCGACAACCTCCTCTTCGACATAGCCGAAAACTTTTTGAGAGACCAGAATTTGTCCCGCCTTGGCTTCGCTGCATAAGCGGCTGGCCAGGTTGCAGACGGAACCGATTGCCGCATAGTCGCGGCGACCTTCAAAACCGATGACCCCGAGCGTGGCATAACCTTGGGCGATGCCGATGCCCATCTGCAGATCATGACCGCGCTTTTTCCAGGTGAGGGAGAGCCTGCCGAAGTCGTCCTGCATCCTGATCGCCATGGAGACGGCTTCTTGCGCCGGATTCTCGATCGGCACCGGATCGTTGAAGAAAATCATGATGCCATCGCCGGCAAAATGTTCAATCGTACCGTTATGCGCGAGGATGAGCTGCCCCATCTCGGCGTGATATTCCTGCAGTATCCCCATGACCTCCTCGGGTTCGGCCGTATCGGTGAATGCGGTAAAGCCACGCAGGTCGAGAAAGACCACCGTGATCTCGCGCCGGTGGCTTTTGGTCGGGTCTTCGGCGGCGCCGTTGATGATGAGATCGGCAATCTGCGGTGAGAGGAAACGCTTCAAACGACCCATTTGTTCGATTTGCTCCACGCCCGCGGCAACGCGCTGCTCCAGCGTGCGGTTCCATTCGGCGAGTTCGCGCGCCTGTTCCAGCACCTGATCGTGATATTCCTTGATCCGCAGCAGCGACTGCACCCGTGCAAACAACTCCGGCTGGTTGATCGGTTTGGCGAGAAAGTCGTCGGCGCCGGCTTCCAGTCCCTTGACCCGCTCCTGCGTCGGGTCGAGCGCAGTAACCATGACCACGGGCAGGATCGCGGTTGCCGGATTGGCACGTATCTCGCGGCACACGGCATAGCCATCGAGGTCAGGCATCATCACATCGAGCAGCACGATGTCGGGCTTTTCCGATTCGACCTTGGCCAAGCCCTCCCTGCCTCCGGAGGCCGTGACGACTTGATAGCCTTTGAACTCGAGCACGTCCGCGAGGATTTTTACATTGAGCGGCGTGTCATCCACGATCAGAATTTTTTTCTTCATTGCTGAGTTGCCTTTCCGGAAAACATATTCTCAACAGCCTGCAGGAATGTCATCACGTCGATGGGCTTGGTCTGGAAACCGTCGAAGCCCGCCTCCTGCATGCGCCTAGCCTGCTCGGGCATGGCCGAGGCCGTGATCGCAACGACGGGGATCGTCGCCGTAAGCGTATTGTCGCGGATGCGGCGGAATGCCTCGATGCCGTCGATGCCGGGCAGCACGTAGTCCATTAGGATCAAGTCCGGCTTGTGCTCGACCGCAAGCGTGACGCCTTCTTCGCCGGTCTCCGCGACCAGGATGCGGTATTTCTTGAACTCCAGGAGGTCGCGCATCAGCTTGATGTTCCATTCGTCGTCGTCGATGATCAGAATCAATTCGTTAGCCATGATCGATACCGGGCCTCGCGTTCAGGGAGCCGCTGACGGCATGCTCGCCGGAGGTGCCAGCGGGAGAGTGAATGTAAAAATCGAGCCTTTGCCGGATTCGCTTTCGAGGCGAATCGTGCCGCCGTGCAGTTCGACGAACTTGCGCGTGAGCGTCAGGCCGAGTCCCGTACCTTCCGCCTTGCGCTTGTAGTCATTGCCGATCTGCCGGAACTCCTCGAACACGGCGGACTGATCGGCAGGTGCGATGCCAATGCCTGTGTCGCTCACCGCAATCTCGACCTGCCCGATGAGTTGGCTTGCCGTGACCTTGATCGCACCGCCGGCCGGAGTGAACTTGACTGCATTCGAGAGCAGGTTGAGCAGGATCTGCTTGAGCTTGCGTTCATCGGCGTGCAACACGCCCAATTCAGGCTCAACGGTGCTGGACAGCACGATGCCGTGGTTCATGGCACGTTCGCGAATCAGGGTCAATGCGCTGTCTATGGCGGCATGCAGATCGAAGGCGCCGATGTTGAGTTCCATGCGCCCGGATTCAACCTTGGCGAGATCGAGAATATCGTTGATGAGCGAGAGGAGGTGTTGTCCTGAGGAATGGATGTCTTCCAGATACTCCTCCTGTTTGGCATTGATATCGCCGAACATCTTTTGCAGCAAGACGTCTGAAAAACCAATAATGGCGTTCAAGGGCGTCCTGAGTTCGTGCGACATGCTGGCGAGGAACTCCGATTTGTGTTTGTCGGCCATCTCCAGCTGACGGCTCTTTTCCTCAATTTCCCGGGTGCGCTCTACCACCTTGCGTTCAAGATCCGCATGAGACTCGCGCAGCTTGCCTGCCATCTCGTTGAACTGTTCAGCCAGGGATTCGATCTCGTCGCCGGTGCGTACTTCGATCCTGAGGTCCAGGTCGCCTGCGCCTATTCTTTGCGCACCCTTCTGCAGCATGCGGATGGGATTGACCAGGCTGCGGGCGAGCCACCAGGCTGTCAGCGCCGAGATGACCAGTCCCGCCAGCATCAATGAACCAGTTCGCAGCAGCGTGGCATTGAGCGCCGGATTGATCTCGGTGGCGGGTTGTTCGACGAAGAGTTTCCAGCCCAGCGGTTCGATGCTGGCATAGCTTGTCAAGACTTCCACGCCGGAAAGATTGTGGGCGAGCAGCGCCGGTTCTTCCTCGGGCAAAGGACCGGCGAGCGCAGCTTTGACCTGGACCAGCCCGGACGCCTCAGGTTTGGCAACTCCCCTGCCCAATTCAGGATGGAAGATCAGCTGCCCATCACGGTCAACCACATAGGCGATGCCCTGTTTGCCGAAATGCACTGCCCGCACCACGTCTTCCACAAGCCCGGGATTGACAACGGCGACGCCCGCGCAACCCTTCTCATCGGTGCACCCGGCCTGGCGCATCCGGTACCCAATTTCAGCTGCGACGGCAACGGCTTTCCCGTGCTGCATGCTGGAGAACATCGACTTGTTGTGCTGATGGGAGAAATACCGGTTGATGCCTCCCGAGATCAACAAGATCCCGCAGACCAGCGTCAGCAGCAGCAGGAAATATTTGCCGAAAAGGCTCTTAGTCATGAATGGAGTTTCTCGTGGCCTTTGTAAATCGCACCTTGTTGGACTGCGGATTATGGCCGATTTCGGGGCTGCCATCGCGCGTCAGAAAACCCTAATGTGGCGCATCCGCATGCGTTTTTCGGTAGAATGCAATGCAAATAGGTGTACCAATAATGGAGGGATTGCATATGTTCCGATTCGCCGATACAAAAATCTGGATTCGCCTCACTGGTGCAATTTCGGTCATGCTGGCTATTGCCGGTGCGGGTTGGATGATATGGGAGAGTTCAGTCAATCGCCAGACCGCCACCGATCAGGCGCGCGACTTCTCCTTGAGCATGCATGACGCGACGATGGCGGGACTCACCGCCATTATGTTTACCACCGACGTTTCGAACAATGTTTTCCTCGACCAGGTCAGGCAGCTCTCGGTGATCCGAGATCTGCGCGTGATCCCTGGAGAGCACATGAAGGACGGCCTCGGCGAGTCTGACAAGCCCAAGAACAAAGAGCTCACGCCGGATGCCACTGAACTCAAGGTGTTGCAGACCGGCAAGGAGATCGTCGAAGTGCGCTCGGATGAAAAGGGATCCTATCTCCTCGCGGTGCGCCCGACACCCAATGCGAAGAATTATCTCGGCAAGAACTGCACGTCCTGCCATAAAGCACCCGAGAACAGCACCATCGGTGTCATCAGCATGAAGATTTCCCTCGACAAGGTTGAAGCCGCCTTGTTCAGCCAGCGCATGAAGTCTCTACTGGCCGCGCTGCTGGTCGGCCCGCCGCTGTTGTTGTTCATCTGGTTCTTTATCCGCAGGGAAGTCACCACGCCGATCGAACACATGACCCACAGCTTGCGCGACATTGCGTCCGGCGAAGGCGATTTGACGCGCCGGCTCAAGGTGCGCGGCATGGACGAAATCGGCCAGGCTTCTGCCGTATTCAACGACATGATGGACAAGATCTCTTCCTTGGTGCGCCATGTCAGTGTATCCGCCAGCCAGGTTTCCAGCGCTGCGCGCGACCTGGTCACGAGCGCCGAAAAAGTTGCCGTGGCGTCGCGAAGCCAGAATGACACTTCATCCGCCGCTGCCAGCGCCGTCGATGAGATGGCCGCAAGCATGGCCTCGGTGGCGCAGAGCGCGGACAGCGTGCGCGAAAGGTCGCACGAAAGCCTGCGGCGTTCGGAGGAAGGCAACGCCAGCCTGTCTCAACTCTCTGCCGGTGTCGGCATGGTCGAGTCCACGGTTCGGGAAATCGCCGAATCGGTCGGGCAGTTTGTCCTCAGTACCGAGGCGATCACCAACATGACGCGCCAGGTCAAGGACATCGCCGATCAGACCAACCTTCTGGCGCTCAACGCTGCGATTGAGGCGGCGCGTGCCGGCGAGCAGGGCCGCGGTTTCGCGGTGGTGGCGGACGAAGTGCGCAAACTGGCCGAGAAGTCCTCTTCTTCTGCCAGCGAAATCGATGCCATCACGCGTACCCTCGGGCAGCAGTCCGAAGCAGTCAAGCGTTCCATCGACGATGGCTTGGTGCATATCGCTTCCAGCCGCGAATCGGTCGCCAATGTCGAGAGTATTCTTTCTGGCGCCAGCGGTTCCGTTGCAGAAGTAGGCCAGGGGCTCGATTCGATTGCCGAGGCGACCAGTGAACAACGTCTTGCCGCTGCCAATGTGGCCAGCAACATCGAGCAGATCGCAGCCATGGCCAACGAGAACGCCAACGCCGTCGACCAGACTGCCGCGGCGGCGCTGAGCCTGGAGTCGCTCGCCAGCGAGTTGCAAGGCGCCGTGAGTCAATTCAAGACCTAAATTTCACTGCAAAATTAACTAAGCCACGCATTTCCGATAGACCTTACCTCTTGCGATCACCTCATGCCAAAAACTGAATCGATCCGCGCCGTCGCCCTGGTGGGCCACGGCGGTGCCGGCAAAACCACACTGGCCGAGACTTTGCTGTTCCGTGCTGGTGCCATCAAAACCCAGGGCATCGTGGAAAAGGGAAACACCGTCTGCGATTTCGATCCGCAGGAAAAAGCCGCCGGCCATTCGCTGAATTCCTCTCTGGTTCATTTCAATTGGCAGGACGTGCAAGTGCATCTGGTCGATACGCCCGGCTACCCGGATTTTGCCGGCCAGGCCATCGCCGCGCTGGCGGCAGTGGATACAGCGCTGATCGTGATCAATGCCCAGACCGGCGTCGAGTTGTCGACGGTGCGCATGATGAAATGGGCCGCGGCACGGAATCTTTGCCGGATGATCGTGATCAACAAGATCGATGCCGAAAATGTCGATTTGCCCGCCCTGGTTGCAGATATTCGCGAGCGCTTCGGTAATCAATGCATGTTGCTGGATCTGCCAGTGCACAACAGCAGCGAAGTGGTTGAAGTGCTGGAGCACACGGCCGGCGATGCCGATTTTGAATCGGTGGCGGCTGCCCATCGCGCCCTGATCGACCAGATCGTCGAGGAAGACGAGGACCTGCTGGCGCGCTATCTTGAGGATGGCCAGGACCCCTCGCCCGAGGAACTGCATGAGCCCTTCGAGCGGGCTTTGCGAGAAGGCCATCTGATTCCGATCATGTTCGTCTCGGCCAAGACCGGTGCCGGGATTGCCGAATTGTTGCATGTACTGGAAAAACTCGCGCCCAATCCAAGAGAAGGCAACCCGCCGCCATTTTTCAAGGGGGAACTGGGCGGAGAGAATGAAGAATTTCATGCCGATCCGGATGCCAGCAAGCACGTGCTGGCGCACGTCTTCAAAGTCGTGGTCGACCCTTACCTGGGCAAGATCGGCATCTTTCGCGTTCATCAGGGCACCATCCGCAAGGACGCACAACTGTTTGTCGGTTCGGGGCGGCGCCCCTTCAAGGCCGGGCATCTGTACAAGCTGCAAGGCAAGGACAGCATCGAGGTGGACGAGTTGCTGCCCGGCGACCTGGGAGCAATCGCCAAAGTTGAGGAAATGGAGTTCGATGCCGTGCTGCATGATTCGCACGACGAAGACAATATCCATCTCAAGCCGCTCGAATTCCCCCAGCCCATGCAAGGCCTGGCGGTGGAGACCAAGAAGAAGGGCGATGAGCAGCGTCTGTTCGATATCCTGCACAAGCTGGAACTCGAGGATCCGTGCTTCGTCGTCGAACGTCATCCGACCAACAACGAGACGGTGATACGGGGCCTGGGCGAAATGCATTTGCGCAGCAAGCTCGAGAAAATGGCCAACCAGTTCAAGCTCGAGATCGGCACTGCGCCGCCGAGCATTCCCTATCGCGAAACCATCACCAGGAAAGCCGACGCGACCTATCGCCACAAGAAGCAAAGCGGCGGTGCGGGCCAGTTCGGCGAAGTGGCCCTGCGGATTGAGCCCTTGCCGCGTGGCGCCGGCTTCGAGTTTGTCGACGAAGTCAAAGGCGGTACCATTCCCACCGTGTTCATTCCGGCCGTGGAAAAAGGCGTGCGCATGGCCCTCGAGTCGGGCGTCATTGCCGGGCAGCAGGTCGTGGACATGCGCGTTGTCGTGTACGACGGCAAGCATCATCCGGTCGACTCCAAGGAAATCGCTTTCGTCACCGCTGGCAAGAAGGCCACAATGCAGGCGGTGCGTGAAGCCGCAGCGATCATTCTGGAACCGATCGTCAATCTGGAAGTGACGGCACCGGAAGCTTCAATCGGCGATCTGACCGGTGACCTCTCCAGCCGGCGCGGCCACATCAAGGGTACTGAAGGACGCGGACAAGGTTACGCGGCGATCTCCGGGGAAGTGCCGCTGGCCGAGATCACCGACTATCAATCGCGCCTCAAGTCGCTCACCGCCGGACAGGGCAGCTATACCCTCGAGTTCAGTCATTACGCCGCGGTGCCGCCGATGATCCAGCAGAAGCTGGTGGCACAGCACAAGGTGCAGGAAGAGGAAGACTGATCCGGGGTCTGGAATTGCCGGGTCTCGCCCCGGCGGGCGAGTTCCTTTCTTGTAGCGACAAGAAAGGAACCAAAGAAACGCTCCCCGCTGCCCCGGCCTGCGGCTTCCCTCACTCCAGACCACCAGCCCGGCCGGCCTCGCAAACTCGCCTTCGGCTCAAACAGCGAGTCCGGACTTCCCCGGTCTGGCGGTCCTCCGTTCGGCGGGTCAGAGGGGATGGTGGGTCAAGTTCTCCAGTGCGATTTCAATTCCAGTATTCAGCATAAATCGAGAGCAGACTTTCTGGTTCGTGCCCTTTGCTGCCTGTCGAGGTCTAAGAAAGCGGACCGTCAGTGTCCCAGGTGACTGGCGCTGAGCAGCAAAAATGTGTAACCCATAACCGAGAGGTTACGCATCGGACCTCCGCTTGGCCATGAGTTGTAGATGTTTTTGGGAAAATGACTCGTTCACTAGATCAGCGTGACCGTGGCGGAGAACAAAGTCGTAGTTCGATGCCGCTGCCTTGTCTGGGTTGACGATAAATATTCGGCGGCCACCGATCCCAGAGAACGCGTTGATGTGTGGTAGGTTTGACAAGAAGAAGCTTCGAACGAAGAAGTCGTCGTGTGCCAAACCAAGACCGATGATGAATACATCATGCGTAGTGGCAAAGGCAAATTCGGGCTTGTACCAAAGGACGGCGTTATCTCGAACGTCGAATGCTTTCCCATATCCGGGTAAGACGAGAAATGGGTCAACCTCGCCCAACGGGGCGTAATCGTGCCAAGCGGAATACCGCAAGAGGGATGGAGAATGATAAATCTCTCGGGTCATCATCCCTTTCGTGAACCCCAGAGATTGCCAGTCGAGCGTGTTGACCGGCTTTCCCCACTGGTTTGGCTCACCAAGCCTCCAATTGATAGAGCCATGTAGTTTGCAGAGTTTTATGGCCCCCTCGTCGGAGAAGTTGTACGTATGTTTCTTTCCGACGGCTTCGAGGGCAACCTCCAGTAAGCCATCCCAGTTTAATGAAATGACAATGTCCCGTTCGTGGAGTTGGGCCGCGAAGTCTACATAGATCTGCGGGACGGACGATATAGAAGGAGTCCACTCTGCAATTGACTTCGCGAGGTAGAAACGTAGGGCGAGTTTTTCGCGGCTGCCGTTTTCGCACCATCGCTCTCCGCCTCCATATTCCCGAAGCTCAATGAACTCAAGGAACGTACAAAATTCGGAGAAACTGATTTTGGATAGATCAAGATTATCGTCTGTCGAGCCAGCACACTCTTTCGCGTAGTTCTCAACGCGCGAATAGATGCCGGGGCACTCGATCGAGAACTTCTTCATAGCCCTGGCAAGTAGCTCCTCGGTCAACGGGATGCCCGCTGCGGCAGAAAAGCCCGCGCCAAGAATGAATACCCGATTCTGCTTCACGTATCGCTCAAAATCGGCGCGATCTGGCTCAGTCATGCAAGATGACTGAAGTGGAGTGCCAATTTGCAGTGGTTCGCGGGTGGCGCGATGCATAATCCGGAACACACGTCAAACAAATTGCCTTTTGATCAACGGGCTCGGCAAGTCGACTGGTTATTGCTCCCACTTCAATCTCCCTCAACCCCTGCATGAAGAATATTCCAGTTCGCATACTACCTCATACCGAATGACTGCTTTGGGGGTCGCCATCAAATGGTTTCATTTGGCCGAAAGCGACTATTCCCCTCTGACCCGCCGAACGGAGGACCGCCAGACCGGGGAAGTCCGGACTCGCTGTTTGAGCCGCAGGCGAGTTCGCGAGGCCGGCCGGGCTGGTGGTCTGGAGCGAGGGGAGCCGTAGGCCGGGGCAGCGGGGAGCGTTTCTTTGGTTCCTTTCTTGTCGCTACAAGAAAGGAACTCGCCCGCCGGGGCGAGACCCGGCAATTCCAGTCTATGATTCCATACCTCACGGCGGCATTGTGATCATCCCTGCCTCGCGGATTATGTCGGCGGCTTTTTCGCCGATCATGATGGCGGGGGCATTGGTGTTGCCACCGATCAGAGTCGGCATGATGGAGGCATCCACCACCCGCAAGCCTTCGACGCCATGGACGCGCAACTGCGCATCGACCACGGCCGTGGCATCGCCATCGGACCGGCACTGGCCAGGCTGATTGCGCACAAATGTATATGTCTGTAATATACGGCCATGATCGATCTTGCTAAGATTACAGGGTTCGACTGGGACAGTGGGAATGCTCGGAAGAACGAGAAACACGGCGTTTCGACAGCGGAATCAGAGCAGGTCTTTTTCAATGCGCCTTTACTGATGCTGGCAGATACCAAACACAGTAGCCTGGAACCGCGCTTTCATGCGTTGGGCAAGACCGATGAGAGCCGTCTGCTGCACATCGTCTTTACCCTACGAGACGCAGGCGAGAAGATTCGGGTTATCTCTGCCCGCGGCATGCACCGAAAGGAACGAGAGTTTTATGAGCAAGCAACTTAAACCCACACCGAAATTTGCCAACGAGGCGGCCGAGCGTGCCTTCTGGGAAGCGAATGATTCGACAGACTACCTGGATTGGGCCAGGGCCGAGCGAGTCGTGCTGGCGAATCTCAAGCCGACAACTAAGACAATCTCCCTGCGGTTGCCTCAGCACCTGCTCGATTCAATTAAGGCCGCAGCGAATGCGCGGGATGTTCCCTATCAGTCGCTGATCAAGGTTTGGCTCCAGGAAAAACTTCATAGCCACTGAGGCAAAGGTCTTCACGCGAAGACCCCGGGGCGCGACCCCGCAACAGTAGCTTGTGACTCCCGCAATACCGCGTTTCAGCTTCCCTGGCGGATCATGTCGGCGGCTTTTTCGCCGATCATGATGGTGGGGGCGTTGGTGTTGCCGCCGATCAGTGTCGGCATGATCGAAGCATCCACCACCCGCAAGCCTTCGACGCCATGGACGCGCAACTGCGCATCGACCACGGCCGTGGCGTCGTTACCCATCTTGCAGGTGCCAACCGGATGGTAGATGGTGTCGCAGCGGTTCCTCAGTTCTGCGCGGATTTGTTCATCCGACTCGATGCCGGCGGCATGCAGATCGCGCCGGCGGATGCTGGTGAATGCCGGCGCACCCATCAGGCGGCGGGTGAGCTTGAATCCCTCCAGCATGGCGTCGAGATCGTCGGGATGGTCGAAAAACTTCGGATCGATGCGTGGCGCCGCCAGCGGATCGGTGCTGGCGAGGCTGACCGTGCCCCGGCTTTGCGGACGCAGCAGGCAGACGTGACAAGAATAGCCATGCCCCCAGTGCAACCGGCGTGCGTGATCATCCACCACGCCGACGACAAAATGGAGTTGGAAATCGGGCGTCACTGATGCAGTCGAGCGGCGCAGGAAAGCCCCGCCTTCGGCGAAGTTGGTGGCAAGCATGCCGCGCCGCTGCAACCGGTAGCGCCGGATTTCTTTCAGAAAACGCCAGCTTCCGGCAAGGGAGAAGCCGGGCAGATCGAGGCTCCTGGCCGTGTAATTGAAAACATAGTCGGGATGGTCCTGGAGATTCTTGCCCACGCCGGGCAGATCGTGGGCGACCTCGATGCGATGCGCCTGCAGTTCGGCGCCGGCGCCGATGCCGGAGAGCAGCAGTAGCTGTGGTGACTGGAACGCTCCGGCACTCAGGATGATTTCGCGAGTTGCCTGCAGGATATGCACCCGTCCGCCTTGCCGGTATTCCACGCCGCGGGCCTGCTTGCCGTTGAAGAGGATGCGCGTGGCCTGCGCATTGGTGATCACTTGCAGGTTGGCATGCCTGGCCAGATGCGGGTGGAGGTAGGCTCGCGCGGCATTCCAGCGCTCGCCGTTTTTCTGCGTTACCTGGTAAATGCCGCAGCCTTCCTGTTCGGCGCCATTGAAATCCGGGGTTAGCGGAAACCCTGCCTGTTGTGCGGCAGTCAGGAAGGTCTGCTGGAAAGGATTATCGCTGCGCAAGCAAGCGACGTTGAGCGGGCCGCCCTGACCGTGGTAGGCGTCATGGAGAGTCTCGTTGTGTTCCGATTTCCTGAAGTAGGGCAGGACATCGGCATAGGACCAGCCGGGATTGCCGAGTTCGGCCCAATGATCGTAATCCCAGCGATGGCCGCGGTTGTAGATCATGGCATTGGTCGAACTCGAGCCGCCGAGTGCCTTGCCACGCGGCTGATAACCGCGCCGGCCGTTCAGTCCCGGCTGCGCTACGGTTTCGAAGGCCCAGTTGTTGATCCGGGTCGGCATCATCACTGCGGTGCCGAAAGGCACTCTGATGACCCATTGGTTATCGCGCTGGCCGGCTTCCAGTAAGCAGATGCGCAGTCGGGGATCCTCCGCCAGACGCGCCGCCACGACGCAGCCCGCCGATCCACCGCCAACGATGATGTAGTCGAATGCACTCATGCAGCTTGCCGCTCGCATCAGCCTCCTGGAAGCGAGCGGATGAATTACACCATACGCTGGAACATCTGACTGACGCGGTTGTTCTCACCCATGATCAGTTGCGCAATCTGGTCGAGCGCATCCTGATTGATATCCTCCGGCGCCAGTTCATATTCCATGAGTCCGAAGCGCTCGATGTGGCGCGTGCGCAGCAGCAGCTTGCCGGTTTCGTAGTTGCCGGAAAGCATGAGGCCGGCCTTGATTTCGCAGGGGAAGGTGAAGGTCGCCTTTTCAATATGGCCGCGTTCGTTTTTGGCTTCGTCGGCGGTGAAGGCGATGTTGTAGTCGAACAGTGCCTTGCGCAGCTTTTCCAGTGCCGGATTCTCTTTCACGATCTTGAACTGCTTCGGACCTGCCAGGCGGTAGCGCAGCGTCACCTGGTCGTAGAGCCGATTCTCCGAGGCCGTTTCCTGCATGCGGAAATCCGCACGCCCTTCCTGCCAGCTCATGTCATCGAAATCCGCCACGCCGAAGAACGAATAACCCTTGGCATAGGGCGGCTTGAGGATGTTGAGCTGCTCGACCAGATCGTTCAGGTACTGGTAGGTCATGCCCAGCGCCTTGTGGATGCGCTGGAGGATTTCATCCTGCTGTGCCGATTTCCGGTTTTCGCTCTGCTGCTTCGCGAGCGCCTGCTGCTTGAGGTTGGCCAGCAGGCTGCTGGTCACGGCTGGCGGAGTCTCGGGTTTCATTTGCGACGAGGGCGCCATTTGCAAGGGCGGCGGGGTGGTGGGTGCGGCAGGTGGCGGTGCTGTTGGCGTGGCAGGAGCGGCAGGCTTAGCGGCTGCCTGGGCGGGTTGCGGCGCAGGGGTTGCAGGTTTCGGTTGCGGCGGCGTTGCGCTTGGCTTGGAGCCAGGCGTGATGCCAACGGTCGTCGGCATTTCCTGCTGCGAAAACTTGTCGATATCCTCCAGCAGACGATTTCTGCTGTCAGGCCAATTATCGCTTGCCATGTTTTGGTCTCCTGAAGTACAGCGTCAATTATCCGCCCTTGCGTGCTGCCGTCAATCGACGGCGTCGCAGAAACGGTTGCATGGAGGAATCGGCCTGTTGCCTCAGGTGAATCTCAGAAGAAATCGTAGCCCATTTGCAGGTGGATGGCGTGATCCTGCAAGGTTCCACCGTTGTGCGTGATCGTGGATGGATGGGCGAGGCGCGCGGCAAACACCAGATCCACGTTGAATCCCTGCCAACGCATGCGACTGGCCAGGCCGAGCGAACTGATCGTTTCGGCGGCTTCACCGATATTCTTGCCTTGTCCGAAATCATAGAAGGGGATCAGCGAGAGGTTCAGCCCCCGACCCGGATTGCGGAACAGGGGATAGTCGAATTCTGCGCTGACGATGCCGCCGGTATCGCGAATCATCTGGTTCTCGCGGTAGCCGCGCACCGTGAATACGCCGCCAATCGACATGCGGTCGAGCGGCACCAGCGTGTCCTGGGTGTGCTGCAGGCTGGCGCGCAGCACGGCCTGGGCACCATTGTCGAGGACTTGCTGGCCGTACTGAACCTGGCCCAGCCAGAAGTCATACTTGCCTTGAGGCTGCGGTGCGTTGCCGGGCAGGCCGTTGATGGACTGGGTATTGTTGCGGGCAAAGCTGAATGTCGAGCGCAGCGCGAGAACCTGTTTCTCGGAACGGTAGTTGTATTCCTGCCAGAAACGCAATGCCCTGACCCGGGTCTCGCCATCGGGTTCGCCGGGTGTGAAGGAGAAGGGCGCGCCCAACAGGGTGGTGCGGTTTTTCCGCTGGCCCAGGTTGAGTCCAAGGGTCAGTTTGTGGCGCAGGCTCTCGATGAAAATCTGGCTGACGCCCAGGTCCTTGCTGTTGAGCGTGCTCTTGATATCCAGGGTTTGCATCGGTTGTTCGATGATGGCCGAACGGCCGTGGTCGAAGTTCAATGACAGCTGGGTTCCCGACTGGTTGAGCGGCATCCGCCAGCCCAGGCTGCCGCGTCCGCCGCCCTCGCCGCGGGTTGCATCCTGATAGCTCGCCTCGAACAGGTCGCCATAGCCGGTGAGATTGCGCACCCAGCCGCTTACGCCGTAGGCATTGGCGCCGATCGAGGGCGGCCGGTAGTTGTTGGCGAAGACGCTGAGCTGATAGGGCCGGGCCCGCACCACGTCGATATCGAGGAGTGCCTCGCCCAGGTGTGCTCCGGGCATCAGGCGGGCGTTCATGCGCTCGAACAGGGGATTGTCCAGCAGCAGCTGGAAGCGTTCGCGCAGCACATCGATATTCAGCGCCGGATCGCTGTCCTTGACCAGGCGGCCTGCGACATAGGCTTCGTCGAGGCGCTGCAGTCCGCTCAGACGCACGCTGTTCACGCGACCTTCGATAATGTCCAGCGTCAGGGTGTCGTCCTGGAGGGCATCTTTGCCAAGCACTGCGCCGGAATTGATATAGCCGAGATCGACATAGTGTTTGGTAATCTTCTGGCGCAATTCCTCCAGATCGGCGATGCCCAGCGGACGACCGAGATAGCCCGCCGCGATGGCCATGAGTTGATCGGACTGGATCAGGTTGTTGCCGCGAAAGGCGATTTGGCGGATTACCACGGTCTCGCCTTGCGCTGCCGACCTGACAGGTTTGTCCAAAATCACTGGCGGCAACTGGAAATTGTCCGCAGGCTTGGCCGGCAGGTAGGCCGGTTTTTTCGGCTCCTGAACATTCAGGTGATCGCCGTCGGCGCAAATTCCGGCAATGGGCAACAGGGCCAGCATCAGACCGAGCAGTCGCATCCCGATGCCGCTGCGCGCAAATGGGGTGTGCGGCTTCATCCGTTTCTGCACTCCCATGTGGCACCGGTTTGCGCCAGCCGAGTGGGCCAGACCGCACTGATCCTGGCCGGGGCGCCGGCAGCCTGCGGTCCGAGCAGGTCGCGCGTCGAAGCCGGCATGCCGCCGCGTCCGGCCTGCACCAGCGAACTGCCGCCGGTGGCCTGGCAGGGGCTGCGTCCCATGCCGCCGGTATCAATCAACTTGGCGTTCAGGCCAATCAGGCTGGCGGATACGTCGAGCGCCGGGCTGGTCAGGCGGATCGCCCCGCTCAGCCCGGTGGGGGCGGCGGCCTGGATCACGTTGAAGCCGAATGCGTAGGGCATGAAGCTGTAGGAGTCCTGTCCGCCGAGCATCAGCACGTTGCCGCTGGTGACCAGGTTTTGCGCGGCAATGGCGACATCACCGCCACTGGCATTGCGAGCCGCGGTGTTGGCCTGGATGAATCCCGTCAGCATCAGCAAGGTGTTGGTGCTGACATTGATATTGCCGCCGTTGCCAGACGTACCGGCCACCGAGGTGGTGATCTGCGAATTTTCCAGCACCAGCATTCTGCCTCCCAGGATGTCGATGGCGCCGCCGTTGCCCAGATTGGAACTGGTGGTGATTCTGCTTGGGTCGAGCGCCAGTTTGTCGCTAAAGCTGACTTTGATGCTGCTGGCCGGCATGTTGCCGCTCGAGGCGGCGGTGATCTGCGCGTCCTTGAGCGTGATCTGCGGCGCGCTGACCTGCAGAGAGGACAGCGGCAGGCCGCCCGGGCTCGCGACGAAGGCATCGTTCTGCACCGCCAGCTTGCCGCCGTTCGACAGCAGGATGCTGTTGGTCGCGACGACATCGATGTTGCCGGTCTGACCTGACGAACCCACCGTTGCAGAGGCGCTGATGCTGCTCGCCCGGGGACCTTGCGCGCCATCCACCACCAGTGTTTCGGCATTGATCCGCACTGAACCGGCCGCGCCCTGAGGTGTGCTGGTGGCCGAGGAAATCTGGCCGCCTCGCAACAGAGCGAGGTCCTTGGCAACATTCACCACGACACTGCCGGCGTTGCCCGTGGTCTTGGTTTGAGTGGCCGTGGTGATCGCCGTATCGGCGCCCAGCGTCATGTTGCCGGTGCTGGTGACGGCGACGCTGCCGGCATCGCCGCTGGCGGTGTTGGCGGCCGTGCTCGAGATTTTTCCGCCGCTGTCGAGAGCGATGTTGCCGGCCTTGACGGTCACCGTGCCGGCCTTGCCGGCGCCGGTGGTGTCGGATGAAATCCAGCCATTGCCGGCAATCGTCAGGCTGGCCGACTCGACACCGACGATGCCGGCGTCGCCGCTGGCAAACGTGGTTGCATTGATCTGCCCCTGATTCCTGACAGTGACATCCTGGTGCGCCTTGACCTGGATCGAGCCGCTGTTGCCTGAGGCACTGGCAGTACTGAAAATGCCACCGGAGTTGCTGCTGCCGGCGTCGATCACGATGCTGTTGGCATTGACCGTCACCGAGCCTGCAGCACCCTTGGTCATCGACGAACTCTGGATCTGGCCGCCATTGAGCAGCTTGAGTGCGCCCGGCGTATTCACCACCACCACACCGCCCTTGCCAGTAGCCTCAGCCAGGCGCGCCTGGTCGGTCGCTTCGGTACCGGAGGAGATGGTGGTCGATTTGCCGACACCATCCAGAGTGATATTGGCGGCGGTCACATTCACCGCACCGGCATTTCCCGACAGGCTGGTATTGCCATTGATTGCTGTGCCATTCAGCAAGGTCAGGTCGCCTGTGGCATTGACCTCGACCAGGCCGGCATCGCCCGAACCCGAGGTTTTTCCCTTGATGAGGGTATTGTTTTTGAGCAGGATGCCGCCCGTGGACTTCAGCTTGATGTCGCTGCCCGCAACATTGCCCGAAGTCGACGCGGTGATTTGCCCGCCATCGACGGTGATATTGCTGGCTGCCAAGCTCAATATCGTCGGCGTCAGGCTTGCCGGCTTGGCCGCCGTCGCATCGTTCTGCACCGAAAGCGTGCCGCCGTTGCTGACCGTGGCAGCGCCTTGCGAACTGACCGATACCGTGCCGGTCTGCCCCGACGAACCGGTTGCCGCCGAAGCGCTGATGCTGCTTGGCCTGCCGTTCAGAATGCCATCGACCAGCAGGGTGCCGGTATTGATCAGGACCGATCCGGCCACACCGGAAGGCGTGCTGGTGGCGGATGAAATCTGGCCGCCCTGCAGCACGGACAAGTCCTTGGCCACGGTGACGGTGACGCTGCCGGCATCTCCCGTGGTCCGGGTTTGCGTCGCAGTTGTGATGGCCGTGTTGGCACCCACCGTCAGATTACCGGTTGCTGTCACCGTGACGCTGCCGGCATCATTGCTGGCGTTGTTGTCGGCGGTGCTGGAGATTTTCCCGCCACTGTCGAGGCCGATGTTGCCGGCCATGACGGTCACCGTACCGGCCTTCCCGGCGCCGACCGTATCCGAGGAAATCCAGCCGCTGCCAGACACGGTCAGGGCGCCCGCAGCCACATTGACGATGCCGGCATTGCCTTTGGCATAAGTCGTGGCATTGATCTGTCCCTTGTTCCTGACAGTGACATCGCCCGTCGCCTTGACCTGAATCGAGCCGCTGTTGCCCTGGCTGTTCGCAGTGCTGTAGATGCCGCCCAGGATCGTGCCGCCGTTCTGGTTGTCGACCAGGATGCTGCCTGCGGTCACCGCGACCGATCCGGCATCGCCAAGCGTGGCCGACGAACTCTGGATCTGGCCGCCATTGAGGAGTTTGAGCGCTCCCGCTGTAGACACCGTGACGGCGCCGCCTTTGCCGGTCGCCTCGGCCGGATTGTTCTGGCTGTTTGGCACGGTGCTGGTCAGGATCGACGTTGGCTTGCCATTGCCATCGAGCGTGATGTTGGCGGCGGTGACATTGATTGCGGCGGCATTGCCGGACAGACTGGCATTGCCGTTGATTGCGGCGCCTTCCGACAGGGTCAGGTTGCCGGTCGCGCTGACATCGATCAGTCCGGCGTCGCCTGCGCCTGTCGTCGAGCCCTTGATCTGCGTGTTGTTCGTGAATAGTACGTCGCCACCGGATTTGATCTTGATGTCGCTCGCCGGGATGTTGCGCGAGGTTGAGGCGGAGATTTGCGCGCCGTCCGCCGTGATGCTGGCCGCCGTCAGCGACAGTGTGGTCGAGGTCAGACTCGCCGGGTTAGCCGACTGCGCATCGTTTTGCACCGACAGCGTGGCACCACTGGAGAGCGTCGCGGCGCCGCTTACAGTCACCGAAACGGTTCCGGTCTGTCCCGACGATCCGGTTGCCGCCGAGGCGCTGATGCCGCTGGTCCGGCCGGCTTGTATGCCATCGACCAGCAAGGTGCCGGTCGTGATCAGCACCGATCCGGCAGCGCCTTGCGGGGTGCTGGTGGCCGAGGAAATCTGCCCGCCCTGCAGCAGGGACAGATCCTTGGCGACATCGACCGTGATGCTGCCGGCGTTGCCGGTCGTCCTGGTTTGCGTTGCTGTCGTGATCGCCGTGCGGGCGCCCATGCTCAGGTTGCCGGTGGCGGTCACGGCGATGCTGCCGGCATCGCCAGTGGCGTTGCCGACCGAGGTGCTCGAGATTTTTCCGCCGCTGTCCAGGGCGATGTTGCCGGATTTGACTGTCACCGTGCCGGCCTTGCCGGCACCCGCGGTGTCGGAAGAAATCCAGCCGTTGTCGGATATCGTCAGGTTTCCGGCATCGACATTGACGATGCCGGCGTTGCCGCTGGCATTGGCAGTGGCATTGATTTGTCCCTGATTCCTGATGGTCACGTCGCCCGTCGCCTTGACCTGGATCGAGCCGCTGTTGCCGCTGCTGCTGGCGGTGCTGAAGATTCCGCCGAAAGTGTTGGTGCTGCTGCCCAGGTTGTCGATCATGATGCTGCCCGCGGTGACGCTCACGGAACCGGCATCGCCCAGGCTCATCGACGAGCTCTGGATCTGTCCGCCGCCGAGCAGTTTCAGCGCTCCGGCCGTGTTGACCACCACCGCGCCGCCTTTGCCGGTGGCTTCGGCCAGATGCGCCGGGTCGGTCGGTTCGCTGCCGGAAGAGATCGACGTTCCTCTGCCGCTGCCGTCCAGGGTGATGTTGGCGGCCGACACGCTGATGGCGGCGGCATTGCCCGACAGGCTGGTGTTACCGTTGATTGTTCCGCCGTTCAGCAGGGTCAGGTTGCCGGCAGCGCTGATATCGATCAGCCCGGCATCGCCCGAACCGGTCGTCTTGTCTTTGATCAAGGCATTGTTCTTGAGCAGGATGTCGCCACTGGTCGTCTTGATCTTGATGTCGCTGGCCGGCACGTTGCGCGAGGTCGAAGCGGTAATTTCCGCAGCATCTGCGATGATGCTTGCTGCTGTCAGCGACAGTGTTGTCGATGTCAGGCGCGTCGGGTCAGCGACCTGCGCATCGTTCTGCACTGTCAGCGAGGCGCCGTTGGAGAGTGTGGCGGTGCCGGTCGCGGTCACCGAAACGGTGCCGGTCTGTCCTGACGAGTTTGGTCCGGCAGAGGCGCTGACGCCGCTGGCATGACCTGTCTGCGTACCATCGGCGAGGAAGGTGCCAGTGTTGATCTGCACCGCTCCGGCGGCGCCATTCGCTGAATAGGTTGCCGAAGTCACCTGACTGCCCTTGAGCAGCGACAAGTCGCCGGCGGTCAGGTTAACCGTACCGGCATTACCCTGCCCATTGGTGGCCGAACTGATCAGGCCGCTATTGGTCATGGCGAGCGTCCCCGTCACACTCACGTCCACATTCCCTGCGTCACCCGTGCTGTTGGGCATGGCATTGCTCTGGATGCCGGTATTGCAGCAGGTGGTTCCGCCGTCGATGGTCATGCTGCCCGCGGCAACCTTGACCGATCCCGCTTTGCCGCTGCCTACCGTCGAGGTGTTGATGGAGGCATTGCTCTGGATTTCGAGCTTGCCGGCGACCGTCATGTCCACCGTGCCGGCATTGCCGGCACCGAAGGTTTCGCTGAGCACGCCGAGACCGCCGACGCTGGTGCCGAGGCCGTCGAGCGTCGCACTGCCTGTAGTAATCCTGACCGAGCCGGCATTGCCCGACGAATAGGCACTGGAGGCGATCCAGCCGCCGTTGACCGTCAGCTGACCGGCATTGACATTGATCGCACCGGCATTGCCGGTGGCAAAGGTGTTGGCGACGATGCGGCCGTTGGCGGCGATGCTGAGCAGTCCGTCGCTGACGATGTCGATGGTACCGCCGGCGCCCTGGCTGCCTGTCTGCGCATTGACGAAGATGCCTGTCAGCATCGGCTTGCCCATCGGATCGATGTTGATCTTGCCGGCATCGATGTTGATCGAACCGGCGTCGCCGCTGCCCGAAGTGGAGGTATTGAGTTGCCCGCCGGCCTTCAGGGTCAGCATGCCGGGCGTGTTGATCACGATGGTGCCGGCGTCGCCGGAACCGGTCTGGTTGGGGCGGTTGATGGTCTCGGACTGGATCAGGGTCTGTATGCCGTTGCCATTGACGGTGACGTTGGCGGCGCGCAGGTCGATCGAGCCGGCGTTGCCGGAACCGTTGGTGCTGACGTTGATGGTGGCGCCGTTGAGCAGGTCCAGATCGCCGGTCGCTGTGATCAAGACGGAGCCGGCGTTGCCGGTGCTGTTGCTGACAGGCTGGCTGGCGATGATCGACGGGCTGGTGGCGCCCTGCTGATCGATGGAAACAGCACCGGCGCTGACCAGGATGGAGCCCGAATCGGTGCTTCCCGTCGTCGAGGAGACCAATTTGCCGCCTTTGATGATGGTGAAGCTGCCGTAGGCGGCCGGCAGGTCGCCGGTCAGTGGCACTTCCTGCGCACGCTTGCCGAGGGCGACCACGCGAATGTCGCCACTCTCGTTGCCGACCACGCTGTTGTTGATGGTGACATCGCCTGCGACGATGCTGATGGGGCTGCTGCGGTTGACGAAAACGCTGCTGTCGGCCTTGCCCTGGGCGCCCGACTGTGGCGCAGGCAGACCGGTATTCAACAGGGTTACGGAAGCCTGGTTGTTGCCGAGGAAGCCGAAGGCGCTCGGCGAGACGCTCGAAAACGTGCTGACTTTGGTCGTGTCGGCATAGTAGTTGCCATCAGGGAACTTCACGTAATCTGCAGTGCTGACAAAGAATGCGCCGGGCACATTGACCGCCGCGCCGGTGCCGAAGGTGACACCGGCCGGATTGACCAGGAAGAAATTCGGCGTGCTGCCCGGCGAAGTGAGCTTGAGCAGTCCATTGATCTGGGAGGAACTGCCACCCGTCACACGGCTGATGACGTTGGTGAGGCCTGCGGTGCTGGTGGTGAAGTTGGCGGATTGCCCGGCGTTGATGTTGAATACCTGGAAGCTGTGAAACAGGTTGCTGCCGGACAGTCTGCCCAACGATTCCGGAATCAGGAAACTGGGACCGGTCAGGTTTTGTGCCGGCTTGCCGAGGCTGGTATCAGTCCTGATCTGGGCGCTGGCGTCCCAGGGCAAGGCCATGGCCAGCATGGCTGCGGCGAGAACACGCAGCGCCGGCATCGATGTGGTTTCGGGCAGCGTCATCACAGCCAGTTTCCGATCAGGACAAAGGGCGCCCAATAGAACGGATGCTCGCTTTCGGGGTCACGGATCAGCTTGATCTGCGCCTGACGCAGCGCTTCCGTCTTGGTTAACTGACCCTTGGTCAATCCGCTATAGACCGACTCCATGATGCTGCGCGCGGCTTCATCCTCCACCGGCCAGAGTGTGCCCAGGACGCTCTTGGCGCGCGCCTTGATTGCCGCACCGGAAATGCCGAGCGGCGCACGGTCGTTGCCCTCGGCGGTCTGACAGGCGGACAGGCTAAGCAACTCGATGGGATACTTCTTGAATTTCTCCGACTTCAGCAGCGACTGCAAGCCGTTCATCGTCAGCAGATCGTCGTAGGCCATGATGAAGCTGGTTTCGGCACTGCCGCCGAAGACACCGTGGGAGGCGAGATGCAGGATGCGGTAGTCGCCGGATTGCGCGGCGTTCCTGAAGCTTTCCACGGTGAAGCCGGCATCGAGCATGCGCCCGCCGTGCAGGATGCCGTCGAGGCCATTGACTTCGAGCTTGACGCCGGGCAGGGCCAGCTTGGCGCGCAGATCTTCTGCGGAACGTACGGTCGCTTCTTTGCCCGAGACTTGCGTCTTGGTCGAGCGGATTGCGCGCAATTCGCGTTTGGAGGCCAGGCCCCGCGTCGATGTCTCGCCTTCAGCCGCACCACCATCCTGCAGAATTTTCGAGGCGAGCATCGGACCCAGGCGATCGACCACCGGACCGGGTTCGGAAACACCGGCCACCAGTGCAACGACCTGATGGTCGAAGGCGGAGGTATTGGTCATGCTCAAGCCGGTGACCATGGAAATCGCATATTTCTCAATGGCATACTGCTTGCCGTCATGCAGCGCCGACATCGGTACCAGTCGCAACACGCCGTCAGGTACCACGACCAGGGTCTTGACCTGGGAGGTGGCAAGTACTTCGGCATAAGGCTGGAGCAGCCAGCCATACAACTGCTGCGAAAGCTTCAGATATTCATCCAGGCCGCGCCGCAGGTTGCCGGCAAAGGCGGTCGCCGTCTGGCGCAGCGCCGCGCTGCTGACCGGGCTGGTCCGTCGCAGCACCTTGCCATCCAGGGCCAGCAGGAGCTCGATGCGGTCAGGCAGGATCAAGGGGTAGAACACCGCGGTGCCTGCGGCCACCTGTCCGGCACTGCCGCCTTGTACCGTCTCGACCGAGCAACGGTCGCCGAGAAAGTCCTGCATCTCGGACTGCCGGATCAACTCCATCGTCGATAGAACGTGCTGCAGTTGTATCGCCTGGGTTTCCGCCGGCTGCTTGTCTATTTGCTGCAGCAGCAGGTCGGCATAGCCGAGGTAGATCGGCTCGAGCGTATCGCTGAAGGAGGATCGGCCATTCTCGTACTCGACGGGAATGTCCTGGCGTACTGTCTCGATTTGATCCACCGCACGGCGGAAAGCCGCCAGGGCCTGGCTCGGCTTGCCTTGCTGTCGGAACAGCCGTCCCTGGCGCCATTCGAGGTTGATCAATAAATCCGCACTGAGCCCGGCCGGCAGGGAACGTGCGAGTTCGGTGGCCTGCTCGGTGAGCATCAGGGCATCCTGATGGCGTCCACGGTCTTCATAAAGCTGCGCCAGGGTGTCCTGCGCCTCGATCAGCAGGCGCTTGTGACCGCGCGTGTCCCCGGATTGTTGCGCCAGACGGCGAGCGCTATCGAGATGCTGGAATGCGAGAGGCAGCGCGATAGCGCCGAGTTGGCGCAACTGGTTGCCGAGGTTCAGATGATGACCGGCCAAACCGGCTTGATTGGGCTCAGCATTGAGCTTTGCTGAAATTCCGGAAAGAATTCCGAGGCGCTGCTTCTCGGCAGTGAGCCGCGCCAGATTGAGTTGCGCGCTGTATTGGACGTCGGGATTCTGTCCCGCCGCCAGGTCGACGGCTTCCTGATAGTAGCGTGTCGCATCCTGTTTCTGCTTGCGGATTTGTGCCAGGTTGCCGAGATACACGGCCCAGCGCGCCTTGTCCGTACCTGTATGGGAGGCATAGGCTTTCTGTAGTTGCGTTTCTGCCAATTCGTAGTGGTGAGACTGCAACAAGGTGATGCCGAGTTCGCCGGCAGCACGCGCCTGAATCTGGTTTGGTGCAGCCGCAGCCGATTTCGCAATGCCGGCCAACAACTCGGCTGCGCGGTTCAACTCGCCTTGCTCGCGCAGGGCAACGCCCTGCGCCAGTTGATCGTCCCAATCGCTCGCAGGAGCCGCCGCTGCCGGTGCACAGCACAGCAGAACGGCCATCAAAAAGCTCGCAATGTGTGTGCGTGTCCGCAATGCGCTGCCCCCGTTTCGTTTATATTCGGCTGGCGCGCGCAGCCTGAATAGCTTTTATGATTTTCTGCGGCTTATGTTCTAAGCATAAGTAGGCTGCAATTAGCAGGCTGCAATTTACCATAACTGCCGGGGCTTATGGCGTTTCTGCGACAACGCCGGCAGGTGTGCGCACAGCGCCATCAGCAAGGCCAGCGCATTGCCCCAATAGGTGAACGGTGTCATGCCGGCATAGCCCTGCACCTCGGTGGTCAGGGCATCGGCGGTGAATGCCGGGAGTGCTGCGGCGACGATGCCATCCGGCCGGACTACCGCGGTCATGCCGGTATTGGTGGCGCGCAGCATGGTGCGGCCGGTTTCCAGAGCGCGCATCTGGGCGATCTGCAAATGCTGCGGCTGTGCCAAAGAGTCGCCGAACCAGGCCGTGTTGGAAAGATTGATCAGCAGCGTTGCTTGCGGCAAGGCAGCGAGAATTTCCTCCCCGAACAAATCCTCGTAGCAGATGTTTGGCGCGATCAGCTGTCCGGCAATATTCAGGGGTGGTTGATGGGCTGCGCCCGGAGTGAAATCCGACATGGGCATGCGCAGCAGCATCAGGAACCAGGAGAAGCCCGGCGGCACGTATTCGCCGAAGGGTACCAGGTGCGATTTGGCGTAGGCCTGGAATTGATTCGTGACAGTCATGGCCACAGCGGCGTTGAAATATTTTTCGGGTTTGCCGGGTTCGTGCGTGCCGATGGCAACACCGAACAGGGTCGGACCATTGGCCAGGATTTGTTCCAGATATTCGCCGGGCACATCGTCGAGGAACATCGGCAAGGCCGTTTCCGGCATCACGACCAGTTGCGCCGGATGCTCCCGCGCCAGGCGTGCATAGGTGCTCATGGAATCATCCAGACGTTCCAGATCCCATTTGCTGTCCTGTGAAATGTTTCCCTGCAACAGGCTGACCTTGAGCGGTGCGCCGGTTGGTTGCGTCCAGGCCACCTGCTGCAGCGCGTAACCGCCGGCACTCAGGCCGACCAGCAGCAGCCAGGATGCTGGCCGCCGCCAGGCGCAGGCGAGCAATGCAGCCAGCACTGCGACGATGAGGCTGATGCCATACACGCCGATGAGCGCAGCGTAGCCGGCCAGGGGACTGGGCGGGCTCTGCGAGTAACCCAGCGCCAGCCAGGGAAAACCGGTGAACAACCAGCCGCGCAGCCACTCGCAGAGCACCCACACGCCGCTCAGGAGCAGCAGGTCGCGCCAGACACTGCCGCTGCGCAAGCGCCAGTAAAGCGCGCCGGCCAAGGCGGGGAACAGGGCGAGATAGATGCAGACGATCAGGGTTGCCGCTGCAGCGAGCGGCGCCAGCATGCCGCCGACATCATGCAGGCTGATGTAGAGCCAGGATACCCCGCCGAAAAAACAGCCGAAGCCCCACAGCCAGCCGATTCGGACCATCTGGCGTTGCGTTCCGGCGTTGCGCCACAACACGAACAGCGCGGTCAGGGTGGCCAGTGGCAAAGGGAACAGGGCAAGCGGCGCAAAGCCGCAGACCGTCAGCGCGCCCAGCAGCAGTGCGGCGAGCTCAGACCTTTGCATCCAGCACGATGGCGCTTTGCGGGTCCACCAGTAGCGTGTGCACCCGGCGACTGTCGGCACGCAGCACCTGGATGCGCAGGTTGTCGATTTGCAGTGCTTCGCCGCGTTTGGGCAGGCGACCCAGGCGATGGATGACCAGGCCTCCGAACGTGTCGAACTCCTCGTCGGGATAGTCGGTGTGGAAGGCGGCGTTGAAGTCGCCGATTTCCGTCGTGGCTTTGACCCGGTAGCGGCCGGCATTGTCGAGGACGATGTTGTCGGCGGCCTCGTCGAAGTCATACTCGTCCTCGATGTCGCCGACGATTTGTTCGAGCACGTCTTCGATGGTCACTAATCCCGATACGCCGCCGTACTCGTCAACCACGATGGCCATGTGGTTGCGTGAGGCGCGGAACTCGCGCAGCAGGACATTGAGGCGCTTCGACTCCGGGATGAATACCGCCGGGCGCAGCGCATCGCGCAGGTCGAATTCCATGCCGGAGAAAAAGCGCAGCAGATCTTTTGCCAGGAGAATGCCCAGGACATCGTCGCGGTTCTCACCCACTGCCGGAAAGCGCGAATGGGTGGCTTCGATGACGAACTCGGCGATCTTCTCCATGCTGTCGTCGATCGTCACGACATCCATCTGGGCTCTGGGCACCATGATGTCGCGCACCTGCATGTCGGAGACGCCGAGAGCACCTTCGATGATCGACAGCGCATCGGCATCGAGCAGGTTGCGTTCAAATGAGGTGTGCAGCAGATCAAGGAGCTGCTCGCGGTCTTCAGGCGCTCGTGTGAGCAGCGCGGAAAGACGTTCGAGCAATGTAGGTCGACTTCCAGGTTCCATAAGTTCTCAATAGGGGTCGGGAATGCCGAGCCGGGCAAGAATCTCGCGTTCCCTGTTCTCCATCAGCAACGCCGCGGCGTCGGTTTCATGCTCGTATCCTTGTAAATGCAGCATACCATGCACGACCAGATGGGCAAAATGCGCTTGGGCCGGTTTGTTCTGCGCAACAGCTTCGCTCAGCACCACCGGCACACACAGAACGAGATCGCCGCTCATCTGTGGGGGCGGTTCGTAACAGAACGACAACACGTTGGTCGGAAAGTCCTTGCCGCGGTATTCGCGGTTGAGAGTACTTCCTTCCTCCTCATCCACAAACCGCAGCGTCACAACGGCAGCGCACTCCTGCGCCGCTTTGACCCAGCGCCGCAGTATCTGCCGGTTCGGCAGGTCGGCAGTAGTCGAGGCATACTGCACCGTCAGCGACAGGCCTTCAGGAATCGCTCTGGTCCTGGCCATGTTTTTCGTAGGCGGCCACAATGCGTGCCACAAGCGGATGACGCACCACGTCTTCGGCGAGGAAATCGGTGAAGGCGATGCCGCGAACTTCGGCCAGGATATGGCGTGCCTCGACCAGACCGCTTTTCTGTCCACGTCCGAGGTCGATCTGGGTGACGTCGCCGGTGATCACCGCCTTGGCACCGATGCCGATGCGCGTCAGGAACATTTTCATCTGCTCGGGCGTGGTGTTCTGCGCTTCATCGAGGATGATGAAGGCATGGTTGAGGGTGCGCCCGCGCATGTAGGCGAGCGGTGCGACTTCGATGCACTGGCGCTCGAACATCTTGCCGACTTTTTCAAAGCCCATCAGATCGTAGAGCGCATCGTAGAGCGGCCGCAAATAGGGATCGACCTTCTGGGCCAGGTCGCCGGGGAGAAAGCCCAGCCGTTCGCCGGCTTCGACCGCCGGGCGTGTCAGCACGATGCGGCTGACTTGGTCGCGCTCAAGTGCATCCACCGCGCTGGCGACGGCGAGATAGGTCTTGCCGGTGCCGGCCGGGCCGATGCCGATGGTGATGTCGTGCTCCTGGATCTGACGCAGGTACTGTGACTGGCGCGGTGTGCGGCCATGCAGGTCAGCCTTGCGCGTCATGAGCACGGGCGCCGGCAGAGTGCCTTTACTGCCGCTATCGTCCTGCCGTGCCAGTTCGATCAGGCCCAGCTGGATTTCGTCAACGGACAGCGGCGCCCTGGCCAGCAGATAGAAGTGCCGCAATGCGGCAGTGGCTTTCTGGATGCCACTGCCGCTGATCTTGAAGCGCTCGCCGCGCCTGGCCAGCACGACGTCATAGGCTGTTTCGATCTGGCGCAGGTTCTCGTCGAGGGCGCCGCACAGGTTGGCGAGGCGCTCGTTATCGACCGGCGCGAGGATGAGGTCTTGTCGCGACAATTCAGTGTGCCTCCGGGGCCATGAGTTCGCCGCGCAGGGAATGCGCCAGGGCAGCTGTGATGCGGACATCGACGAACTCGCCGATCAAGCTTGAGGCGCCGGCGAAATTGACGACGCGGTTGTTGTCGCTGCGACCGGCGAGTTCCTGCTGATTTTTCCTGGCATGCCCCTCGACCAGCACTCGCTGCCGGGTGCCCACCATCGCCGCACTGCACGCAGTTGCCTGCCGATCGATCAGTTGCTGCAATTGCTGCAGGCGACCCTGCTTGATCTGCGCCGAAACGGTGTCGGCCAGGTCGGCAGCCGGTGTGCCCGGTCGGGCGCTGTAGAGGAAACTGAAGCTGCCGTCGCAGCCGACTTCCTCAATGAGTTTGAGCGTCGCGGCGAAGTCGGCTTCGCTTTCGCCGGGAAAGCCGACGATGAAATCCGAGGAGAGTGACAAGTCGGGACGCACGGTACGCAACTTCCTGACGATGCTCTTGTACTCGAGCGCCGTGTAGCCACGCTTCATCGCCGCCAGAATGCGGTCGGAGCCCGATTGCACCGGCAGGTGCAGATGCGAGACCAGCTTGGGTACCCTGGCGTAAGTGTCGATCAGGCGCTGGCTCATCTCGCGCGGGTGCGAGGTGGTGAAGCGAATCCGTTCGATGCCGGGCATCTCTGCCAGGGTTTCGATGAGGAAGGCCAGGTCGGCACTGTCTTCGCTCTGGTCGCCCGATTCCGTGGCGTCGAGCGCACCGCAGTAGGCATTGACGTTTTGCCCGAGCAGGGTGATTTCCCTGACGCCCTGTGCGGCCAGACCGGCCACTTCGGCCAGCACATCGGCCAGTGGCCGCGAGACTTCCTCGCCGCGGGTGTAGGGGACGATGCAGAAACTGCAGAACTTCGAGCAGCCTTCCATGATCGAGACAAAGGCCGTTGCACCTTCCTTGCGCGGCGGCGGCAAGGCATCGAATTTTTCAATGGACGGAAACGAAATATCAACTTGGGCGCGGCCGCTGGCATGGCGCGCCGCAATCATCTGCGGCAAGCGATGCAATGTCTGCGGGCCGAAGATGAGATCGACGAAAGGCGCGCGCGCCAGGATTGCCGCGCCTTCCTGGCTGGCAACACAGCCGCCGACGCCGATCAGCACGCCTGGCCTGGATTGCTTGAGATGTTTCACCCGGCCCAGGTCGTGGAAGACTTTCTCCTGGGCGTTTTCGCGCACCGAGCAGGTGTTGAAGAGAATGATGTCGGCATCCTCCGGGGAATCGACCGTCATGCTGCCGGAAGCCCCGCTCGACTGGGCCAGGATGTCGATCATCTTGGCCGAATCGTACTCATTCATCTGGCAACCGAAACTGCGGACGTATACTTTACGTATCATCCTGCGGATTATAGCGAACGCTGTCGCCCCGATTGCTGTTTCGGCAGGGGAGGCCAAGGATTGGTTTCCGAGATTGGGTTGGTTTGATCGTCGCCCTATAATGGAAAACGCCCAGACAGATTCGCTTGCAACCATCGACCATGAACACGACTGACCACCATCTTCACGCCGACCTCCGTTATGTCATTTATGCACTGTCCGATGCCCTCGACCTCGTCGGCGTCGATGACCTGGGGCATGGCAAGCGGGTCGGCATCATGGCTGCGCAATGCGCCGCGATCCAGGGTCTGAAACAATCCGACAAGGCTTTCCTGTTCGATCTGGGCTTGCTGCACGATGTCGGGGTCTCGTCAACCGTGACGCACGGCCATCTGGTTGCGGAATTCGACTGGGAAAGTTCCCAGTCGCACTGCGAGGTCGGCTACAGACTGTTGTGTGACTTCGCGCCTCTCGCCAAACTGGCCTGGCCCATCAAGTACCACCACACGCACTGGGAACAACTGAAGGCGCAAGGAATCACGCCGCAGATCGGCGTGCCAGCCAACCTGATTTACCTGGTGGATCGCGTCGACGCCCTGGCGGCGTCCCACTATGCGGATGGTAGCCTGTTGATGCACGCCGAGCGTATCCGCACGAAAATCACGGAACATGCGGGCACCCATTTTTCACCCGATCTGGTGGATGTCTTTCTTGCCGCCTCCCGTTCCGAGGCTTTCTGGCTGACACTCGAACCGCGCGGCATCCAGGCCTATCTGACCGACATGCTGGCGCAGGGCGAGCCCTACGCCGCAGGCATGAGCGAACTCAAGCAGCTGGCGACCATCTTTTCCCGCATCGTCGACGCCAAGAGCCCCTTCACTGCGGAGCACTCACTGGGGGTTTCCAGATTGGCGCGCTTCCTGGCCGAGCGCATGGGGGTGAGCCCGCAAAACTGCGACAAAATCGAGATTGCCGGCTTGTTGCATGACATCGGCAAACTGCGCGTGCCGGACGAAATCCTCGACAAGCCGGCCACGCTGGATGAGCGCGAGCGCAAGATCATGAACACTCACAGCTACGAGTCCTACCAGATCCTGCGCCTGATTCCGGGGTTCGATGAAATCGCCCCGTGGGCCGCGTACCACCACGAAGAACCTGGCGGCAATGGCTATCCCTTCCATCTGCCGGCCGAGACGCTGGCGCTGGAAGCGCGCATCCTTCGCGTTGCCGACATTTTCCAGGCGATGGCCCAGGATCGTCCTTACCGCGCAGGCCTGCCGGCGGACAAAGTGCGTGAATTCATGGATGACATGGCGCGTCAGGGCCGCATCGACGCCGCTATCGTCGCCGTGGCGACTGCAGACATGGCAGGTGCCATGTCTGCAGCGCGCCCCGGGCTGTCAGGAGCCTAGCCCAGTCGCAGTGTGCAGACTGGCTTCAGCTGCCGAAGGCTGCCACCAGCGCCGCGATCATGTAGGCGTGGTCCTGGACACCGGCACTCTCGCGCGCGCTGTGCATCGCCCACATGGGTGATCCGACATCCACACTGGCGACGCCCAGTTGTGCCGCTACCTTGGGGCCAATGGTGCTGCCGCAACCCAGGTCACTGCGATGGGCGTACTGCTGGAAGGGTACGCCCGCCTTCTCGCAAAACCCCATGAAGCGTGCCGCCGACTCGGCGTTGGTGGTGTAGCGCTGATTGACGTTGGTCTTGATGACCGGTCCGCCATTCACCGTGACCTTGTGGTCAGGTTCATAGGCCGCCGGGAAGTTCGGATGGTAGGCATGGGCCATGTCGGCACTGATGAAGAAGCTGTTCGACATGGCACGGCGTCTGTCCTCCTCGTCCAGTTCCGCCTGCAAGCCGATGCGGGTCAGCACGTCGGCGAGAAAATTGCCGCCGGCGCCCAGGGCGCTTTCACTGCCGACTTCCTCGTGGTCAAACAGCGCCGCGACGCAGGTGGTGCCCGGTTGCTCGATCGCCCCGAGTGCGGCAATGGCCGCATAGGAAGACGCCAGATTGTCCAGCTGGCTGTCGGCGATGAATTCCTCGTTAGCACCCCACAGGCAGCCTTTCTGCACGTCGTAGACTGCCAGTTCCCAGCTCAACAGGTCTGCCGCTTCCGCCTTTACGGCATCGGCCAGCAGCTTGCGCAGGTTCGCTTCCGCATCTTCGTTTTCACCCAACTGGCCGAGGACGAGCGGCAGTTCTGTCTGCTTGTTGAGTTTCAGCCCCTGCTCATTCACCTCGCGGTTCATGTGTATCGCCAGGTTGGGCAGTCGCAGCAAGGGCTGCTCGAAGCGCAGCAACTGTGTGTCACCACCCGCCGCTGAGCGCAACACGACGCGTCCGGCCAGACTTAAATCCCGGTCGGTGAAGGTGGCCAGGATCGGGCTGCCGTAAACTTCGACACCCAGGCGTGCCAGGCCATCGCCGGCCAGCGCCGCTTTGGGCTTGAGCCGCAGTCCTGGAGAATCGGTATGGGCGCCGACAATGCGAAAACCGGCTTCGACGATCGACCGGCTTCCGGGCATGAACGCCACCATCGACGCACCGCCACGAACGACGTAATACCGCCCACCCGCCGCCAGTCGCCACCGCTCGCCTTCCTTGAGCCGGGTGAAGCCCTGCGCCAGCAGACGCGTCTCGGCGCTTGCCACGGCATGCCAGGGGCTGGGGCTGGCGTCGATAAAATCGATGAGCTGCAGGGCGGAGGTTTGGGAGCGGGCGATCATGGGTAGGGTGGGAGCAGTCAGTGGCAAAGGGAAGGAAGCATACAAGAAGAGCCATGCCAACGCATGCGCCTGAATCAAGGATAATTCGGGCATGCTGCGATTGACTGAACTCAGGTTGCCTCTCGATCATGCCGAAGGTGCGCTCCGCGAGGCCATTCTCGAGCGCCTTGGCATCGCGGCGCCTGAACTGCTCGGCTATACGATCTTTCGCCGTGGCTACGATGCGCGCAAGAAATCGCAGATCGTGCTGACCTACACCCTGGATGTCGAGGTGGCCGATCCGCAAGCTGTGCTGCAGCGACTGAGCGGCGATCGTCACTTCGGCCCGAGCCCGGACACGCGCTACCGTTTTGTCGTTGAACCGCCGTCGGTTCCGGCTCCGGACGACCAGAGACCGGTGGTGATCGGTGCGGGTCCCTGCGGTTTGTTTGCGGCGCTGATCCTGGCGCAGATGGGGCTGCGTCCGATTCTGCTGGAACGCGGCAAGGCCGTGCGCGAACGCACCAAAGATACCTGGGGCTTGTGGCGCAAGGGTGAATTGAATCCGGAATCGAATGTCCAGTTCGGCGAAGGCGGTGCCGGTACTTTTTCCGATGGCAAACTCCACAGCCAGATCAAGGACCCGCAACATCGTGCGCGCAAGGTGCTGACTGAATTCGTCCAGGCCGGTGCGCCGGCGGAAATCCTGTACGTCAGCAAGCCGCATATCGGCACCTTCCGTCTGGTGACCGTCGTGGAAAATTTGCGGAAGAGCATCGAAAAGCTGGGTGGAGAAATCTGCTGCAGCAGCCGGGTCGACGATCTGCTGGTGGAGAATGGCCAGGTACGGGGTGTGGCGCTGAGCGACGGTTCTCGCATCGCCACCCGGCATGTGGTGCTGGCGGTTGGACACAGCGCCCGGGATACTTTCGACATGCTCTATCGGCGTGGCATCCGCATCGAAGCCAAGCCCTTCTCGATCGGCTTGCGCATTGAGCATCCGCAATCGCTGGTCGACCATGCCCGCTTCGGCAAATATGCCGGTCACCCGCTGCTTGGCGCAGCCGACTACAAGCTGGTGCATCACTGCAGCAATGGCCGTTCCGTGTATAGCTTCTGCATGTGTCCGGGTGGCACGGTGGTGGCGGCGGCTTCGGAGCCGGGCGGCGTCGTCACCAACGGCATGAGCCAGTATTCGCGCAACGAGCGCAATGCCAACAGCGCCATGGTGGTGGGTATCACGCCCGACGATTATCCGGGACACCCTCTCGCCGGCATTGCTTTCCAGCGCCACTGGGAGGCCTCTGCCTTCGTGGCCGGCGGCAGCACCTACCAGGCGCCGGCGCAGCGTGTCGGCGATTTTCTCGCAGGTCGTGCCTCGACGGCACAGGGCGATGTTCTGCCCTCCTATACGCCCGGCGTCAATTGGACCGACCTGTCGACCTGCCTGCCGGATTACGTTACCAAGGCCTTGCGGGAAGCCATTCCCGCCTTCGATCGGCAGATCAGGGGCTTTGCCATGGCAGACGCCGTATTGACCGGCGTCGAGACCCGTACCTCCTCGCCTATCCGCATCGTGCGCGACGAGAACCTGCAAAGCCTCAATTGCCGCGGACTGTATCCGGCAGGCGAAGGCGCCGGTTATGCCGGTGGAATTCTGTCGGCGGCGGTGGACGGCATCAAGGCCGCTGAAGCAGTGGCCTTGAGCCTGGTCTAGGAATCAGGCGCTTCAACCCTGAGGCGTTGTGAGAGGTCTTGCTCTTGCAAGCCATACAGGATGTCGAGGAAATTCAGTTGCAGGCTGCCAGGACCTTTCGAGCGCTCGGCAGCTATCTCGCCCGCGATGCCCATGGTTGCCATCGCATGGACTGCCGCCATGAAGGGCGAAGGATTGATCGCGACGAAAGCACCGGCAATCGCGCTGGCGGTGCAACCCATGCCCGTCACCCGGGTCATCATGGAATGGCCGTTGGCAACCTTGGCGACTCGATCACCCGCGACGATCAGGTCCACAGCACCGCTGACGACGACAACGCATTCTGCCGACCTGGATAGGGTGCGGGCATCTTCCTCCACCTCATCCGGCGTGCACAGACTGTCGACGCCCTTGGTGGCCTGACCGGCATGCAGCAAGGCACGGATCTCCGAGGCGTTGCCGCGTATCACGACGGGCTTGATGGCTTCGATCAGTTTCTGCGCCGTGGTTGTTCGAAACTGTGTGGCGCCGCAGCCGACGGGATCCAGGACGACAGGAATCCCGCGCTGCCGGGCGGTCTTGCCCGCGGCCAGCATCGCCTCGACCCAGGGCGCGCTCAAGGTGCCGATGTTGATCACCAGTGAGCCTGCCAGGCCGGTCATTTCCGCCATTTCCTCGATGGCGTGGGCCATCACCGGTGAGGCGCCGATGGCCAGCAGGGCATTCGCCGTGGTGTTCATCACCACGTAATTGGTGATGTTGTGCACCAGCGGCGCTTCGGCGCGGATGCGTTGAATATCCTGCCAAACAGAGATGGGCTTCATGGGATGGCCGGGGGCGGCGTATTTTCCGTTTTGGGCAAGGCTCCCGGGAAATACATGGCGGTCAGTTGGTGGGAATGGATTGGTGAATCCACATTGTAGCCGCCGTAACGGCGCCAGTCGCGGATCGAGTAGACGTTGTCGGCAACCGTCAGAAAACCGATGGTTTCCCGGTCGCCGACCAGCACGCCCTGCACGCGCAATCCAAGTTCGCGCTTGATGGCATTGAGGCGCCCCGCAAGATCGGGCGTGACGCCGAATTCGCCGTCGGAGGCGATCAGCAGATCGGCGAGTTGCCAGCGCTGTTCTTCGAGCCGGGCAATGACCTTCTCGAGCGGGCCGCAGATATCCGTACCGCCGCCGAAAGTCTGGCCGAGGAATTGCGTGAGGCGCTCGATGCCCTGGCTATCGACAGCCATGTCCATCTCCACGATTTCTTCCGGCCCGCCGAAGGCAAAGACGAGACAGGGACGGCGTTGCGCATGTGCAGTACGCATGGCTTCGAGCACCGTGGCTTTCGCCACCGCTTCGGCGCCGCAACGCATCGAACCGGAGGTGTCGACGCAGACCAGGATCGGCCCCATTTCCGGTCGCTTGCCGGGTTGCTGGCTTGGCCGGGGACGTGAAACGACAGACTGGTGCAGGCGTGTTTCTTCCATGCAGTCGTCGTCCTCGTAGCTCAGCAGCGTGCGTTCGGCGCGGCGTGCGTGCCAGAGCAGGCGCAGGCGCGGGTGGCCGAGCAGCATGGTCTCGGCCGGCAGCATGCGCGCGATGCGGTTGGAGCGATGGATGCCGCGCGTTTCGCCGGGCATGTCGGGTACATGCACCGTGCGGGTTTCCAGGCGTTGGGCGATGGCTTCGTCAATGATCTCGACGGTTTCCATGTTTGACATATCCGGCTCTTCCGACTGGCGCGCGCGCCCCAGGCCGCGAATGATGCGCACCAGTTCCGGCAGGCGCTCGAGCAGGCGGCGGATGCGCAAGACTTCCTGCCATCCCGAGGAGCGCAGCAGGCCGCGCAACTGGTCCCAGCGCTGGATGTTGCCATCGTCGGGGAGCATGCCAAACACTTCAACCAGTTCGTCGATCTGGCCGCAGAGTTCGCGCCATTCATCGGCAAAGGCTTCGATCGCCATGCGCTCGGCTGCGTTTTTGCCGGCGCCGCGATCACGGTAATCGACGATGAAGTCGAGGTGGAACAGCAGGCTCAGCAGGACGGTGTCGGCAAGTTCCTCCTGGCCCATGCAGTAGCGCGCGAGTTCCAGAGAAGTCATGGCTTTGTAAAGGGCCTGGGCGATCGATGCTTGCGGCCAGGGCCAAGTGTCCGCATCGGGCAGGCGGCCGGCGAAGATTTCCGTGCGCAGGGCGAGCAGGGCGTCCAGCCTGGTCTCCAGATCGCCCTGGGAATGGATCAGTCCGCCCAGCCAGAGCCTGCGGCTCAGACGATCCAGCGTCGCCAGGCGGTTTTCTTCGGCTTCGAACAGCAGTGGCCGCAACGTTTGTTTGGTCACGCCGGATCGAGGGATTCGTGAAGGATCGGTTCGGGCGCCATGCCATTGTCTTCGGGCAGGCGCAGCAGACAGAGGAAGCCTTCGCGCGTCTTCTGGATGCGGGCAGCGAGTTGGGTGATGGCGGCATTCGTCTCGGCCAGGATGGCCGCGCCGCGACCGGTCAGGCGCGCGTCGAGCCACAGGCTGTGCGCTTGGTAGGCCGCCAGGCTGGCACGATGGTCCGCGATGTCCCTGGCATAGTGCGTGATGCGTTCCATCAATGCGTCGATCTGCCGGATGCGGGCGCCGATATGCGTCTCGCCGTAACGGCGCTTGCGGGTATAGGTCAGGCGCGGTGCAGCCGAGCCGCCCTTGGGATCGCCGATGCTTTGCGCCAGTTCGAGCGAAGAAAAATTGAGGCGCCCCGCTGCGTCGTAATCCAGATCGTTGGCTTCCCGCTCGAGCTTGAGCTGTATCTCGAAAGCGTCGACGATTCGCGTCAGGCGCTCGGGCGGACACACCTGATGCACGCCCAGCCGGGTGGCGAGCCAATCGGCGACGGCAGCCTGGCGGGGCGCGTCGGGTGCGGTGAGCCAGGGCAGCAACAGCAGGTCCCACAGCGCTGCGGCGGAGCGCCTTTCCGTTGCCGCCGCGATGCGCAACAGCCAGACGATTTTTACCCAGCGCCGATCGGATACATAGATTTTTTCGGCGGCGAAGTGCTGCCGCAGTTCGGCGAGCACGGTGACGAGCGCCGCAGGAATCGTTACCCTGGCAGCCCTTTGCGCCAGTTCGGCCAGATCGTTCTGATTCAGCGCCAGTTCGGGCGGAGGCGGCGTCCAGGTGCGCACTGCACCGGCTTCGAGCATCGCCGCAAAACCCGCTGTGCTGACTGTGTTCACCGGCAGGCGCATCAGGAAGCGATCCAGGAAGGCTTCGCCCACTTCGTCCTCCGGCACCTCGTTGGTGGCGCCGACGGCGCTGATCAGGGGGCAGCGCTGACGCCCGGTGCCGTTGTCGAATTCTCTTTCGTTGAGCAGGGTCAGCAGCGCGTTGAGTATGGCGCTGTTGGCCTTGAAGACTTCATCGATGAAGACGATCGAGGCATTGGGCAGGAAGCCGTCGGTATGCCGTTCGTAACGATCCTCTTCGAGCGCCTGGATCGATAGCGGGCCGAAAAGTTCTTCCGGCACGGAGAAGCGGGTCAGCAGGCGCTCGAAATAGCGCGCATCGCTGAATACGGTATGGAGGCGGCGCGCCAGCTCGCTTTTGGCGGTCCCCGGTGGTCCGATGAACAGCGTGTGCTCGCCTGCCAGGGCAGCCAGCAGGCAGAGCCGGACGCTTTGCCGGCGTTCAACGAGTCCCTGCTCCAGGGAGTCGACGATGGCCCGCAGTCTCGCGCCCAGAGCGGCCCGCGTGGATTTGTGTGGGGAATTCATCGGAACATATTAACGCGATTTGGTCTGCGGAGAATTCGCGAGCGCGTATGCATGAAGCAACAAAGATGAGCGTCTTGTGATTTATCGAGCGAAGCGAGCACATTCAGTCCCCCGCCCCGGGGCGGGGGCAGGGGGGTGGGGGGCACGGGAATGCCGCCAACTTTCATGATCGGTGGCGCAGCCAGCGCATCATGAAAGTTAAGGCTTGTTCACCCAGATTCCCGTACCGGTTCCAATGGTTTTGCCGGAGGTCGCAAAGTCGAGATAGTTCTTGCTTGCGGCATAATTACTCAGGGTTGTTCCGCCCAGTCCGTCCAGGTAGGGCGCATAGAAATACCACTTGCCGGTGGCATTGTCCCAGGTCCAGAGTGAAGTGAAATTGACGGGAATGGACTCGGCAGGCGGGGGAGTGGAACTGAGCGCCCGGTCGAAATCACGGGGCGACGGATTGCCTGCGACGGCGACCAGGCTCCATCCCGAGGGCAGATCCTGCAATGCGCTCGCAGTGACCGCCGTGCCGTCGGGCAGTTGCGCCGTGAATGCCTGTTTGGCATGAACCCAGAAGCCTTCTGCGCCATTGATCCTGGTCAGGACGTCATAACCCGCGGCTGCAGCGTGGACCGCGCCACCGTCGGCCGCAATCGGCGTGTAGAACGCCCACTTGCCGTCCGTGCTGTTCCATTTCCATACCGTCATGACATTCGCGGCATTGCCAAACAGGCTGGCTACCTCGAAGGCGGTGTTGACGCTGTTGCCCACCAGGTTCCAGCCGGCGGCGAGATTCAGTGTGGGACCGGCGGCCAGGGTCGTCACCGACAAGGGCGCCGAGACGGCCGAGCAATTGTTGGCCGCATCGCAAGCCGCCACGGTGAAGGTATATGCGGTTTCCGGCGTAGCCCCGGCAACGTTGATCCTGGGGGTGTTGGTCGTGGTCGCGCCGAGATAGGTTCCGCCAATGTATATCTTGTAGGAAGTCACCGCGAGGTTGTCCGTAGCCGCCGTCCAGGAAAGCAGGATTGCGCTGGCGCTCGTTGTTGCACTCAAGCTGGCGGGCACCGACGGCGCCTGGGTATCGGGGTTCTTGACCACGCTGTCCAGCATGACCAGGTTGGATCGCTGATAGGCACTCGTCGCGGCCTTGGGCGTGGCCAGGGGCAGTTCAGTGAATGGACTACCGGCATTGGCAATGGGCAAGGCCGCGATGGCGTCGACGACAGTCATGCTGGCGTCGGTGACCTGGCCGAAGACGGTGAATCCGCCGTTCTGGTTGTCCAGGTTGGCGGAATTGTTTCCCAGGTTGATGAACCACTGGTTGGTGGCGCTGTTCGGATCTCCGGGAGTTTTGGCCATGGCGATGGTGCCGCGCAGGTTGGAGCGTGTCGCGCTGTATTCGTTGGCAACCGGCGGATTGACAGTGATCACATTGACCGAATTGGTGGTGCTGTTCCAGGTGTAGCCGCCACCTTGCAGGACAAAACCGGGAACGCTGCGGTGAATGAAGGAATTGGTGTAGGCGCCGCTGTCGACGTACTTGAGGAAATTGGCCACGGTAAGCGGCGCTGCCTCATCGTAAAGCTGAATGTCGATGATCCCGAGCGTGGTCTGCAGCCTGACCGTTGTGGCCAGGCTGGCAGCAGGAATTCCCAGCGCAAGGATCAGCGCCAGGTTGAAACAGAGCTTGCGCAACATCATGTTTGATTCATTCAGCCGGAGTGGCCGACTACGGCAGCCGTGGCGATCAGTTCGTCGAGGATCGCCAGCGAAGCGCGACCGGAGCAGTTGAACGGATTCAGCGTGGCTTTCTTGGAATATTTGAGGAGCAGCGATGGATTGGCCTTGGCGATATTGACTTTCCCCATGGTCCAGTTGGCAAAGCGACGTTCGTCGATTTCCTCGTAAACCAGAATCCTGACATTCTGATGACGGTCATCGCGGACGATGGTGTTGAACAGTTCGCAGACTTCATCGCGCCCGCCCTCCAGCACCTGGACGAACAGGTCGTCGCTGAAGCACAGGATTCCGGTGATGCCTTGGTCCGGATTGTTCTTGCGCGATTGCTCCATGATGGAATCCACCATCGACGTGGTCGGCGCGGACGCGGGCCGGCTGGCATAAAGTAGGCGGACGAGCATGTTGACCTCAGTGGTTGAGATTGATGAGCGAGAGGAATTCGCGGCGCAGGGCGGAATTCTTGAGGAAGGAGCCGCGCATCACGCTGTTGATCATTTTGGTGTCGGTGTCCTTGACGCCGCGCCAGTGCATGCAGAAATGATCGGCCTCCATGACCACCGCGAGTCCGTCGGGACTGACCTTGTCCATCAGCAGTCCGGCCATTTGTGTGATCGCTTCTTCCTGGATCTGCGGCCGCGACATGATCCATTCGGCCAGCCGGGCATATTTCGACAGGCCGATCAGATTCGAATGTTCGTTGGGCATGAGTCCGATCCACAAGCGGCCGATGATCGGGCAGAAATGGTGGCTGCAGGCGCTGCGCACCGTGATCGGGCCGACGATCATCAACTCGTTGAGGTTTTCCGCGTTGGGAAATTCAGTGACCGGTGGCGCCGGCAGGTAGCGGCCGCGAAACACTTCGGTGAGATACATCTTGGCGACTCGCCGCGCGGTGTCCTGCGTATTGTGGTCGCTGTGGGTATCGATCACCAGGCTTTCCAGGACCCCTTCCATCTTGCCGGCAACTTCCTCAAGCAGCGCATCGATCTCGCCCTCCTTGATGAAGGCCGAGATATTGTCGTTGGCATGAAAGCGCTGTTTCGCCTTGAGCAGCCGAGCGCGTATCCGTGCCGATACCGGCAGGATCGAATTTTCGTCGCGATGTTCCGGATGACCTTTGTTGGGCATGGGTTTTTGGCGTGTCACTGGCGGACGCGATTATACGACACGCCAGCAAGCGCCCTGGGCCGACAAGCCCCAGGGCGCTTCCTGGATGACTCCTCCCGACCGAGCGGGGAGTCTGTAATGACGGGGCTACTTCTTGATCAGCGGGCAGGTGCCGTTTTCCATGGCCTGGAAGGCGTCATTGCCGGGAATGACCTGCTTGACGTGGAAATAGTCCCAGGGGTACTTGGACTCTTCCGGCTTTTTCACCTGCATCAGATACATGTCATGCACCATGCGACCATCAGCGCGAATACGGCCGTTCTTCGCGAAAAAGTCATTGACCGGGGTCGCCTTCATCCTGGTCATGACCGTCTGCGTGTCATCCGACCCACTGGCCTTGATGGCCTTCAGGTAATGGGTAATAGCTGAATAAACCCCCGCCTGAACCATGTTCGGCATGGCCTTGTGGCGTTCAAAGAAACGCTTCGACCAGGCGCGGGTTTCGTCGTTCATGTCCCAGTAGAACCCGTCGGTCAGATACATGCCCTGCGTCATCTTGAGTCCGAGACTATGCACGTCGTTGATGAACAGCAGCAGCGGTGCGACGATCTGCTTGTCGGTCAGGCCATATTCCCGCGCCGCCTTGATGGCGTTCTGGGTGTCCGAGCCGGCGTTCGCCAGGCCGATCACCTTGGCCTTCGAGCCCTGCGCCATGAGCATGTATGAGGAAAAATCACTGGCCGGGAATGGGTGCCGCACCGAACCCAGAACCTTGCCACCGGTGGCCTTGACGGCGTTGGTGGCGTCCTTTTCCATGTTGCTGCCGAAGGCATAGTCGGCCACCAGCAGGTACCAGGTGTCGCCCCCCATCTTCACCAGGGCCTTGGCCGAGCCCGCGGCCAAAGCGTAGGTGTCGTAGGTCCAATGGACATTCGTGTCGGTACAGTCCTGGTTGGTGAGCGATGCTGTGCCGCCGCCCGAGACCAGGGTGAGCTTGTTCTTTTCCTTGGCGACTTTGACGACAGCGATGGCGGCGGAACTCGTCGGCAGGTCAACGATGACATCCACCTTGTCCCGGTCGAACCATTCCCGCGCTTTGGCGGAAGCGATATCTGGCTTGTTCTGGTGATCGGTGGACACCACCTCGATCTTGAACCTGGGTTTCTCCCTGGCGATGAAATCTTCCATGGCCATGTTCGCGGCAACCACCGAGGCGCGCCCGGTCACATCGGAATAAGGGCCGGACATGTCATTCATGACGCCGATCTTGACCACGCCATCCGATATCTTTTCCTGCGCCAGTGAGCAGAAAGAAACCGGCAGGCACAAGGCCATCCCGACGAGCTTCAACAACTGTTTTGCTTTCATCATGCCATTCCCCTCATGTGTTTGCCCCTGTGAAAAATTATGGCACATTGACCCAGAAGCCGATACCCGGTCCCAGGCTCTGGTTTGCTGTGGTGAAGTTGAGATACCCGTTGCCGGAGATGAAGTCCGCAAGCGTAGTGCCTCCCTTCGCTTCCAGGCCTGGCGCGTAGAAATACCATTTCGACTGTGCAGCATTCCATACCCAGAGGGATTTGATGTTCGTCGGCACGACACCCGCCGCAGGCGGTGTTGCACTCAAATCCGTGTTGAAACTGCCCGGGGTTTCGGTCGTACCCGTGGATATCAGATGCCAGCCTGAACTCAAACCCTGGAAGGAAGAGGACGCGACCGCCGTGCCGGCAGGCAGCTGCGTATTGAATGCCGTGTTGGCCTTGACCCAGAAGCCGTCACCCCCGGCAATGCTCGACAGGACGGTGTAGCCTTTGCTTGAGGCGTAAGCAGTGAGTTCGGTACTGGACATCGAAGGCAGATAGACGGCCCAGTTGCTGTTCGCAGCCACCCATTTCCAGACCGAGGCGACCTTGGTGGAATCGCCGAAAGTGGTGGCGACGGTCATCGGTGTTTGCGTGCTATTGCCGAGCAGGTTCCAGCCGGCAGTCAGACTCAGGCTGGTGCTGGCCAGGGTCGTGGTCGTGGTGGTCGTGGTCGTTGTCGTAGTGGTCGACGTTGTCGTGGTGGCCAGCGTCCCCTTGCGGATCGTATGATTGCCGCGGTCAGTAACGTACATATTGCCACTGGCATCGAAGGCGACATCCTTGGGATCGTTGAAGCTTGCGGCAGTCCCCACGCCGTCGGCTGATCCCTGAGCGTGCGTCCCGGCGACGGTGGTGACGACTCCGGCCGGGGTAATCTTGCGGATCACCTGATTGTCGGTGTCGGCAAGGAAGACATTGCCGGCCGTATCAACGCCGATGCCTGACGGAAACTTGAACTGCGCTGCGGTGCCGGTGCCATCGGCATAGCCGGGACTGCCGGAACCCGCCAGGGTTGTCACGACACCCGCCGGAGTGACTTTTCTGACCGCGTGATTGCCATGGTCGCTGACATAGATGTTTCCCGACGAATCGATCGTCAAGTCGAACGGTACGCTGAAGCGCGCTGCCGTGCCGGTACCATCAACCAGGCCGGTAGCATTCGCGGTTCCCGCAAGCGTGGTCACCACGCCGGCTGCCGTGATCTTGCGGACCACGCCCGCAGATTCCAGCACAAACACATTCCCTGCGCTGTCCGTCGCCACACCATAGGGGCTGTAGAAGCGCGCCCCCGTCCCCGTTCCGTCCAGGGCACCCTCCATCCCCGCCGAGCCTGCCAGGGTCGTCACCACGCCGGCAGGCGTGATCTTGCGGATGGTACTGTTGCCGGTGTCGGCGACATACACCGTGCCGCTGCTGTCGGCCGCAATTCCCAGCGGCGCCTTGAACAGCGCAGCACTCCCGCTGCCATCGGTGCTGCCGAAGGTACCCGGGTTGCCCGCCAGGGTCGTGACGACGCCATCGGCCGTAATCTTGCGGATCGAATGATCGGAGGCATCCGCGACGTAGGCATTGCCGCTGCCGTCCACGGCGATGGCGTAGGGGTCTGCAAAGCGTGCGGCAGATCCCGTGCCATTGACGCTACTGCTTCGAGTGGCCAGGCCGGCCAGGGTTGACACCGTGCCGCCGGAAGTGATCTTGCGGATGGCGTTGTTGGAAGTGTCCGCCACATAGAGATTGTTGGCGCTATCCACGGCAACGGCAGAGGGTGCGTAAAACAGCGCGGCAGTCGATGCGCCGTCGGTACTGCCCGTACTTGGCGCCGTGCCTGCCACGAGAGAGAGAACGCCTGCAGCCGTAATCTTCCTGATGACATTGGCACCGTAATCGGCGACATAGACGTTGCCGCTGGCGTCCACCCCCAAACCACGCGGCGACCCGAACCCTCCATTGCTGCCGTCGTAAAAAGTCGTCACCAGGCCGCTCGGCGTAATTTTTCGGATGGCGCGATTAAAGGATTCCGCAAGATACAAATTGCCGCTGCTGTCGATGGCGATGCCTTGCGGGGAACTGAATCGCGCCGCAGTGCCTTGGCCATTGGTAAATCCCGATTCGCTGGCGCTACCGGCCAGGGTGGTGACCACACCCTCTTGCGTCACTTTGCGGACGGTGTTGTTCATGTAATCGGAGACATAGATATTGCCAGCGGAATCGAGCACGAGGCCATGCGGTTCACGGAACTTGGCCGCGCTGCCGGTGCCGTCCGTGCTGCCCATGCCGGAACCGCCGGCCAGAGTCGTTACGACGCCAGCGGCAGTGATCTTGCGGATCGCATTGTTGTTGGTGTCGGCCACATACACGTTGCCGTTGCTGTCCACCGCCACGCCGAAGGGCTCGACGAACTTGGCCGGGTTGGCAGAGGTCGTGCCCGAGGTACCGGCGACGCCTGCCAGCGTCGTCACCACGCCGGCGGCAGTCACCTTGCGGATGGTGTGGTTCGAACTGTCGGCCACATACACATTGCCGGCGCTGTCCACTGCTACGCCGCGCGGCGCGCTGAACTGAGCGGCGCTGCCGGTGCCATCGGCGCTAGTGACCAAGGTACCCGGGGTTCCGGCGAGCGTCGTGACTGTGAATTCCGAATCAGCACAGGCAGGGCTCGCGAACAGCGCGCACGCGAGCAGCGACGCTCCCAAGACTGTCAATCTCATTCCCATGGATTTTCTCCGAATTAATCAGCCGACCAGTTTCCTTGAAGTCTCAATTATGTCCATCTTGTTGTCAAGGAGTTGTGCTGGCCCAATACAAGATAAGACTAGATATTGTCCATTCTATAAATAGGGTATAGGATGGCCTTTACCCTAAGTTCTCCCCGTCTATCCAGGGGAGCCATCAAAAGCCTGCTGCCACAGCGTTACAAAGCATTTCCAACCGCTTTCGTTTCAATTGGTGACCTTAACCCGTATTACCCCCGGCACCTGTTCCAAGCTCCTCCAATCCACTTGTAGCACCCTGTTTCCCGCGTCGCTTGGGTTGTCGGTCATTCGAACAAGACGGGTGGACTGCGCAACAGGCTGAAGAAGAAATAACCGCAGCACTGAAAAAATTCAAAAAGATCCATCCATCTTAGGGAGACGGCCATGTCATTAGCGGGTTCGATCGTTGGCAGCTGGGAGGCGTCATCCCTCCCCGAGCTGAAGGTATTCAGTTTTCTCCAGGACGGCACCTACATGGGCGTGTCCACTACGACAGGTGGCTCAGGCTCCAATACAGATGGTACGCCCGGTATGGAGCGGGGCACCTACAGCCTCGATCTCAACACGGGCTACCTGACGATGACGATGCTGGTGGACACCAACGGACACTGGGGCGCCTCCGACAAGAATTCCATCGGAACCACGTACCTTGTTCCCGTCACCACGCTGACCAGCAGTTCCTTTATTGCCGGAGGACCGGGATCGGATCCCTTTACGCTCATTTCGTCTGCAACGAGCACCATCGTTGGAACCTGGTTTTTGTCAAAAAATGACTACCACGTCGCAATCACTTTCAAGTCGGATGGCACCTACATGCAGGCGGAAGATGGTCCCGTAGATGGCTCATCCGGGCACACGGGCATGGACAGCGGCACCTACACTTGGAACTCGTCGACCGGTGCACTGACATGCACAACCACGCTGGAAACAGATGGAGGATGGAGTCTTTTCAACGCCCAGGTTAACTCCGTGATAGTCAGTGGCGATAGCGCAATTCTGCATTCCCCGACCGAGGGAGACAATACATTCAGCCGCGTGATTGCGAGCAATAAGCCAGTAGCGGCCGCATCAAATACCGCCCCGAGTTTTGGCGCAGGTGGCAGCGGCAAAGTCACCACCGATTTTGGCGTCGGCGATTTTGGTGCCAGTGTTGCGCTGCAGAGTGACGGCAAAATCCTGCTTGCTGGTGCCATCGACGACGATTTTGCACTGCTGCGCTACAACGCCAACGGGAGCCTGGACACCAGCTTCGATGGCGACGGCAAGGTGACCACCGATATGGGTGGCAGCGATGCGGGCCATGCCATTGCATTACAGGCGGATGGCAAGATTCTGGTCGCAGGGGAAGTACATGCCATCGACAGTGATACCAATTATGGGGTGGTGCGCTACAACGCGGATGGAGGACTGGACGTCAGTTTTGCCGGTAGCGGCAAACTCGTCACCGATTTTAGTGGCAACCGGAACGGAAATAGCGAAAAGGCCAATAGTATTGTGCTGCAAGCCGACGGCAAGATTCTGGTCGCGGGCTCTCTAAGCACCTACATCAATGGTGTAAACGGTGGCGGTTTCACGCTGGCGCGCTATAACACCGATGGCAGTTTGGATACCAACTTTGGTAGCGGCGGCAAAGTGACCACCAGTTTTGGCGACGACGGCAATGGCTACAGCGTTGCTCTGCAGACCGATGGCAAAATCCTGGTCACTGGCAGCAGCTACATCGGTGGCGTAGATAGAAACGATTTTACGCTGGCGCGGTACAACACCGATGGCAGCCTGGACACGGGCTTCGATGGCGACGGCAAAGTGACCACCGATTTTGGCGGTGCCGAATACGGCATGAACGTCACGGTGCAGGCCGATGGCAAGATCCTGGTGGCGGGTACCAGTTTCATCGGCAGCAACAATTTTGCGTTGGCACGCTACAACACCGATGGGAGTCTGGATGCCAACTTCGATGGTGATGGGAAATTAACCACCGATTTGGGTGGCAGCGACCATGGGTTTGGCATCACGCTGCAGTCCGATGGCAAGATCCTGGTGGCGGGTGATGGTGGAAGCGGCACTGATATTGCGCTGGCGCGGTACAACACCGATGGCAACCTCGACACCAGCTTCGATGGTGATGGAAAACTCACCACCGATTTTGGCGGCACTGATGAAAGCTACAGCATCAGACTGCAGTCCGATGGCAAGATTCTTGTCGCCGGCACGCGTTCAGGTGCAACCGACAGAGACTTCGCATTGGCGCGCTACAACATTGACGGCAGCCTGGATACCAGTTTCGGCTCCGGTAGCAGCAATACCCTCGACGGTGCCCCCAGCTACAGCGAGAACAATTCTGCCGTTGTTCTCGACAACAGCGTGCAGGTTGTCGATGCGGAGCTGGCGGCAATAGGCAACTATGCCGGCGCCACGCTGACGTTGAGCCGCCATGGCGGCGCGAACGCCGAGGACAGCTACTCTGCAACAGGTAGCCTCGGCACCCTGACCCAGGGCGGCAATCTCGTCTATGGCGGCACCAGCATCGGCACGGTCAGCACCAACGCCAGCGGGACGCTGCTGCTGACCTTCAACAGCAATGCCACGCAAACGCTCGTCAACAACACCCTCAGCGCCATAGCCTACGCCAATAGCAGCGATACGCCGCCCGCCTCGGTG
>Ga0172380_10001017_pt1 | contig 50044 bp, 49 predicted proteins | sample Leawe162metaG_FD_119747 | JGI IMG/M metagenome (GOLD analysis project Ga0172380, IMG submission 119747) | Leachate microbial communities from a municipal landfill in Southern Ontario, Canada - Leachate well 162 metaG | ecosystem: Engineered > Solid waste > Landfill > Unclassified | place... | reverse complement strand
TTTCAGCCGCCCAGCGATATTCTGCAATACACCGTGATTCCCTCCGGCATGTTTTCCGGGGACATTGTTCTTGTCGGCGCCACGCCATCCGGCAAACTCAACATATTGCTGGCCGACGCCATCGGCCATGGCTTGCCCGCGGCGTTCTCGCTGATGCCAATTGTTCCGGCTTTTCATGCCATGACAAAAAAGGGCTTCCCGCTCGAAGACATTCTCTACGAAATCAACCATACCCTGAAAAATGTCCTGCCTATCGGACAGTTTGTTGCGGCATCTGCGGCGGCTCTGGACTGGGATACCGGCATCTGCAAGATGTGGGTGGGAGGCAATCCGGGACTCATGCTGTTATCCGGATCCCACTTGCGCAACCTGCCATCGACCCACCTCGCACTGGGGATCACCGACGACCAGAACAAGGAAGAATTCGTCTGCGAACCGGTGCAGCTGCAGCAAGGCGATCGACTGATATTTGCGTCCGACGGACTCGTCGAAGCCTGGGATGACAATGTCAAGGACCAGGAAGGCGCACTTGAGGAATTCATCCTGGCCTGCCCGCCTGACGCAATATTCGACAAGGTGCTGACCGTATGGAAGCGCTATCACCAACATGACGATGCCTCGCTGGCCGTGCTGCATATGACAGGCAGACCAAACGACGAGAAACCCGCCGGGGAGACCATCGCAAAACCTGTCGAGCATGCCAGGATTGCACTTGACCTTAACGCCGGGCAGCTGGCCAAACCCGAAATTTTCAACATGATCCTGGATACTGCCCAGCAGATGGGCCTCGTCGACAAGACCGACAGCCAGTTTGGGGTGGTGTTCTCCGAACTGTTCAACAATGCCCTCGATCACGGCATTCTGGGTCTTTCATCCGAAACCAAGTACGCCGCCGCAGACGGTTTCGACAATTACATCCGCCTGAAGGAATCGCGACTGGCCTCCCTGGCGGAAGGACGCATGTCGGTGCAGATCGAAGCCACGGAATTTTCAGGGAAACCCGCGACACTGCTGCGCATCGTCGATTCCGGCCCTGGTTTCGATCAGACCTTGTTGCGTGTCGCTTCGGAATCGGCCGTGAAAGCCACTGCCGGACGCGGCTTCAATCTGGTTCAGGGTATCTGCCTGCAGGTGACTTACGCCGGAACAGGCAACGATGTCACAGCCTACGTTCCCAGGCCGGAATAATTCACTGCTGCAGGGTCAGCGCATGGAGTATCTCGTCATAGCGCGCTTCGATCTCCGCGAATTTCCCAGAAAATGCCGGCCATTCAATGCCCATCCTGGCACAGGCAAGATCGGACAAATCAGGTACCCGGTTGTTGGGAAGTTCACCCAGGTCCAGTGCATGACTTAGCACCTCGGCGACATGGATCAAATCACCCATTTCACCGAATTCTCCCTGCTCCGGATCGTGATGACCCAATATGCCTTCGGCAATTTCAGCGGGAAGACGCCAATTCTTCATGAGTTCGCCGCCAGCGACCGCGTGATCGAAGCCGAACACGGCATGCTCAGCGGCAATGATGGGTTCGTCCAGGCGCTGCCGGCGCATCAGCACTTCCTCGAAATGTTTCGGCGCCACGGCAAACAACAGCAATTGCCCAATATCGTGCAGCAGGCCTGCCGTAAAAGCCAACTCGGCGTTGAACTGATTGGACTCGGCGATGATGCGGGCGCAAGTTGCCACGCCTATGCTGTGGCGCCACAGCATGCGCGGGTCGAAATTGGCGGATTTCATATCGAACCGGTCGACCACGGCCGTGGCCAGGGTGATGCTGCGGATTTCTTCCAGCCCAAGCACCAGTATCGCTTCACGCATCGAGTCGACACGCGATGAAAGGCCAAACACGCTGGAATTCGCAACCGAGAGTATCCGCGCGACGATGGCGGGGTCGGTGTTGAGCAGGGTCACCAACTCATCCGCATTCGAAGTGTCATCATCCACACTGGTGATGATGTAATGGGCAACTTCAGGCAAAGTCGGCAAGGCCGACGCGCCGGAGAGCACTTGATCCAGTGTGGGAGGGGTCATTGCAGCTGCCAGGTACGAAATTGGCACATGGCTTTGAGCAATTCTGCTCGTGCCTCACTGCTTTCGCCGCGAAAAATATAGTTGAGCCGCTTTTCCTCGGTCGCGATATCTCTGGCAATCTCGGCCTGGTCGCGCTCATCGCTGACATTGACCCGGACACAGTGAATCGCTCGTCTGCGGATGCTGTCGATCATCGCATCGTCGAGCGTGCAATTGGCCGGCAACAACTCTTCGCCCTGGCGAACAAGTATCGGGGCGGCCGTCAGCATGCCCGGCTTGAGACGGCCTGGCGCCAGACAAATCGAGCGGTTCTTCATGCACTTCCCCCTGTTTTTTTCCGATTATAACCACGCATTTCCGGTTTCTTCACAAAGCTCAGGCCCGAATCCAAAACAAGGAAAGCATTGCTTTAGTCAGCCTGAGGCGGGCTGAGTGGGCGCCACTATGCTGCACAGCTGCGTTGTGATGTATAGTTTAGGCTTCATTCAACCACATCGGTCTTGGCATGTTTTTCGGACAGGCAGGGCAACCACCGGAACCGCTTTCCAGACATCGTATTTTCCATACGACAGATCTGGACGAAGCGCGTGACCTGGTCGCCAAGGTTTATGCCCCGCATGAGTTGTGCTATGCCGGCCAGCCCGGCAGCCAGCTCGATACCTCGATGAGCCATGTGGCGCTGGGAGAGATATCCCTGAATCGGTTGCGTTACGGCACCAGGGTGAATATCGATGTTGAATGTCTCGGAAGTTTTTTGCTGGTCATGATGCCGATCGCCGGCTCAGTGCAGATTCGCTGCGGCAATCAGCAAATTCGTTCTACACCCCAGCTGGCTTCGGTGATTTCACCAACGCTGCCGATGCAGGAGACGATCGAGGCCGATTGTGATCAGATCATGGTACGCATCGAGCGCGAGCTGTTGGAGCGCACCTGCGCCCAGCACCTCGGGCAGGAATTGCAGCAGCCGCTCCGCTTCGACCTGGGCATGGAGATGTTGGCCAATCCTGGCTGGAAATCTCTGATGTCCTATCTGATCGCAGAGGCCGATCACGGTTCAAGCTGTTTGCAGATCCCCCTGCTGCGTGCCCAACTTGAGCAGCTCGTGGCCACCACGCTGCTGCTCGGTCACGGACACAATTACCGCGAAGCGCTCTGTCAGCCAGTAAAAGCCATCGTTCCGAGCCACGTCAAGCGCGTCGAGGAATACATTTTCGAGCACGCCGCCGAACCACTGACCGTCGCCGGGCTTGCAGCCTATGCCAAAGTCAGCGCCAGCAGCCTGTACGCAGGCTTTCGCGATTTTCGCAATTCCAGCCCGATGGCCTACCTCAAGCATGTTCGGCTGCAGCGGGTGAACCAGGATCTGCACAATGCCGACCAGACCAGCGAAACGGTGGCCCAGATTGCCTTGCGCTGGGGTTTCCGCCACCTGGGTCACTTTGCCACTGACTACAAGAAAATGTTCGGCGAGTCGCCCTCCGATACGCTGCGCAAATAACAAGCTGCATGATCACGCTGTATCACTGCATCGATGCCCGCTCTTTCCGTCCTCTCTGGATGCTCGAAGAACTCGGCCTGCCTTATGAATTGAAAGTGCTGCCTTTCCCGCCACGGGTCAGGGACAAATCCTTCCTCGCCATCAACCCGCTGGGAACCATACCGGCATTCATCGACGGCGATACCCGCATGACCGAATCCGCCGCAATTTGCCAGTATCTGGCGGCACGCGCTGCGCCCACGCCACTCAACGTCGAACCCACGGAGCCGGGTTACGCCGCCTACCTCAACTATCTGCACTTTGGCGAAGCCACCCTGACTTTCCCGCAAACCCTGGTGCTGCGCTATGGGCGTTTCGAACCCGAAACGCGACGTTTGCCGCAAGTTGTCGAAGACTATAGCAAGTGGTTCCTGGCTCGCCTCAGAACCCTGGAGCCGTTGTTGACCGGTCAGGATTATCTCTGCGCGCAACGATTTACCGCGGCAGACATCTCGGTCGGTTATGCCTTGCTGCTGGCGCATGAGATCGGTCTGCAAAACCGCATGAATCCGGCCGTCCTCGCCTACTGGGAAAGACTCAATCAGCGCGATGGTTTCAAACGCGCCAAGCAGGCACAGGGACAGGCCGCCCTGGCGCAAGGTGTATCGACCCGGTTTGCGGCTTAGCCGGTAATCAGGACTGCACGAAAATCGTTGACGTTGGTTCGCGTCGGCCCCGTGATGAGCGAATCGCCGAGCACTCCGAAAAATTCGTGCGCATCGTTGCGTGCAAGACTGGCAACCGGCTGCATGCCCAGCGCCCTGGCGCGCGTCAGCGTATCGGGAGTGAGATAGGCACCGGCGATTTCTTCCACGCCGTCCACACCATCGGTATCACCGGCTAGGGCATATATCCCGGCTTGACCCTGCAGCGCAATGCCCATCGACAGGAGGAACTCGACATTGCGGCCACCGCGACCATCACCCTTGACCGTCACGCTGGTTTCTCCACTCGAGAGCAACACACAAGGCGGACAAAAAGGCTGTGAACGCGTGGCCACCTGCACGGCGATAGCCGCCATGACTGAACCGACATCCCGCGCCTCGCCTTCGATCGCATCACTCAGGATGTGCGCCTCAATACCATTCCGTCGTGCCATTTCGGCCGCTGCTTGCAGCGCCATTTGCGGCGTTGCGACCAGCCGCGTTTCGATCTGCGGCAGTTGCGCTGAGCCTGGTTTGATCGACTCGCCAGCACCGCTTTCCAGACACCGGCGAATTGGCGGCAGCATCTCGATGCGATAGCGCTGCAGGATGCCCATGGCATCACGGCAGGTGGTCGGGTCGGCAACTGTCGGACCCGACGCGATGTTGATCGGATCATCGCCGGGAACATCCGATATGATCAGGTTCAAGACGCGCGCCGGGCTGCAGGCTGCAGCAAGCCGGCCGCCCTTGATCGCCGACAGGTGGCGCCTGACGCAGTTGATCTCGGCAATCGTGGCGCCGCTTTTCAGCAGAACATTGCTGATCGCCTGCTTGTCTTTAAGAGTGAGGCCGTCTGCAGGCAAAGGCAACAACGCTGAACCACCACCGGAAATCAGGCACAGCACCAGATCGTCGGCGGTCAGCCCTGCGACCTGTTCGAGCATGCGTTGCGCAGCCACCATACCGGCGGCATCTGGCATGGGATGCCCGGATTCAACAATTTCGATCTGCCGGCACGGCACCGCATAACCGTAACGGGTGACCACGATACCTTCGAGCCGGCCCGGGTACGAACGCTCCGCTGCACTTGCCATGGCGGCCGAAGCCTTGCCTGCGCCGATGACGATCAGCCGCCCACGCGGCGGCTCCGGCAAATACGCGGGGAGACAAAGATCGGGCTGTGCCGCGGCCACTGCGGCATCAAACAATTGGCGCAGAAGCTGCCGAACGGCATCTTCCTTCATCATGCCGCTCCAGTCAGGTCACACTGGAGTTTCGGCAAAGCGGCGCGGGCATTGGCAGTGGTCACCAGCACCACTCTTTCCAGCGGCAGGCCGCGCAATTCAGCCAGTGACGCGGCAATCCCCGGCAATTCAGCGGGCTGGTTGCGTTTGCCTTCCAACCAGACTGGCGGGATATCAGGTGCGTCGGTTTCCAGAACGATAGCCTCCAGCGGCAAGGTGGCGGCCAATTCACGAATGCGCAAGGCCCGCGGGAAAGTCATGGCACCGCCGAAACCCATCTTGAAGCCAAGGCGGATGAATTCATCCGCTTGCTGGCGGCTGCCATTGAAGGCGTGGGCGATACCCCCCGGCACCCTGATGCGGCGCAATTGCTTGAGAACCGCATCGACAGCCCGACGCACATGCAAAATCACCGGCAGATCCAGTTCGCGCGCCAGTTGCAGTTGTTCAACAAAGAAGCTTTCCTGAAGCCGCTCGTCGCGCTGCTCGACATAAAAATCCAGACCGATTTCACCCACGGCAACTGCCGCATTGGTGCACAGCATCTCACGCAGGACAGATAAATCTTCCGTCCGCGAACGGCCCACGCACATCGGGTGAATGCCGAAGGCCGCTGCACAATCCGGGTTCTCGCGACAAACCGAGGCGACCGCGCCAAAGTTGGCCCGTTCGACGGCAGGCACGACGATTTTCAGGACGCTGGCCGCACAGGCCGCCGACAAGACCAGGGACCGGTCGGCATCAAACTCTCGTGCATCAATATGGCAATGGGTATCTATCAACATGACGATCCCCGCCACCAGGTCAATTCACTCGCGCTCTTCAATCCACGCCAACTGAATCGCTTCGAGTTTTTTCTCGCCGCAATGACGATCATCCTCCGCAAAACCGGGCAATGCCATCACCCAGCGCATCAGATCGACAAAATTGAGCCGATTTGGATCCACTTCCGGATGACGTTCCGCAAGCTGGATGGCAATCTCCAAGGTATCGGTCCACTTCAGTCCGGAGCCAGGCGTGCCGCTCATTTGCTGTGCCCTTCCTTCGCCATATTGATGGTGTATTTTGGAATCTCGATCACCAGCGCATCCCCCTTGACCATGGTCTGGCAAGAAAGGCGTGAATTCGGTTCCAGACCCCAGGCCTTGTCGAGCATGTCTTCTTCGGTTTCTTCTGCGTCATCCAGCGTATCAAAGCCCTCGCGGATCACCACGTGACAGGTGGTGCAGGCGCAAGACTTCTCGCAGGCATGTTCGATCTCGATGCCATTCTCGAGCAGCGTGTCGCACAACGACTTGCCCGGCTGTGCCTCGATCACGGCGCCTTCCGGGCAAAGTTCGACATGGGGCAGGACGATAATCTGGGTCATGTGAGTTCCGCTATGTTTTTGCCTGACAGGACGCGCTGCACGCTCTTGTTCATGCGCCGCGCGGCGAATTCCACCGTGGCCTGGTTAAGCGCCGACAAGGCCGAATCGATGGCGCGCCGGTCGTCGCCGATCAGAACCGTCTGCAACTTGGCGATGCAACTCTCGATATGCGCGCGTTCCAGGATGGACAGCAGTTGCGCGTCCTCGTGAAGTGCCGTCTGGGTCGCCTCAAGCAGGCGCTGCGCCTCGACCTGGGCTTCGCGCAAGGCGCGCCGGAAGGCATCCTCCGAGGCATGCAGAAAACTATCTCTGAGCATGCCGGTGATTTCGTCGTCACTGAGGCCATACGACGGCTTCACTTCGATGCGCGCTTCATGTCCGGTGGTCTGCTCGCGCGCTGTGACGGACAGCAGGCCGTCGGCATCAACCTGAAAAGTCACCCGAATCCGCGCCGCACCTGCCGCCATCGGCGGGATGCCACGCAATTCAAAGCGTGCCAGGGAGCGGCAATCGGATACCAGTTCGCGCTCGCCCTGCACCACCTGGATCGCCATCGCCGTCTGGCCATCCTTGAACGTTGTGAATTCCTGCGCACGGGCAATCGGAATGGTGGAATTGCGCGGGATGATCTTCTCTGTTAGTCCACCCATCATCTCCAGTCCCAGCGACAGAGGAATCACATCAAGGAGCAGCCAGTCGTCGCCTGTGGCGCGATTACCGGCCAGCAGGTTGGCCTGGGTCGCGGCGCCGAGCGCCACCACTTTGTCCGGATCGAGATTGTTGAGCGGATCCTGTTTGAAGAGTTCTCCGACGGCATGCTGGATCTGTGGCATGCGCGTGGAACCTCCAACCATCACCACGCCCTTTACGTCCTCCACGCTCAGGCCGGCATCACGCAATGCCTTCTTGGTCGGCTGGAGTGTTTTCTGAACAAGATTCTGGGTAATGGCCGAGAATATGGCGGTAGTCAATTTGACATCGACATACTCACCGCTGCCCAGTTTAACCGTGATCGGCGCCTCGCCGTGGTAGGTGAGATATTCTTTGGCTTCGCGCGCACGCATCAGCAACAGGCGTGCATCGGAATGGGAAAGCGGCGCCAGTTTGGCCTCCTCAATGATCCAGCAGAACACGCGCTGATCGAAATCGTCGCCACCCAGGGCCGAATCACCGCCAGTGGCGAGCACCTCGAAGATGCCCTTGGAAAGCTTGAGTATCGAAATGTCAAAAGTGCCGCCGCCCAGGTCATACACCGCATAGATGCCTTCGGCGGAATTATCCAGGCCGTAGGCAATGGCGGCTGCCGTGGGTTCGTTGAGCAGACGCAAAACATTCAGGCCAGCCAGACGGGCGGCATCCTTGGTCGCCTGACGCTGGGCATCGTCGAAATAGGCCGGCACGGTGATCACCGCACCAGTTAATTGCCCACCCAGAGAAATCTCGGCGCGCTCACGCAGGACTTTGAGAATCTCCGCCGAAATCTCGACAGGTGTTTTAACGCCGGCGGCGGTACGCAACCGGACCATGCCTTCCGTATCGAGGAAATCGTAGGGCATGCTCTCGATGTGAGCGATGTCCTTGAGGCCTCGTCCCATGAAGCGTTTCACAGAGACCACGGTGTTCTTCGGATCGACCGATTGCTGCGCTTGCGCATCGTAACCGATCGATTGAACGCCCTGCGTCGAGTAATGCACGATGGAAGGCAGCAGGGTGCGACCCAGTTCGTCGCTCAGGACGACGGACATGCCGCTCCTCACCGTTGCCACCAGCGAGTTGGTTGTGCCCAGGTCGATGCCCACTGCCAGACGATGCTGGTGCGGCGCGGCGGACTCGCCGGGTTCTGCAATTTGTAGTAGTGCCATGCTGTTTCGGTTATTCCCTAGGCTTCCAATTCGACCAGTGCATCATCGATTTCCTGCAGCAACTTTTCCTGAAACATCATCTGTCGCACGGTCGCTGCGGCAGCCTGGTAATCAGGCTTCAGATCCAGGTGCAGTTTCAGGCGCTCGAATTGCTCGGTAATTTCCTTCTTGATGCGCCGGTGCAGATCCTCCATCGCCTGGCTGTCCCCTGCTGAACGCACTTCTTCGACCGTCTCACGCCATTCCATCTGCTTCATGAGAAACTCCGGCGGCATTGCCGTATTGCGTTCCAGTTGCACATCGACGCCCACCAGATGAAGCAGATATTGCGCCCTGCTGAGCGGCTGGCGCAAAGTCTGGTAAGCCTCATTGGCATGGGTTGACCATTGCATGGCCAAACGCTGTTCGGCATCGCTCAAGTGAACATGTTTGTCAGGATGGACTTGGGTCAGTAACTCGCGGTACAGGCGGTCCAGTTCTGCCATATCCAGGCCGAAGCGGCGTGGCAGACCGAACAGGGTGAAATGATCTTGGCTAAAGTCGCTCGGCATATCGAAGCGAACAAGGAACGATGTAAGACTCGTTCCTCTGTTCGGGCTGACGGATCAGACGTTAAAACTCTCCCCGCAACCGCATGCGTCCTTGATGTTCGGGTTGTTGAACTTGAAGCCTTCGTTGAGACCCTCGCGAGCGTAATCGAGCTCGGTACCGTCGATGTAGGGAATGCTCTTGGGATCGACCAGCACCTTGACACCGTGACTCTCGAAAATCAGGTCTTCCGGATTTGCGGCATCGACGAATTCAAGCTTGTATGCCATACCGGAACATCCCGAGGTACGCACGCCAAAGCGCAAACCGATACCTTTGCCGCGCTTGGCCAAAAAAGCGGCGACATGCTTGGCCGCCTTCTCAGTCAGTGTGATCATCGCCATGTTCAGGCTCCGTGCTTGTGTTTGTAATCCGCCACTGCCGCCTTGATCGCATCCTCGGCCAGAATCGAGCAATGTATTTTTACCGGCGGCAGCGCCAGTTCCTCGGCAATATGGGTGTTCTTGATATCCAGCGCCTGATCGAGGGTCTTGCCTTTGACCCATTCGGTGACCAGCGAGGACGAAGCGATCGCCGACCCGCATCCGTAAGTCTTGAACTTGGCGTCCTCGATGACGCCATCCTTGCCGACCTTGATTTGCAGCTTCATGACGTCGCCGCAGGCAGGTGCACCGACCATGCCGGTACCGACATCGCTGTCTTCCTTGCCGAAAGCGCCGACATTACGGGGATTCTCGTAATGGTCGAGGACTTTTTCGCTGTATGCCATTTGTATTCTCCTAGTGTGCGGCCCACTGAACCGTGTTCAGATCGACGCCGTCCTGAAACATTTCCCACAGCGGCGACAGTTCGCGCAACTTGGCGATTTTCGCATGCAGGAGCTTGATGGTGAAATCGATTTCCTCGTCTGTCGTGAAACGTCCCAGGGTAAAACGGATCGAACTGTGCGCCAGTTCGTCGGAGCGACCCAATGCGCGTAGCACGTAGGAGGGCTCGAGGCTGGCGGAAGTACAGGCCGAACCCGAGGATACGGCAATCTCCTTGATCGCCATGATGAGCGACTCACCCTCGACAAAATTGAAGCTGATATTCAAGTTGTGCGGCACGCGCTGGTCGACGTCGCCATTCACGTAAGTCTCGGGAATATCGGTGAGTCCCTTGAGCAGCTTGTCGCGCAATTTGCCGATGCGCGCATTCTCGCTCGCCATTTCCTCGCGGGCGATGCGGAAGGCTTCGCCCATACCGACGATCTGATGCGTCGCCAGCGTACCCGAGCGCAAGCCGCGTTCATGACCACCACCGTGCATCTGCGCCTCGAGCCGGATGCGCGGCTTGCGGCGCACGTAGAGGGCACCGATGCCCTTGGGGCCATAGGTCTTGTGCGCTGAAAAGGACATCAGGTCCACCTTGAGCCGCGCCAGGTCGAGCGGCATCTTGCCGGTGGCCTGGGCCGAATCCACATGGAAAATGATGCCTTTTTCGCGGCACAGCTCGCCGATCTCGGCGATCGGCTGGATCACGCCAATTTCATTATTCACTGCCATGACTGAAACCAGGATGGTGTCAGGGCGCAGCGCCGCTTTCAATTGGTCGAGCGTGATCAAGCCGTTTTCCTGCGGCTCCAGGTAGCTGGCTTCAAAACCCTGACGCTCCAACTCGCGCATCGTGTCGATCACCGCCTTGTGCTCGGTGGAAACGGTGATCAGATGCTTGCCCTTGCCGGAGTAGAAATGCGCCGCACCTTTGATGGCGAGATTGTTGGACTCGGTCGCGCCGGAAGTCCAGATGATCTCTTTCGGGTCTGCCCCCACCAGAGCAGCCACTTGCTCGCGAGCTTCCTCGACCGCTGCTTCGGCTTCCCAGCCAAAGGCATGCGAGCGGCTGGCGGGATTGCCGAATTTTTCCGTGAGATAGGGGATCATTTTTTCGGCCACGCGCGGATCTACAGGAGTCGTCGCCGAATAATCGAGATAGATTGGAAACTTAAGCATTTTGCAACTCCAGATTGAATCGTAATTTTTTAGCCGGCCAGTGCCGTCAAGCGCCGCAATTTAAAGGCAGTATCACCAAGAACCCGCAGGAACTCGGTGACTTGCTCCACCGTGTTCTCCCTGCCCAGGCTGATGCGCACCGCACCGCGCGCCACTTCGTCGGCAACCGACATCGCCCGCAAGACATGGGATGGCTCGGGTTGGGCACTGGAGCAGGCGGAACCACTGGCAACCGCGTAACCGGCACGATCGAGTTTACCCACCAGAGTTTCGCCGTCGATGTCCGGCAGGGCAAAATACACCGTATTGGGCAGGCGCTCCGCCATTTGCGCGAAAATGATTGCGCCGTGAGCTGCGAGGCCATTTTCGAGTTGCCCACGCAATTCCAGCGCTGCCGCACTTTCATGCGCCCAATTTGCACTGCTCAATTCGCAGGCACGGCCGAATCCCACGATTGCAGCCACATTCTCAGTTCCGGAACGCAGCCCGCGCTCATGACCGCCACCGGCGATCAACGGCCGCAAATCAAGGCGCTTGTCCAGCACCAGCGCGCCGGCGCCTTTTGGTCCGCGTATCTTGTGGGCCGTGATGCTCATGGCATGAACACCCGCAGCATTCAGCTCGCGAAAGTTCACCGCCACTTTTCCCGGCGCCTGCACGGCGTCGGTATGGAACCAGCAACCCGTGGCCTTTGCCTGTTGTGCCAGTGAAACAATATCCTGCAAGACGCCCGTCTCATTGTTGGCGAACATCACCGATACCAGACGAGGTCTGCAGGACAGCGTTTTCGCGAAATCTTCCCCGCGCACCCTGCCGGATGGATCGACCGGAACCTCGTGCATTTGCCAGCCCTGGCGGGCCAGTTCCCGGGCGGGTTCGCGCACGCTTGGATGCTCGACTGCCGATATCGCCAGATTCAGCGGTGTTGGTCCGGGCCTGATCGCGGCTGCCGCACCCTTGAGGAACAGATTGCTCGCCTCGCTGCCGCCACTGGTAAACACCACTTCGGTTGGATCGGCACCGACAGCAGCCGCCACCTGCTGGCGTGCCTCATCAATCGCCTGGCGCGCCTTGCGACCGTATTCGTGTCGGCTGGAGGCGTTGCCATAACCTGTCTGATCATCCAGATACGGCAACATCGCTTGCAGCACCCGGGTATCGAGGGGTGTCGTCGCGTTGTAGTCGAAATAGACGGGCGCAAACATGAGAGCTTTGGTTCAGACCGCCGCGACAGAGATGGTTCGGCGCGGTTTGCGTTGCTGGATGCGCTGCTCGCGTTCCCGCTTGAGTTCGGAAGTACCGATCTTGCTGCGCTGCTGTTCGACCAACTCGGACAGCGTCACGGAACTCAGATAGTCGAGCATGCGATTGGTCAGCGTCGACCATAACTGGTGGGTCATGCAAGGCTCTTCATCCAGGCAATTGGCCTTGCCGTTGCAGAGCGTGGCATCAAGCGGTTCATCCACGGCACGGATAATGTCGGCCACGGAAATCTCCAGGGCAGGTTTGGCCAGGCAATACCCGCCACCGGGACCGCGCACGCTGGAAACCAGGGCGTAGCGCCGCAACTTGCCAAACAGTTGTTCGAGGTAGGACAAGGATATTTTCTGGCGATCGCTGATTCCGGCCAGCGCAACCGGCCCGTCATCCTGGCGCAGCGCCAGATCAATCATCGCAGTCACCGCAAAACGCCCTTTAGTGGTCAGCTTCATAATTCACCTCATTTCATTAGGAAAATCATCGAACCCAATGTTCAGAAATTGGGTATGGCGACTATACTAATCCCGATTAATTTAGTCAACTATCTTGCCCAAATAATTTGGATCGAATTTGTCAGCCGTGGCGACCTGGTCTTCCAGCGGAACGCCGGCCTTTTCAAGCAATTCAAGCAGATGCTCTATCCTGCGGTCGGTTTCCACGGCATGGTCGAGCAAGCCATGGATAGCCTTGGCGACCGGATCGTCTTCGGCGCGCGTGACGGCGTAGGCGGAAAACCCCATCTTTTCGGCCTTCTCTTCGCGAAACTGGTCACGCTCCGAGGTGATGATGCGCGCCGGAATACCCACTGCCGTTGCACCCGGCGGCACATCCCGAACCACCACTGCATTCGAGCCGACCCTGGCGCCCTCGCCGACAGTCAACGGACCCAGCACCTTGGCGCCGGCGCCGATGACAACACCCCGCTGCAGAGTCGGATGGCGTTTCCCCTTGCTCCATGACGTCCCCCCCAGGGTGACGCCATGATAAAGCGTGCAGTCGTCGTGGATTTCGGCGGTTTCACCAATCACCACTCCCATGCCGTGATCAATGAAAAACCGTCGTCCTATGGTCGCACCAGGATGAATTTCGATGCCGGTCACCCATCGCCCGCAATGCGATAGCCAGCGCGCCAGCCAGCGCAGGCGCATACCCCACAGCCAGTGGGACAACCGGTGCAACTGCAGTGCGTGCAACCCGGGATAACAAGTCAGCACCTCCCAGGCCGAGCGGGCGGCGGGATCGCGTTCAAAGACACAGTCGATGTCTTCGCGCAGACGCTTAAACATGGGTCAAGTCCATAAGTGATGTCCAGTACCCCAGCACCAGATACGGACACCAGTGCCCGTATCTGGTGCTGGGGTGCTGAAATATAAATATCCCTGTGCTAGGGGTCAACTTTTCTTGGATTCGGTGCAAGTGTTGCTGAGCGACGCAGTTTGGGCTTTTCCAGGGTTGTCAGCAACCCGCGCAGGATGCTGACCTCCTCATGCTCCAAACGCGCCCGTCCGAACAGGCGACGCAATCTGGGCAGCAAGCGTTTGGGCTGGGACGGATCGAGGAAGCCGCTGCTGATGGCTACACGCTCCAGATGGGCATGAAAACCCTCGACCTCATCTGCCGTTGCGAGCACGGCAGCGCCGCTGGGGGCCGTTCCTTGCGATCCGGCTGCCAGGCGCAGTTCGTAGCACATCAGCTGGACGGCAGCGCCCAGATTGAGCGAGGAATATTCGGGATTGGCCGGAATCATGATGGGGAAATGGCACAAAGCCAGCTCTTCATTGGAAAGGCCGGAGGTTTCATTGCCAAACACCAGCGCAACCTCTGCTGCTGCATGAGCGCCTTGGCGAACTTCCGCCAGCAATTCGGCTGCGCCATCGTGTGCCCAGCGAAACGGCGCAGCCAGATCGCGTCTGCGTGCGCTCAGGCCGGCAACAAGGACCGTGCCCCGCAACGCCTCCTGTAACGTGGCGCAAACAAAAGCCTTAGCCAGCACATCGGCGGCCCCGGAGGCACGCGCCTCGGCTTCAGGGTGGGGAAACAGCTTGGGATCAACCAGTGTGAGTTTGGTCAAACCCATGGTCTTCATGGCACGTGCCGCTGCGCCGATATTGCCGGGATGGCTGGTTCTGGAAAGAACAATTCTGATGTGCTCAAGCGGTGAAGGGCTGTTCATACTAAAATTCCTACTTTGCCGAACGGCCCAAACCTTTTCCAGGCACTGGCCCGCGGCTGATCACCAGCGGAACCTCCCATGCATCCCATGCTCATCACTGCCGTCAAGGCGGCCCGACGTGCCGGCCAGATCATCAGCCGCGCCAGTCTGGACATTTCCCAACTGCAAGTCAGCGCAAAACAGCAAAGTGATTATGTCACCGAGGTAGATAAACTGGCCGAAAGCGCGATCATAGAGGTTTTACGTGAAGCCTATCCGAGCCACGCAATTTTAGCAGAAGAGTCAGGCAGTTCCGGCGAATCGGAGTATCAATGGATCATCGATCCGCTGGATGGCACGACCAATTTCATCCACGGCTTCCCGCAGTATGCGGTCTCGATCGGTTTGGCACACAAAGGTGTTCTGACCCACGCGGTGATCTTCGATACCAACCGCAATGAGCTGTTTACCGGTAGCAAGGGTGGCGGTGCCTTTCTCAACGAAAAACGCTTGCGTGTCTCGAAACGCAGCAAGCTCGACGAAGCGCTGATCGGCACCGGTTTCCCCTACCGCAGTTTCGACCATATCGACGCCTACTTGGCGATTTTCCGCGACCTAACCCAGAAAACCTCTGGCTTGCGTCGCCCCGGCGCCGCTTCGCTCGATCTCGCCTATGTCGCCTGCGGTCGTCTTGATGGCTTCTGGGAATTCGGACTGAGCCCCTGGGACATGGCCGCCGGGGTGCTCCTGATCACCGAAGCAGGTGGACTGGTGGGAGATCTCAACGGAGAACATGACTACATGCAATCCGGCAACATCGTCGCCGGCAATCCGAAAGTATTCTCCCAATTGCTGCAAATCATGACGCCGCACCTGACCTCCAGGCTCAAAGGGTGAAACTCAGCGGTTCCTCGTCCATCAAAGCAATCTGCTCACGCAACTCGAGTATCCGATCTTGCCAGTAACGCACCGTATTGAACCAGGGGAAAGCTTGTGGAAATGCCGGGTCGTCCCAGCGCCGCGCCAGCCACGCGGCGTAATGGATCAGGCGCAGCGTGCGCAAAGCCTCGAGCAGATGCAGCTGGCGCGGATTGAAGTCGAAAAAGCGGCGATACCCCGACAGCAACTCCGTCAACTGCTGCTGCATTTCATCCCGTTCGCCAGACAGGAGCATCCACAGATCCTGCACCGCCGGCCCCATGCGACTGTCGTCGAAATCAACAAAATGCGGACCAGGCGCATCGCCGTCGACCGTCCACAACACGTTGCCGCCATGACAATCTCCGTGCAGCCTCAGGTTGGCGACCTTGCCTGCCCGCTCGAAACAGCGCCGCACACCCGCCAGAGCCTGGGTCACCACGCTCCGCCAGACATCGAGCAACTCCTCGGGAACGAAATCGTGAGCCAGCAGATAGTCGCACGGCTCTTCGCCGAAGCTGGCAATGTCGAGGACCGGACGGGAAACATATGCCCGCAAACTGCCAATCGCATGGATGCGGCCGAGGAAACGCCCCATCCAGCCCAGCGTTTCGGCATTGCCCAATTCCGGCGCCCGTCCTCCCCGCTTGGGAAACACCGCGAAACGGTGCCCGGCATGGACGTGCAAGGTCTTGTCGTTGATGCGCAACGGCGCCACCACGGGCAGTTCCTGCAGGGCCAACTCCTCGACAAAGGTGTGCTCTTCAAGTATCGCCGCATCGGACCAGCGTCCGGCACGATAAAATTTAGCCACCAGCATCGGCCCGGACTCCAGGCCGAGCAGATACACCCGGTTTTCGTAACTGTTCAAGGCCAGCAACCGACCGTCAGCGCGATATTCCGGGCAGCCCAGACTGTCGAGCGCATTCAGGACGCAGTCCGGCGTCAGCGAGGCATAAGGGGTTCCGATCAGTGAATTCATGCCGGCATTGTAGGGGCGAAGCAGTCCGGGGTCACGCAAGGAAAATTTCAGGTCACAGGTAATGGCAAAACAGATTTACAATGAATCCTCATTCCGAGTCCTCAAAGGACTCGAACCGGTCCGCGAACGTCCCGGGATGTACACGGATACCAGTTCGCCAACCCACATTCTGCAGGAGGTCATCGACAACTCGGCGGACGAGGCCCTGGCGGGATATGCCAAGAACATCCATGTCCTGCTCCACCAGGATGGTTCGGCTTCCGTCACCGACGATGGGCGCGGCATCCCGATCGGTCTGCACCCGGAAGAACAGATTCCCGTGGTGATTCTGGCTTTCAATCGACTCCACGCTGGCGGCAAATTCGACAAACGCGAAGGCAACAGTGCCTATGCCTTTTCCGGTGGTCTGCATGGCGTCGGCGTTGCCGTGACCAACGCCCTGTCCTTGCGGGTTGACGTCGAAGTGCGGCGCGAAGGGAAAATCCATCACGTCGCATTCAGCCAGGGTGGCGAACAGGTATCCACCATCGAGATTCTCGGAGAATCCAGAAAAGTCACCGGAACGCGCGTCAGACTGTGGCCCAACCCGAAGTATTTCGATACGCCAAAGTTCAATCTGGCCACGCTGGAACGCGTATTGCGCTCCAAGGCTGTGCTGCTGCCCGGCGTCTCAGTCAGGCTGGACATCGAACAAGCCGATGAGACCGTCATCAGCAAGACCTGGAGTTATCCGGATGGAATACCCGGTTACTTGGCCGATCTTGCCGGTGACAGCGAACCCATCGCACCGATGTTTGCCGGCGAAAAATACGCCGAGGAAGATGGCGATTACGCCATTGGCGAAGGGGCATGCTGGGCGCTGGCCTGGTATCCCGATGCCGTGCCGAGCGAATCCTACGTCAACCTGATCCCCACGCCGTTGGGCGGAACGCACGAATCCGGCTTGCGCGCCGGTGTGTTCGAGGCCGTCAAATCCTTTGTCGACCATCATGCCCTGCTGCCGCGCGGTGTGAAAATGCAGCAGGAGGATGTCTGTGGTCGCATGGCCTTCATTCTCTCGGTCAGGCTGCTCGACCCCCAGTTTCAGGGCCAGATCAAGGAAAAATTGAACAGCCGGGAAGCTGTCAAGCTGGTCTCAAGCATCGTGCGCGATCTGCTGGAGAGCTGGCTCAACAGCCATATCGAACATGGCAAGCTGATTGCCGAAGTCGCCATCCGGCAAGCCCTGGCACGACAGAAATCGGCGCAGAAGGTCGAGAAGCGCAAGTCGTCGGGTGTGGCGGTGCTGCCGGGAAAACTCTCGGACTGCGAATCAGAGGACATCGCCGTCAATGAATTGTTCCTGGTGGAAGGTGACAGCGCCGGCGGTTCGGCCAAGCAGGGAAGAGACCGAGAAACCCAGGCCATCCTGCCCTTGCGTGGCAAAGTACAAAACTCATTCGAGATTGATGCCGGCCAACTCTATGCCAATCGTGAAATCCACGACATCGCCGTAGCGCTGGGCGTGGAGCCACATGTTCCGGAAGCGGACGGCAACATGCTGGCCAACCTGCGCTACGGCAAGATCATCATCATGGCCGATGCCGACGTCGATGGCAGCCATATCCAGACCCTGTTGCTGACCCTGTTCTACCGGCATTTCCCGCTCCTGATCGCGCGTGGGCACATCTGGATCGCCCAGCCACCGCTGTATCGCATCGACGTTCCTGCCCAGGGCAAGGGCAAGCCGGCACGGCGCCTGTATGCACTCGACGAGGGCGAACTCGAGGCTATCCGGGAGCGCCTCACCAAGGAGAAGGTCCGTCCGGAGCAGATCGAAATCGGGCGCTTCAAAGGGCTGGGCGAAATGAATCCGCAACAGTTGCGGGAAACCTCGATGGATCCCGTCACACGCAGGATGTTGCGCGTGTCCATGCGGCCCGGGGCGGAACAGGAAACCCGAGACATGTTCACCTTGCTGATGGCCAAGGGCGAATCAGGCGGGCGACGCGAATGGATGGAGCGGGAAGGCAACAAAGTGGAGGCTGATCTATGAACAGGGTAGTGAATAGTATTACTAGAAAGATACCTTATCCTATGGTAGGATGATTCATCTGGCGATGTTTTTGCCGTCGAGTAGCAAGTTTGTGAAACAAACGAGTAGCGGGGTTGGGTTTTCAGGGGAGCACGAGGGGAAAATGGTCGTTGTGGCCGTGAAGGGGAAGGTCGATCCAGCCGAACTGGAGCGGTATCGCACCCTCGCCTGCGAGGATGTCCTTCCAAAGATCAGCGACCACGTCAAAGCCGATCCATCCTTCATCCCTATCCGCGACAGTCACACCCACCGCTGGCATCTGCGGGCAAGCGGGAGGGAATTCGAACTTCTCAGCACCGGCCCGAAGTTCTACGACACCCGCGCAAAGCGTGGTGGTGGCGGCGCAATTGACCTGGTGATGCATCTACGCGGTCTAGACTTCAAACAGGCCGTGGCGTGGCTCAGAGAGTCCCTGTGAGGTACGTCCTTGCCACCGACAAGCTTGTAGTCGCCGGGCGCTCCTACCAAGGGTTTCCATTGCTCATCAACAACGGCGGGGATGCGATGCAGCCCGCGCAAACCTTCCTTTGGGATGTGATCGGGAAAGGCGGAAGGGTGGACAGCCCCAAGACATGGGATGTCTACGGCAGGGCGATGTACGACTTCTTCGCCTACGTCTATGCAAACAAGCTAGACTGGAAGAATCCCGCCGCGCAGGGGATGCCGGGCGCCATCGAAGCCTACCGGGATTGGTCCAAAGGTACTGTTGGACTGGAAAACAGCACCATCAACAATCGGCTCCGCATCTTAGTTCGCTTTTACGAATGGGCAGTGCGCAAGGGGCATATCGACCATGTTCCCTTTAATCGCGTCATCGTCCAGACCAACCGCCAACCCGGCTTCCTCGCCCATGTCGATGCGACGGGCGGAAAGCTGGAGACGCCGGAAATCCTGCTGCAGCAGAAGGCCCATTCCATCAAGATTCTGACCAAGGAGCAAGTGCCGCTCTGCTATAACGCACTGCCCAACCTCACCCACCGGCTGATGTTCGAGCTGATGGTGCGTACCGGACTGCGCCAGATCGAGTGCCGCACATGGCCGGAGAAGTACGTCTTTGATCCGAGTCGCCGCAAGGATCTCAAACCCGGCCAGAAAATTCGCATGCACATTGATCCCAAGTATATGGAGATCAAAAACAGTAAACCGCGCGACATCGACATGCCCTACAGCCTGATGGAGGACCTGTGGGCCTACAGCGTCAGACACCGGCAGAAGCGCGAGCGCAACAACCGCAAGGGCGAGAAATTCCCGACGCTGTTCCTCACCGAAAATGGTACCCCCTATACCAAGGACGCGATGACGGCCATCTTCGCCGCGTTCTCGAAGCGGGTCGGCTTTCACATTACCGCCCACATGCTGCGGCACACCTACGCCACCTACCTACTTTGGAGCCTCAGAAAGAGCAAGACCTTCGAAGGCGAACCGCTCCTGTATGTGCGGGATCGGTTAGGGCATAGCGATGTCTCGACCACGGCCATCTACCTGCACCTGATCAACTCGCTGGAAGGGCATCTGGTCCTTGCGCACGAGGACGAACTGGATAAGCTGTTCGAGTCCAAGGAGCCTCAACACCCATGAAAACCCGCAAGCACTTCGATGGCGACACACCGCAAAACGTCTCAACCGACCCGGTCCACGAGGACGATGGTGGTGCTGTCATTGCCCTGCCCGCCAAGGGTAACGCCAAAGCTGACCGCACACTCGACCTCACTCCCTATCTCGGCCACGGCATCGACGACTGGGTGTGGGTTTGTGCCACCCAGTTGCGCGCCTTTCTCAAAGGCGGCGGCGTCACGCCGACCACGGTGGTGAGTTATTGGCAAGACGGCCTGACCCATTTCTTCGACTTCCTGATCGCCGCCGGCCTGCCCTGCCAGCCCGACACGCTGGAGAAAAAGCACCTGACCGCCTACATCGACTGGCTCAAGGGCCATGGCGAATGGGCCTACGGTACGCAAAAGACGCGCTACGCCTTCATCAAATCCGTCCTCGTCGGCCTGCAGCAGCGGAAGGTTGTGAAGGGCGGCAAGGAATTGTTTCCGACCAATCCCTTCCCCGGCAGCAATAAGCGCAAAAGAGGCGCAACGCCGCTGTCCACCAGCGAGCGCATGCGGCTCGCCGAGGCGATCCGGGACGACCTGGTCGACATTCACAAGGGGCAGTTCGACCGCCCGGCATCGGAAGCGCTTGTGGTGCATCTCTTGGCACTGGCCTACCGCACCGGCGCGAACACCACGCCGCTCCTTGAGATGGCGCGGGACTGCCTCGCACCGCACCCCTTTATGCCCAACATGATGCTGCTGGAACTCTTCAAGCGGCGCGGCAACGCCACGAACGTCAAGAGCCTGCGCTTCTCCGAGGAAGAGGATCGCCCCGTGGCCGTCCCGATGGACGGCGTGGCGCTCCTACGAAAGCTTCTGGAAATGACTCAACCGCTGGCAGATGCCGCACCCGATGACCTTGAGGAATTCGTCTGGCTTTATGCCCCCGAAGGCCAAGGTGAAAAGAGGACAAAACTCACCCGCCTCTCCAGTACAAGGCTCTACTCTGGCACCCAATCCCTAGTCGATCGCCACCAGATCAAGGGCGACGACGGGAAGCCACTGCAGGTCAGCATCTCCCGTCTGCGCAAGACCATGGAGAACCGTCTTTGGCACCTGTCCGGGGGCGATATCATCGCCACGGCGGCGATCATGGGTCATACGCCGCAGGTTGCCGACAATCACTACCTCGCCTGCACAAACGAGATGCGCGAGAACGCCACCTTCGTCGGCGAGGCGCTGCCGGACATCTACCGCAACGGCGAGCAGGGCGATGCGCAAGGCAAGGTCATCCCCATCGTTCAGATTGACAGGACGCCAGTGGGCCGCTGCAAGGATGCGTACAACGGCGACAAGGCCCCCAAGGACGGCACCCCCTGCGACGACTTCTTTGCCTGCTTCGACTGCCGCAGCTATGCCATCGTCGGCTCGCCGGAGGACCTGCACCGCCTGTTCAGCTTCTACTGGTTCCTGGAGCGGGAGAAGGAGCGCGCCCGCAGCAACGACTGGCGCGAGAAATTCCACAACACCATGCGCCTGATCGACGCCTTCACTCTAGACAAGTTCGACAACGCCCTGGTGCTGGCCGCCAAGGAGCGCGCCCGCGTCGATCCGCACCTATTCTGGAAGTCCTACCTGATCGAGCCGCCGGCGACGGGAACCAACCATGGCTAATAGCGGCAAGCGACCCACCCCCAAGAAATCCCGCCCCGAACGCGCAGCCGAGCAGAAGCTGACGAAGGACTACGGGCTGCTGGCCGAGCAACCGCTGAGTGTGGCGGGACTCGACCGCCTGACGCGCAACAACGTCGTCATCAGCGCCGTCATGGACGGGAACAAGGAACGGGTGCTCTCTCGCTATGGCGATCTGTTGTGGGAGATGTGGCCCTTTGTCACCGTCCCGAATGTGCGGGAAAACGAGAAGCGCCTCGACTGGTCGCGCATTCCCGCGGCCTACCGCGACGTGTGCATGTCGGTGGTATTCCGCTACTGGCGGGTCGGGACGAAGGGCAGCACCCTGCCCGGCGTGAGTTCGCTGGTCTGCCTGCTGTACGACCTCGCCACCTTCTGCCGGTTTCTGGAGGCGTCCGGTGTCGGATCGATGGCCGACGTGCACCCGATCCACATCGCCAACTACGTCCATGCCCAGAAGAGCCGTGGCATAGCTGCGACGACGCTTGTCCATAGATTCTCAGCCATCGAAAAACTCTACGCCTTCCGCGACCAGCACCCGGAAGGCCTGCGCATCCATCCCTGGCCGGAATCGTCGGCCTATGATGTGGCGGGATTTACCGGTCATGGTCGAAAGGACGCGAAGCGCGACGGCAAGACCCCGCTGATCCCGGCGGCGGTGGCGCAGGCCCTCTTCCTCCACGCAGAAGGCATCCTGAAGACCGCCGATACGGTGCTGGAAGAGCGCGATCACGGATTACGATCCGCATGGCACGATCCCGAGGTCACCGCGATCCGCAATGCCTGCTTCTATCTGCTCGGAGTGCTCACCGGCATGCGCAGTTCGGAACTGTCCAGCATCGAGGTCGGGGCCGGGCGAGCCGAAGTCAAGAACGGCTACACCTACCATTGGATCAAGTCGGTCGAGCACAAGACCAAGAAGAGGCTGGTCGAATACCTGATGCCTTCTATGGGCCACGACATCCTGCGCGTTCTGGAACGATCGTCGGAACCCTACCGGGGAAAGCTCGCCGCGCAACTAGCCGATTGGGAGGCCGACACCGAACACAAGAGCGCCAAGCGCCTTCAGCAGATCGCCAGCGCCCGCGCGAACCTCAATAAGTTGTTTCTCGGGAATAGCATTATCGGCATCGTGCCGGTGTCCAACGTCGGATGGACCAGAATCCTCAAGTCCTTTGCCAAGGACGCCCGGGTGGATTGGGATCTGGCTGCCCACCAGATGCGTCGCCTGTATGCCTATACGTTCGTGCGGCATCGGCTGGGCGGATTGCTGTTCCTGAAGGAGCAGTTCAAGCACTCCAGCATCGACATGAGCCAGCTCTACGCCGCCAACCCGAATCAGGACGCCGCACTTTACGACGAAATTCTGGAAGAGGTGAGGTTGCGGAAGATTGAGACCATCGCCGGGTGGATGGACGGCGACGAACTGCTGGCCGGCGGCGCGGGCAAGAAGATCATGGCGCTGCGAGCGCTCGACTTCCCGAGCCGTGCCTCGATGATCGAAGAGACCGCGGACAAGATCAATATCCGCTCCAACGGGCATGCCTGGTGCCTTGCGCAGGATGAAGGTTGCGGCGGGGTCTGCGGCGTTTATGAGAAGACCCGCTGCAGCGGCTGCCGGACCAGCGTCATTGACAGCCGGTTTATGCCGTTCTGGCAGGAGACCTACCGGCACTCGAAGGAACTCCTGGTCGAGGCGCGGAAACTCGGACCAGGGGCCACCAAACGCGTCCAACGAGACATTGAAGCGGCGGAGCGGGTACTGGCGGATCTGGGTGTTGAGCTACCGATGGAGGTGCAGGATGACAACGCGGCAGCCCCGTGACGCCGAACCGATGGCGACAGAGGCCAAGCAGCCTCGACAACGGGATCGGGAGCGCACGCTGAACGAACTCCAACTTGCCCTGCACCGCCTGCAACGTGCTGGGAAGAAGGTCAGCATCAAGGGCATCGCCGAAGAGGCCAAGGTGACGCCTGCCCTGATCCACAACCGCTATCCCGACTTCGCGGAGCACGTTCGCACGCTGACGAATAAATCAACGCGGGCACAGCGCGACGAGAAGCACGACCTGCTGCAAATCGAGCGGGAGAAGAACCGCAAGCTGCGTGGGCTGGTGGATCAGCAGATCAAAGAGATTGCCGATCTGGCATCAGTTAATGAGGCGCTGCGGGCCGAGAATACCTTGCTCAAGGCGATGGTTGAGGGCAAGGTGCTGAAGGGTCCGTTTGGGCGCAAAACCGATGAAAAGCAGCCATAGTGCATGGGTATCCGTAGTACATGATTTCCCGTTGTGTAACGCACAATGTCGATAGAATATTTGACATCAGTCCGCGTCCGGCCAACAACCGACGGTCGCCAGTTTCTCAAGTAAAGAAGTTGAACGTCCGCACTAGGTATCGGTCACTCGCCGAACCACATGCAGAACGCCTTCGATGGACTTTATGCCTTGACACGTTATAAGCTCTAGTAGGATTCGAAATATGACCACCTGTTCGTATTCATGAATCGGCGGGCGACGTAGTTCAAAGTGCGGTATCGTGATCGGATAGGATCTTCGTGTTGGCAAACCAATCTTGAACGACAAGTGCCTATCCGTTTTCCGTACTTACGATGATCTCTCCAACGACTAATTTGACGCCCTGCAAAACCAGTCTACTGGCAATAACCTTTGGTTTCTGGGTGGGCGTTACTTTCCTGTTGTACGGTTTCCAACTTTCTGGGGGATGGCGCTTCGATGATGGCCACCATCTTGCCTACCTTGAAACCTACGGCCGGGCGCTTAATTATTTTTATTCGCCCGAAGTTGCGCGGCTTCAATCTGGAGCACATTTCACACCCTTCAATATCTTCACTTACGACCTCGCACATCAATTCTTTTCCCTGACCAATCCAGCGGGTTTTTACGGATTCCACCTTGCAGCGCTAGGGATCTCGGTTGGGCTACTCTTCCTTGCGCTTCGCGCGTATACCTCTCGTATAGCCGCGGCTGTAGGGGCTACGTTCTTTCTCCTCGGCTTTCCTACGGCAGGCATCTCGGGGCAGCTAATGGTCGGGCATTATGTTCTCGGCTTTAGCTTCGCTGCGCTCTTCATCTACTTTTATATCCGAAGTCCTGCATTTAAGCCTGCATTTGTATTATCAGCAGTCTTTTATTTCTTGGCCTGTGCTTGCAAAGAAATCTTCATTCCTTTGATCGCAATTCCACTGGTGGATCCGCGTTCCTCACTCCGTGTCAAAGTTCAGCATACGGTTTTGTTGGGATTAGCGTTCCTAATTTTCTGGGCCGTTAGAACGGCGATGATTCAGCAAGCGGTTGGAGGGTATAACGTAAATGTAGAGACGTCCCTTTTAGAATCAATACGGTTAGTAGTTCAAGGCTTGATCGACTACTTCGCTGCAAGCCTAAGCGGAATTGTCCTTGGCGGATTCTGCATTGTTACCGTCTGTATTTCCGTTATTGCGGTGTGGCGGCGATTTGGGACTCTTGCCGCTGGAATGGTCATGTGCGGAGCCATTGCAATTGTTATTGTGCCTCTGTTAGCAGTGCCATACCAAGTGACCCCTCAGACGCCCGTTGAGATCAGGCTCTTATCGATGTTCTGGTGGGTGTTGGCGTTCGCTGCCGCAAGTAGTGTCGCGTATGTCTCGACGCTCACCTCAAATGGCGTTGCTGTCTTTGCTTCTTGCGCTTTGCTTACGGTTTCGGCGTGGAACACGGTGACGTATGTACATCATGGTGAGTTGTCTTCAATCGAAAGGGAATTCGATGCGTTTAGCGCTTATGTTGTGCAAAAGCGTTCTTGCCATCTGGTCGATGCCATGGGATGGTCGTCGGCGATAGACGCTCTATATTCCGCCGTATGGCCGAATACCTCTCACCGTATAGTTGCTCCACTGGCAATTATTGAGCTAACCGGAATGCCGGGCGACAGTGTATGCGCATTCGAACATGGCAGCATAGTCGAGACTGGAAAAATCGAACAAAAGCGTTCGTGTGATATGACCGAACCTCTGGGGGTTATTTTGTCCTATGACGGAGCGCACATTACTTTTAGTTTTTCGTCATCAGCGCCCGGAACGTACTATCTGGAGGTGCCTGATAGATATTTTCTTAGCCTGCCTTCTAAACTGACTGGTGCCTTCCCTGATCCAAATCGGTTTTCAATATTCAGAGTCCTCAAAATTTTGAACAACGGTGATGTTACATGCAGTCCCTTGCTGCATTTCGTCCCCAATAAGGCCGAAACATTCGAATGGCACAGGTGAACGCACGACATGAGGCCAAGCGCTCGTTACTGGCTAACGATTATGGATGACTGTTCAATGGCGGCGGCTGTACTTTGTTACCAGCCAGTTGTCATGCATACATCATGAGGCCGAAATGGGCACAACTGAGTCAGCCAGCAAAACCTAAACTCATCAACAATTGCCGCTAAATGTTGCGACGCGGAATGTTCTCGGCATATCATTCACGGAAATCGGATACCCTAAAACAGTAGTGTAAAATGTGCGAAAGTTGTTACTCTTAACTTCGTGCGAAAAATCAGTCACTCACGTACTAGTAACTGTTACAAGGAATCTGATTCTATGAACGAAACTCCGGATCTGTTTGCTGAAGCGAATCTGCCTCAGCAACTGCCGCCTCCCCCACCCGACCTGCCTGGTACAACGCCGGCCGCAAACTTGCCGGACGACGCCATGCCGCTCGACCTGTTCGCCGAGCAGGCCTATCTGGCCTACGCCATGTCGGTGGTCAAAAGCCGCGCCCTGCCCCAGGTCGAGGACGGGCAGAAGCCGGTGCAGCGCCGCATCCTGTATGCGATGCATGAAATGGGCTTGCGCGCCGGGGCCAAGCATGTCAAGTCGGCGCGGGTGGTCGGCGATGTGCTCGGCAAACTCCATCCGCATGGCGATTCCTCGGTGTATGACGCCATGGTCAGAATCGCCCAGGATTTCAGCCTGCGCTACCCGCTCGCCGACGGCCAGGGCAATTTCGGTTCAAGAGACGGCGATGGCGCTGCCGCCATGCGTTATACCGAGATCCGCCTCACGCCCATCGCCGAATTGCTGCTCTCCGAGATCGACCGCGGCACAGTCGATTTTCGCCCGAATTACGATGGCAACTTCAAGGAGCCGGTGCTGCTCCCCGCCCGCCTGCCGTTCGCTCTGCTCAATGGCGCATCCGGCATCGCCGTAGGCATGGCCACCGAAATCCCGCCGCACAACCTGAACGAAGTAGCTCAGGCAGCCATTCACCTGATCCGCAACCCGACGGCGACGACCGGCGATCTTCTGGCGCAAATTCAAGGTCCGGACTATCCCGGCGGTGGGCAGATCATTTCTCCTCCCACTGCAATCCGTGACGCCTACGAAAACGGTCGCGGCAGCTTGCGCCTGCGCGCCCGCTGGCGGCGCGAGGATCTTGCCCGCGGCCAGTGGCGCATCATCGTCACCGAGCTGCCGCATGGTGTTTCCGTGGCGCAGGTCATGTCCGAAATCGAGTCGACCACCAACCCGCAGCCCCGCGCAGGCAAGAAGGATATTTCCCAGGAGCAGAAAAATCTCAAGGCCGCCATGCTTTCCGTCCTGGACCTGGCACGTGACGAGTCGAGCGACAAGGAGGCGGTGCGTCTGCTGCTGGAACCGAAATCCTCGCGCCAGGATCCCGATGCATTCATGGCCGTGCTGCTGGCAAATACTTCGCTGGAGATTTCAGCATCGATCAACCTGACCATGATCGGCCGCGATGGCAAGCCGCAGCAGAAAAACCTGCGGCAAATCCTGTCCGAGTGGGTGGATTTCAGGTTCGTCACGGTCGAGCGACGCACCCGCCTGCGACTCGACGAAGTGGATAAACGCATCCACATCTGCGACGGACGCATGATCGCGTTCCTGCGCATTGAAGAAGTGATTCGAGTGATCCGCGAATCGGATGAGCCCAAGGCCAGCCTGATGCAAACTTTTGGCCTCTCTCAAATCCAGGCCGAAGACATCCTTGAAATCCGTCTGCGGCAGCTTGCACGCCTTGAAGGCATTCGGATTGAGAAGGAACTTGCAGATCTGCAGACCGAGCGCAAGGCGTTGCAAGCCTTGCTCGACAGCCGCAGCGCAATGACCCGGACGATCATCAAGGAGATCGAGGCAGACGCCAAGAAACACGGTGACGGGCGTCGCACCCTGATCGAAGCAGTCGCGGCCACACCCGGCGGGCGCGGCGAATTGAAAATGGCCGTGCCGGACGAACCAGTCACCGTGATCCTGTCTCAGGCCGGCTGGTTGCGCACCCGCCAGGGTCATGGCATAGCAACCGAGAACATCGGCTACAAAACCGGCGACAACGCCTTCGCCATATTCGAGACGCGCACCACATGGCATTTGCTGCTGATCGACAGCAAAGGCAGGGCCTATACCATTCCGGTGGCAGCCATTCCCGGTGGCAAGGGTGACGGGGTGCCCATCACGACCCTGGTCGAATTCCAGGAGGGCGGCAAAATGCTGCAGGCGCTCTCCGCAGCCCCGGAGTCACAGTACCTGTTCGCCAATTCAGGCGGCTACGGATTCGTCGCAACGTTGAGCGATCTGATCGGCCGCAACAAGGCGGGCAAGGCTTTCATGACGCTGGAAGCAGGCGAGGCGCTGCTGCCTCCCGTACCCGCAAACGGTTCGCATATTTATGCCGCGGCCAGCAATGGACGCTTGCTGGTTTTTGCCGCTGCTGAAATGAAAACGCTCGCCAAGGGACGGGGCGTGATCATCATGACACTGGATCGCGGTTGCACCCTTGCCAGTCTTGGCTATTGTGATGGACAAAGCCTCTTGCTGACTTGCCGGGAACGAGGCAAGCAGGTGATGCTGACTCTGGCTGGAGCGAACCTGACGAAATATCTGCTGCACCGTGCCCGCAAAGGCTGTCAAATGCCCGGAAGGAAATTACCCGCTTGATACCAAAAATGAAGCAGGCTCTCTTATTTATTTTCTGGCTGATTGCAACAGCCTCAGGCGTATCCGCTAAAACCCCTGGCGAGGTCGAGGTTGGTGGCTACCTCCGCGAAGCACCTTTGTACGGATTCTTTGGTGATTACCGCAAGCTTTCCGAGTTTCGCGGCAAACCCCTGATCATCAATGTCTGGGCAAGCTGGTGCGGTCCCTGTCGTGCCGAAATGGGATCGCTGGAAAGACTGTCGCGCCGCTTCGGTCGGAACAAGCTCACTGTCATCGGGATTTCAACGGACGATGATGCCACTGCGGCCACCGGATTCCTGAACAGAGCGCGCATCACTTTCGAGAATTATCTCGATCGCAACCTGCTGCTCGAAAACATGCTCGGGGCCAACACCATCCCGCTGACCATTCTGGTCGACGCACAAGGCCGTGTCGTCGAGAAAATCAACGGCGCCCGTGACTGGGACAGTCCGGAATCTCTGGCCATGATAGTCCGCACCCTGCATTTGAAAAAATAACGCTGGCGGAGAACCGCCAGGTTCTAGTACCCGCTCTTGCCTCTAGGGTACTAGCGCACTTCCTGGATGTGCTTTCTGCGCTGGGCTTCTGAAACAAACTCTTCCAGATCCGGGTCCATCGCGTTGCGCGACGAAACGATGCCGATCGGTTTTCCGTCCTCGATCACAGGAACATGACGGAAGCCATTCTCATGCATCATCAGCAATGCATAACCAAACGACCTGCTGGGATCGACGGTTTTGGGATCCGCTGTCATAACCTCAACCAATGCGGTGGCTCGCGCATCAAGGCCTCGAGCGATAACGCGGAACACCGCATCGCGCTCGGTAAAGATGCCGACCAGACGCTCGCCATCCACAACCATGACCGCGCCGACATTCTTCTTCGCCATGAGTTCGGCAGCTTGGGCGACCGTAGTGACGGGCGGTGCCATCACGAAATTGCGTTTCTCCATGACGCGTCTAACTTGTAGGTCGAACATGCAATGCCCCGTCCTTGTCTTGAATCAGTGCTGTGAATTGTTCACTACGGATATGCCGTTGTGCTGGCCGCTCGAAAAAAGTTGACCACTGCCAACCATTCCGGCGATTTTCTTATAACCACAACGCGAGCATATTAGCGGCTGCGTATCCGGCGGCTTTGACTACGATCAAGTATCACGTAAGTGTTTCGGCGGAAATCGATGGCTGCGGCACCAAGCTGGAGAAGGAAACCAGCCCGCCGACAAGTTTCTGTTGCTTTCTGCCAAAATTGGGGGTATAAAAAAACCGCAAGACCGTATTGCTAACCACATGGGGGAGCGAATATCGAGAATGCAAAAAATACTTAATTCGCTGTGATTGATTGGTTACCGGTTATACCGGCATGCGGTGCGATATGCACCGAAACAAAGCGCCGCTTCATGCGGCGCTTTCTATTTATGCCGCGTATTTGTGCCGCGCAATGCGGCGTTTTTTATTTGTTTCAGCGAATCAAGGGCTCCGGGAACCTGATGAATGCGGATCCCGGCCGGAATGCCGAACTTGCTTGACCGGCAGATCGGGTGCTGGCCGACGGCCGTCAAGCAGATGAAAAACCGCCAACAGCGGATAACGGAACAACATGCGCGGTCCGGCCCACTTCATGACTACCCGGATCTGCTCGCGCTTCTCCGCGCTGTAGCAATGCACGGAGCAATTGGCACATGTCGGCTTGGCGTCGCCAAACACGCAAAGATCCAGACGGCGTTCAGCATAATCAAACAGCACAGCGCATTCCTGACAAAGCCGGATCCTGCTGTCTGCGTGATGCCTGCGGCAAAACATGCGGATCATTACCTGGATCGTGCGCAATTCCCGCTTGCGACGAACGAGATTGTGCCGGGCATCCTTGTTTCGCATGGCTTCAGAATTCCCGGCTTCTTCCGGCTATCCTGGCGGAAGCTAGAGGGAAGTCAGATTGGTACCAGCCAAGCCTACCGCAGACAAACCATAAATATTATGGGTTACCGCCTTCAGATCACTGCTCGTACCAGAGTCTCGCATCTGGAATGCGGTGCCATCGACGCTGGTGATCACGGCGCCCGCATCACCCACAATGACAAACTGCCGGTTATAGGTCACCGCATTCAGATTGCTGCCGGTCAGCGGTGTCTGCGCCGTCCAGGCGGTTCCGTCGGTACTGGTGATGACCGTGCCTGCGGCACCTACCGCCACATATTCAAGCGTCTGCGAAACTGAATTAACGCCATAGGCTACTCCACGCAGGTCGGCAGCAGTGTTCGATGACAGCACTGCCCAGGTGGACGTATCGCCGCTGGAAAGTAGGGTGCCCTTCGCACCCGTCACCACATACACGCCGTTTCCGTAGGCCACGCCAAACAGATCCTGAGTCGTTCCCGAATTGACCACCGTCCATGTGAGTCCATCTGTGCTCACGACGATCGTGCCCTGCTCCCCTACCGCCACATATCCGCCCAGGCCATTGCTCGCCACGCCGTACAAGGTTTTCGTCGTACCGGTAGTCTGAGCGGTCCAGGTGACCGCATCCGGACTGGTCATCAACACGCCATTCGCTCCGGCGACGACATAGACCGCCCCGGTATGGAAAGCTGCGTACAGGTCTGTAGACGTCGCCAGGGGCAGCGTCTTCGCAGTCCAAACCATTGGCGTCCAGGCGTTGAAATCCGGGCTCGTGTATAGCGCTCCCTTTGCGCCCACGGCAACAAAGACCGTGCCAAAAGCTGCGGCACGCAAATCATTGCCCAGCGGCGCTCCGGCTGTCCACGATCCGCCGGCTGGCCTTGGAATAATCGAAACCGAAGGACTGCCAGTCCCACCCGGTCCCTTATTTTCTCTGCCATTGAGCGTAAAAGAGTAGGTGGAACCATTGATCAGGCCGGTCACGAGCTGGGGCGAACTGACATTGATCAAAGCTCGTCCACCGGGCAGCGTGTTCCAGTTCTCCGTTGTGATTGAACTCGCCATGGCGGCAAACAGCCAGTACTGGACATTGCCAACCCCGGTCCAGGTTACCGTAGCGCTGCTGTCTCCGGGGATCACAGTCACATTGGTCGGAGGCGCCGCAGAGTTGCCCAGTTCAAATGCGCTACTCAGACATCCCGCCAGAAATAGGCTTGCAGCGGCGGTTACGGCAAATTTTGCGATCAGTTTCATTTAATTCCTTTTCTGCAAAAAGCAATCCTTGAATCAAGCCAGGTTGATACAACACAAGCCTTGCACCCTCATTTCACGCTGTCCACGGCGCATCCGGCATGATCCAACAAAGGAGAGACAATACTACAGACACAGCACCCATGTCACGCCACTGATTCGCCTGAAGGTAAGGCCAAAGGGGGTTGTCAGGGCAGCCAGGCCAATGCATCTTCAAGCCGGTCGTTGCCCCAGAACAGTTCGCCCGCCACGATGAAACTGGGCGCACCGAACAATCCCAGTTCGATCGCCTGCTCGCTCCTGCGACGTAGCTTTTCCTTGTTTGCAGGTGCTTCCGCAGCGACGATCAAATCTTCGGCTGACAAGCCTAGCGCACTCAGTATTTCCGCAATCACTGCACGATCACCGATATCCCTGTCTTCGGCAAAGTTGGCGCCGAACACAGCGCGCACGAAATCCGGCACCCAGTGAGCATCCTCGTTGGCACAGACCAGGCGGGCAGCAAGTATGCCCTTGCGCGGGAATTTTCCGGGATGCTTGAAGCTCAGTCGATACTTGTCGCAGAGTCGTTCCAGGTCACGCCACATGTAGCGGCCTTTGGGTGGATAAATATTGAAGGGCGAATCATTCCAGCCCAAAGCGAGAAAAGCCGGGCCGAGCAGAAAAGGACGCCAGTCCACTGCGATTCCGACTTGATGCGCCAATGCCTCGATACGCATGGCTGACAGATAGGAATAGGTGCTGGCGAAATCAAACCAGAATTCGATACGCTTGTTGGTTTCCATGGCGATCTCCGCTTGGGCTCAACCGAGGGTGGATACGAGGTGCCTTGACGCATGAGTATCACGACAATTCCGTGCAAGATCAAGATGTGCTCCGGGCGTGGCCAGACTTGGCGTTGATTCGCCCAGGAACCCGGAGCAGATGAAGCACTGCGGTATACTTGCACCCCAGGCGATGGCTTGTCTATCGCCAATCAGGAGTTCTGCTATGAAAAGACAGACAATCCAAGTCCTCATCACGAGTCTGCTGGCGATTCTTGGCACAGCTGCCGACGAAGCCATGGCGGCAAAAACTCTGGTGTTCTGCTCTGAAGGCAGTCCTGAAGGGTTCAACCCCCAGTTTTTCAGTACCGGAACAACCAACGATGCCTCCTCCGTGCCCATCTACAACCGGCTGGTTGAATTTGCGAGCGGCACGACGAATGTCGTGCCGGCCCTGGCCGAGTCTTGGCGGGAGTCAGCCGATGGCCTGAGTTATACCTTCAAGCTGCGCAAGGGTGTGAAATTTCACAGCAATGCCAAATTCATACCCACCCGCGACTTCAATGCCGATGATGTGCTCTTCAGCTATTACCGCATGGCTGATCCGGGCCATCCGTTCCACAGAGTGACGCCGGGCCAAACTTTTGCCTATTTCGAAGACATGGGCATGGACAAGATCGTCGCCAAGCTTGAGAAGGTCGATGACTATACGGTGCGCTTTCAGCTCAAGCACCCCGAGGCACCTTTTGTTGCGAACCTCGGAATGGACTTCGCTTCCATTCTCTCCGCCGAATATGCCGAAAAAATGAAGGCTGCGGGCACGCCGGAGGTCATCGATCGCGAACCGATCGGCACGGGCGCTTTCCAGTTTGCCTCCTACCAGAAGGATGCAATTATTCGCTACAAGGCATTCGATGCCTATTGGAACGGCCGCCCGAAGATCGACAATCTGGTGTATGCCATCACGCCCGATGCCTCGGTGCGTTATGCCAAGCTCAAAACCGGGGAATGCCATGTCATGGCCTTCCCCAAGCCGGCCGATATTGTATTGATGCAAACCGATCCTTCGATAACGCTCTTGAGCCAGGAAGGTTTGAATGTCGGCTACATCGCTTTCAATGTCGAAAAAAAACCATTCGACGACAAACGCGTGCGACAAGCACTGAATATGGCGGTGGACAAGCAGAATATTCTCAAGACGGTTTACCAGGGCGCCGGCCAGGCGGCACTCAATCCCATACCGCCGACCCTTTGGTCATACAACAAGAAGATCAAGGATTATCCCTATGACGTTGCCAGGGCGAAGGAGTTGATGGCCAAGGCGGGCTACAAGGATGGCATTGAAGTTGATTTGTGGTACCTGCCGGTGACCCGGCCTTACAACCCGGATGGCAAGCGCATGGCGGAATTGATCCAGGCCGACTGGGCCAAGATCGGCGTAAAAGCCAGACTGGTCACTTTCGAATGGGGCGAATATCGAAAGCGCAGCAAGGGTGGCGAGCAACCGTCCATGATGTTCGGCTGGTCCGGAGACAACGGCGATCCGGACAATTTCTTCATCCCCTTATTGGGATGCGAGGCGGTCAAGGGCGGCGGCAATGTTTCGCGCTGGTGCAACAAGGCATTTGAAGAACTGGTACAAAAGGCCAAGATCGCCACCAAGCAGGCCGAGCGCGCGAAATATTACGAAAAGGCGCAAGAAATCGTCAAGGAAGAAGCGCCCTGGATCCCCATTGCGCATTCGGTCCGCTTTACTCCGGTGCGCAAGGAGGTCATTGGCTTCAAAATGGACCCGACTGCACATCATTACTTCAGTAAAGTTGACTTGAGCAAGTAAGCAACAGGACTGACTCGATGCTTGGATTCTTCCTGCGCCGCGCGGGATTGGTGCTGCCCACCTTCCTTGGCATCACGCTGCTGGTATTTTCATTGATCCACCTGATCCCAGGCAATGCGGTCGAGGCATTGTCCGGCGAACGGGGCATGGACCCGACGCGTTACGCGCGCCTGATGCACGAATTCGGGCTCGACCAACCGCTCTATCTGCAATACCTGCAATATCTCTGGAAAGTCCTTCAGGGCGACCTGGGGCGCTCGATCACCACGCATGAACCGGTGCTGGGTGAATTCCTCAGCCTGTTCCCGGCGACCCTTGAGCTCTCCAGCTGCGCCATGTTTCTGGCATTAGTGCTCGGGCTTCCTGCCGGCATCCTGGCCGCATTGAAAAGAAATACCCTGCTCGACTATTCGGTGATGGGCGTCTCACTGACGGGATACTCCATGCCGATTTTCTGGTGGGCTCTGCTGTTGATCCTGCTGTTCTCAGTCACGCTGGGCTGGACGCCGGTATCGGGACGCATCGATATCCTCTTTGATCTGCCGCCCGTCACGGGTTTAATGCTGATTGACAGCCTGCTATCAGACGAGCCCGGTGCATTCAAGTCTGCGCTCTCGCATCTGATCTTGCCGACCATAGCCCTGGGCACGATTCCGCTTGCCGTGATCGCCCGCATGACCCGCTCGGCCATGCTCGAAGTGCTGCGTGAGGATTATGTTCGCACGGCCCGCGCCAAAGGCTTGTCAAGAATGCGGGTGATCGGCATCCACGCCTTGCGTAATGCGCTCATCCCGGTCATCACGGTGATCGGACTGCAGGTCGGTACCTTGCTCGCCGGGGCCATTCTGACTGAAACCATTTTTTCCTGGCCTGGCGTCGGCAAATGGCTGGTGGAAGCGATACATCGCCGCGATTACCCAGTGGTGCAGGGAGGAATTTTGCTGACTGCCAGCATCGTCATCCTCGTCAATCTTAGCGTGGATATCCTCTACGGCATGATCAATCCGCGGATTCGCCGCAGTTCATGAACACATCCCACTCCGTGGAGATACCCGCTCCACCCCATCCGCTGCTTGAACTGTGGCGCTATTTCCGCATGAATCGCGGTGCGCTGACAGGTTTCGGCGTTGTCTGTGTGCTGCTTTTTCTGGCGGCGTTTGCCGAAGTGATTGCGCCGCATGCCGCCGCAGAGCAGTACCGCGATGCCATCCTGCGCCCCCCTGCCTGGCAGGAAGGTGGCAGCAGCCGCTTCATCCTCGGAACAGACCCGGTAGGACGCGACATCCTGTCGCGCCTGATATATGGCACGCGACTGTCTCTGCTGATCGGTATCGTATCGGTATCACTGTCGCTGGGCATTGGCACCGTGCTTGGCTTACTTGCCGGATATTTCCGTGGCCTCACCGAAATCGCCATCATGCGCCTGATGGATGTGATGCTGGCGCTGCCCAGCCTGTTGCTGGCTGTTGCCGTTGTCGCGATACTGGGACCAGGGCTGAGCAATGTCATGTATGCAATTGGCATCGTGCTGCTGCCGCATTACGCACGTCTCACCCGCGCCGCGGTAATCGGGGAAATGAGCAAGGACTATGTACTGGCTTCACGCCTGGCCGGTGCCGGGCCGCTGCGACTGATGTTCGATTGCGTCTTGCCAAATTGCGCCGCGCCCTTGATCGTACAGGCCACCCTTGGGTTTTCCGCTGCAATTCTGGATGCCGCCGCGCTGGGTTTTCTGGGACTTGGCGCCCAGCCGCCAACCCCGGAATGGGGCGCCATGCTGGCAAGCGCACTGGAATTCATTCAGAGTGCGTGGTGGGTAGTGACTTTCCCGGGGCTGGTGATCCTGCTCTCGGTCCTCGCCTTCAACCTGATGGGCGACGGTTTGCGCGATGCGCTCGACCCGAAACTGAAGCTCTAGCCTATGGCCCTGCTCGAAATCGAAAATCTGAGTGTGACATTTGGATCGGCCAGTCGTCCTCTCAAAGCACTGGACGGACTGAATCTGTGCATGGAGCAGGGCGAAGTGGTCGGCATCGTCGGCGAGTCCGGCTCCGGCAAAAGCACTGCCGGTCTTGCGTTGATGGGACTGATCGACTACCCCGGCCGAGTCACGGCCAGGCGCATGAACTTTGACGGTCGTGATCTTCTCAGGATGCAGGAAAGCGAACGGCAAGCTCTGCGCGGCAAGGATATCGCGATGATCTTCCAGGACCCGCTGACAAGCCTCAACCCCTGTTTCAGCATCGCCTACCAGTTGGAGGAAACGCTGCGGGTACATCAGGCCGGAACCCGCGGAGAATTGCGTGAGCGGGCATTGGCATTGCTGCGCCTGGTAGAGATTCCCGATCCGGAGCAACGGATGGACGCCTATCCGCACCAGCTTTCTGGAGGGATGTGCCAGCGCGTGATGCTGGCCATGGCGATTGCATGCAATCCACGTCTCCTGATCGCGGATGAGCCCACCACGGCGCTCGATGTCACCGTTCAGGCGCAAATGCTGGAACTGCTGACCGGCTTGCAGAAGCAACGTGGAATGGCGCTGCTTCTGATCACGCATGACCTGGGCGTCGTCGCCCAGGTGGCACATCGCGTGATCGTCATGTATGCGGGCCAGGTGATGGAACAGGGACTTGTGCCGGATATCTTCGATGCCCCCAGGCACCCTTACACACAAGCTCTACTCGCGTCATTGCCGGAAAACAACGTTGGCAAGAAACGTTTGGCGACCATTCCCGGCAACGTCCCGAGCCAGTATGAACGCCCCGACGGTTGCGTGCTGCATCCCCGCTGCGACTACGCCCAGGAAGTCTGTCAGACAGTGTGCCCAGCCCTGGCGGAATTCCCGGACTCCCTGGTGCGGTGTCACTTTCCGCTGGATAAGACGAGCGGTCCTTGCAAGCAGAATTTGACAGTTTGAACATGGAAACAAACTCAACCCAACTGCTGGTTGAAGCCAGCCGCCTTGCCAAGCACTACCCAGTATCGCAAGGCTGGCTCAAGCCACAGGCGAGTCTGCATGCTGTGGACGGGGTTTCGTTCAGGCTTGTTGCTGGAAAAACGCTTGCAGTCGTTGGCGAGTCGGGCTGTGGCAAGTCCACACTGGCGCGACTGGTCGCCATGCTTGAGAGACCCAGCAGCGGCGATCTGAAAATTGCCGATGTACAGATCGATCAAGCCAGCCGAGCGGAGCTAAACCGTATCCGTCCCTTGGTCCAAATGGTCTTCCAGAATCCTTATGCCAGCCTGAATCCGCGCAAGAAAGTTGCAGCGATTCTGGACGAGCCCCTTGCCATCAATACCAGCCTGAACAAATCCGAGCGCAAGGAAAGGGGGCTGGCCATGCTGGCCAGAGTCGGCTTGCAAGCAGAACATTACTCGCGCTACCCGCACATGTTTTCTGGCGGGCAGCGCCAGCGCATCGCCATTGCCCGAGCCTTGATGTTGGAACCCAGACTGATTGTGGCCGATGAAGCCGTTTCCGCCCTCGATGTATCGATACAGGCGCAAGTGCTGAACCTGCTCCTGGATTTGCAGGAATCCAGCGGGTTGGCCTACCTTTTTATTTCCCACAACCTGGCCGTGGTGGAACATATCGCGGACGAAGTGATGGTGATGTATCTCGGCAAAATTGTCGAGCAAGGCAGCAAACTGCGTGTATTTGGCGAGCCTTTGCATCCGTACACCAAAGCTCTCCTGGCCAGCATGCCAAGGCTCAATTCAAAACCTCAGCAGCAAAAGATCATGCTGCGCGGAGAGCTGCCTTCACCCCTCAACCCGCCACCGGGTTGCGCTTTCAGCAATCGCTGTCCGCATAAGCACGATGATTGCAGCGCTGCCAAGCCAGAACTGAAAGACTTTCAGGGACGTCAGGTGGCCTGTTCAAGACTTGCGGAGATAGCTTGAATTACATTACCCGAAAAAAATGACGTTTCCAGCTGGAAACATCGCCGACAGCGTCAGCCCTTTTTGTTCAGCAGCAATCCCCACATCTTGTCTAGCGCCTTGTCCAGTTTGAGGATTTCCTCGGGAGGAATTTGGCGGATGACTTCCTTGGTTGTGCCATCAGTCACCTTGACCACAGTCCGGCCGGTTTCGTTATCAATGGAAAAATGCAGGTTCGACACCGAGAGTTGCACCTTTCGCTGCAATGCATCGACGGCCAACTGCAATTCCTTTTGATTAGCCTGCTGCGTCTGCAGCACTCCGCTCGCATGGATTGCTGGGGTAACTGGAACAGGGTTTGCGGGTACTGGTGCGGGACGCACGGCTTTCCCCGCTGCTTTGCCCGCTTCCGCGGATACGTTATTTGCCAGTGGCGTCAACGGCCGTTGAGAGTTGATTTCCATCTTCTCGAAGCTACCTAAAATTTGCTGAACATCAAGTACATTTACCCCGTCTCGTATGTTGATTACGGCAACTGAAACTCAAACTTTAGAAAATTGATGAAAATAATTTTAAGGACCGCATAGCGGTAATAACTCCGCCAGAAAAGCATATAAATCTCTATCTAATTGTTTTAATTTAATTATGTTTCAAACTGGGGGATCGCAAGGCAGGCCTATACTTCAGCTTGGTTCCGATTTTGCGCAAAGCGTTTGCTGAAATAAATCGAAATTTTGTCCAGGTAGGTATAGATCACGGGAACAATGATCAAGGTCAGCAGCGTCGAGGTAATCACGCCACCGATGATGGCTCGTCCCATGGGTGCCTGCATTTCTCCGCCGTCACCCAGACCCGCTGCCATGGGCAACATGCCGAAAATCATTGCCAGGGTCGTCATGAGTATCGGCCGCAGCCTCACCTGACCAGCATCAAGTATGGCTTGCGTCAGCGGTTTGCCCTCGCGGATGCCCTGATTGATGAAATCCACCAACAAAATGGCATTCTTGGTGACCAGCCCCATCAACATGATCAAGCCGATCACGGAAAACAGATTCAGCGTGGTGCCGGTAACCAATAATGCAAAAAAAGCCCCGATCAAGGCCAATGGCAACGAAGCCATGATGGCGAACGGCTGCAGGAAGCTTCCGAATTGTGATGCCAGAATCAGGTAAATGAAAATCACCGCCATGCCCAATGCCGCCATCGCGGCAGCGAATGACTCCTGCATGTCCTGGGTCTGGCCGCCAACGTCAAAGCGGTATCCTGGCGGCAGTTCGGGAGAAAGCTGCTTGAGTAATGCCTGTACCTCGCTGCCGGCATCCCCTGCCGGACGTCCTTCGACGTTGGCGTACAAAGAAATCCGCCGCTGCAGGTCGAGACGCTTGACTTGCTGTGCGCTGAAGGTGGGGACAAAGTCCGCGACTTGGCGCAATGCCACCATCGGCAAGTTACCGTCAGGATTGACTCGGCTACTCGTCAGATAAAGATCTCCGAGATCAGAAGTAATGCGCCGGCCGGCTTTCGGCATGCGCAGATTCACCTCGTAGTTCTGCCCGTCTGATGCCTGCCAGTGTGAGATCGCATCCCCGGCGATCAACGGCCGCAAGGCCTTGCCGATTTGTGCCGTGGTCAACCCCAGATCACTGGCCAGATTGTCGTGTATCCGCACAGCGATGGTTGGATTGGCGCCCCGCTCGCTACTTTCCAGATCGGCAATCCCCTTGATAGCGGCAACCTGGCTCATCACTCCCCGGGAAATCTCTGTCAGCTTGCCTGCATCCGGCCCGAGAATGGAAATAAATATCGGCTTGTTGAACCCCACGGATAGTTCGATGCCAGCGATAACGGCGAGACGCGAACGAATCGCCTGTTCCAGATCCTTTTGCGAGCGCCGGTGAGTCTGCTTGCGCTCACTGAGTTTTAGGTTGATGCGCGCGTAATTCTTGCCCTCATCCGTACCTACATTGGTCTCGACAATCTCGATTTCCGGAAAAGCCTTGAGAGCTGCTTCAACCTGCCGCATTTTCGAGTCAGTGTATTCAAGCCCGGAGCCGATGGGTGTATTGAGCCTGAGCGAGATGAAGCCCTGGTCGGTTTCCGGCATGAACTCTGTGCCTATCAGTGGAACGATCAGGAAACTGCCAATAAAGCTAACCGTTGCAATCAGCAGCACCTTGACCCGATGCGCCAGGGACCACACAAGCATGTTTCCATAGAATCGGTGTACCCATTCCACGCCATGCTCGATGCGGGTCATCATGCGTCCCAAAACAGGAAAGCGCTGGAAGCGTGATCCGACCGGATCGCGCCAGATTGAAGACAGCATGGGATCGAGCGTGAAACTCACGAATAGCGAGACCAGCACGGCAACGGCAACAGTAATGCCGAATTGGAGGAAATAACGACCAATGATGCCGCTCATAAACGCGATGGGAATAAACACGGCAACAATCGCAAACGTGGTCGCCATCACCGCCAAACCGATTTCTTCCGTCCCTTCCTTGGCGGCCGTGAAGTGATCCTTGCCCATGGCGAGGTGACGGACGATGTTTTCGCGTACCACGATGGCATCATCAATCAGCAGGCCGATGCACAGGCTAAGCGCCATCAGGGTGATGAAATTGAGCGTGAAGTGAAAAGCATACAAAGCGATGAAGGTGGCTATGACGGCAATCGGCAGGGTCAACCCGGTAATGACTGTGCTGCGCCAGGAATGCAGGAAGAGGAAGACGATCAACACCGTCAGCAAAGCCCCTTCAACAATGGTTTCCTTGACGTTGTCGAGGGAGTTCTTGATCGAATCCGAGGTCGAATTGATTTTTTTGACTTCAACGCCCTCCGGCAGGCGTTTCTTCAGGTCTTCCAGGGCAGCGACAACGCCTTCGCCAACCTCGACGATATTGGCGTCCTGCACCTTGAATACGCCCACGCCGATGGAACGCTTGCCATTGATGCGTGCAATGGAAACTTCCTCCTGCTCGCCATCCACGACTTCGGCAACCTGGTTCAGGTACACCGGACTCCCGGCTTGTCGAACGACAATGATCTTGCCGAAACCCAACGGCTCCTTGATCTTGCCCTCAACACGCACAAGTTGTTCGACTACGCCGGTGGTAATGCTGCCTGCCGGAAAATCCTGGTTTGCCCCCTGAACGGCGTTAATGACCTGATCTACGCCAATGCCATGGGCTTGCATCAGTGCCGGTTTGAGATTGATTTGCACCTGGCGAACAACACTGCCCGTCACGCCGACATTCCCCACGCCAGGCGCATTCTGCAGGCGCTTGACGATGATCTGGTCGGTCAGTGTCGACAACTCGCGCAGGCTGTGCTGATCCGACACCACGGCAAGGTTGACGACCGGTTGCTGGGCATCCCAATCCGCGCGACTCACCAGGGGATCCTTGGCTTCCCTGGGAAATCCCGGACGCACCTGGGCAATCTTGTCACGCACTTCCTGTGTTGCCGAAGCCATGTCGGCGCTCAAGCGGAACTCTGCCTGGAGAAAACCGACGCCCTCCCTGGCTGTGGCGTAGATGCGCTTGACGCCATTGACAGTGTTCACCACGTTTTCTATGGGCTTCAGCAGATCGCTCTCGACTTGCTCTGGGGATGCTCCGGGGTAGTTGATGGAAATGAAAACGAACGGGTTGCTGACATCGGGCATTTGTTCAACCGGCAGGCGGTTGTATGAAAAAATGCCGAGCACCAGCAATGCCGCCATCACCATGGTAGCGAACACCGGTTGCCGAATACTGATATGGGTGATCCACACGATCGAACGTCAGCCCTTTGCGGCTTCTGCGACTGTCGCTTGCGCCGGTTCGCTCTTGATTAGCGCAGGAGCTCCGGGTTTCAATCCATCCACGCGACTGGTCACAACCTGGGCACTTTCGGCAAGACCGGAGCGGATCTCCACCAGACCATCCTGCTCCACGGTCTGGCCGATTGCCACAAAATGCTTGGCCAATTTGCCCGCCTCCAGGGTCATCACGTAATTCTGGCCGTTCTCACCGCGTAACGCAGAAATGGGAATGGCGAGCACGGGTGGTGTTTTGGAAAGGTTGAGCAAGCCGGTGGCAAACATGCCGCCCCTCAGAGTTCGCTCAGCATTGTTGATTGCAATATAGATCATGATCGACCGCGAACCAGCTTCGGCGGCGGGATTGATCCGTTCCACTCTCCCGCTGTACGTCTTGCTGCTGTTGCCCTCAATACGGATAGTCGCTTCCTGGCCCAGCTTGACGTTGCCGATCTCGCTTGCAGGGATGAGCGCCTGCAATTCCATGCGTGATAAATCAACAATGGAAAACAGGGGCATGTCCTGGCTGACTTTTTCCCCGGGCTGGACATGCCGCTTGGCCACATAGCCATCCATGGGAGAACGAACCACGGCATCATTGAGCGCATTCCTGGCCAGATCAACCTGTGCCTGATACGATTTCAAGCTGGCCTGGCTGACCAGAAGATTGCTTTGCGAACTGTCGTATGCGTTCTGCGAAATGAATTTCTGCTGTAACAGAAATCGGCTGTTTTGCTGATTCTTTTCAGCCAGGCCGAGTTGAGCCCTGGCACCCTCCAGATTGGCTATTTTTTCATTCAGCCTGGACTGGAAATCCACGGTGTCCAGGCGGGCCAGAACCTGTTCCCTTCGCACCGCTTCGCCTTCACGCACCAGTGTCTGTTTGATTTCTCCCGCCACCTTGGCTCGGACCAAGGTTTGATTGAAGGCCTGCAAGTTGCCTGTCAGTGGAATCACTTGCTGCAATTCGTGCTTTTGCACGACCGCAATGTCGCTCTGGGCAAATTCCAGAGTAATGACCGGCTTCTGGACGGCTGTGGCATCCTTGCCGGCCCGGAGTTTGATCAATGTTCCGCCGCCAGCCAGGAGTGCCAGGCAGAAAATTGATAGCCACATGAAACGCCAACGCACCAGACCACGCTGGCTGATCAATGAATTCCGCATTGCTGTCTTTCCCAATCCGTGGGGATCCCATATCCCGACCGGATGAGCTTACCACGAAGTCTGGCAATCCCCGTGAGCGCAAGAGCAGTCCAGATCTAGCGCGTGTCAAACAGGTATTCTCCACCGCTCATATGCCCCGCAGAAACCACCGCACCGTACTGAGGCTCCTGTGCGGCATCCTTCTTGACCTGGCCATAGACATTGTCATAGACCTTGAAGCCGGGCGTCATGCCTTGCGCCGCATCCAGGGTTTTAATCAGGTTCCAGGCAAAAATCGAATGACCTTCCTTACCCTCGTCCGAAACCGGCTCCTCGCCTCCTGAGGAAAAAGCCAGCACGGATCGGCGACGAAGTATCTCGTCTGACTTGAGCATGCCGTCCGCAGTCATCTTTTGCTCTTTGGTCAGCGACCCGGAGAAACAACTGTCTGATACAAGAATCAACTGACGCGCTCGAATCGCTTGCAATAGCTTGGAAATGTCGGTGTTCGATATCCAGTTGGCGGCGGTCTTGACTGAAGCGTCCACGGGGATCCAGAAGCCCATCTTGGTATCGTCCATCAGATACCCGTGGCCTGCATAGAACAGCAGTACCTTGTCATCCGGATTGATTTCATCGGCCACCTGATTGATCGCCTGCACGATTTGCGCCTTGGTGGCGTTACGAATTACCCGCGTCTCAAAGCCATAACGCGTACTCAGAACCTGGGCGATCTTCTCGACGTCCGCGATTGGCGTTTCCAGGGGAGGAATCGGCGATGTATAGCCGTTGTTGCCGACCAGCACTGCCAATCGCCGGCTGGCAGGCGGAGCGATTTTCTCTACCGCCGCGGGTTGAACTGCTGCTGGCGCAGGCGTCGCTGCCGCAACTGAGGCCACGGCCGGTTTCGGTGTCTCCAGGGGCTTGCTTGGCGCTATCGTTTGGATCTGGGTGGGTGCTTGAGCCTGAACCTTAGTTTCATCTTTGGGTTCCAATTTGATTACTTCAGGCTTTGACATCGGCTCGACTTTGGCTACCGCCACAGGCTGCTCTTGCTGCGCTGCTGATTCCGGACGGCGCAAACAGAGTGCGCTTTTATCGGTGACTCCCGGTGAGCATTCGGGCACATCAGCCGCTTGGGGATTTTTACGGAGTTCCGCCAGAGCTTCTCGATACAGCAAAGTGCGCATCTGATGTCGCTGGTTGGAGATTGCCTGCAATTGCATGACTCCCGGAACACCTCCCGCGAAGGAAGGCGGCCTGACCATCTGGGCGTATGCAACGCTCAACGGCATTCCGGCGAGCAGGATGAACAGTGGTAACTTGCGATTGAATTTCATGGTTTCATGTCCTCTTGCATGTGCTCTTATTTCAAAGCGGGTGCCATTGATGACTTTGCCTTTTCGCCCTCGGTATCCGGTTTATTAGGCTTGACCACAGGGCTGTTCCCGGCCGGTTTGGCAAACTCGTAAGGCTTGGGTTTCTTGTTGGCAATCTCATCGACCTCGCGTTTCGATTGCGTGCGCGATTGCTGGAGGTGACTCTCGATTGCTTCAATCTGATTGAGCGGCGGACTCATTCCACCGGCCCCGATGCCCTGAGCCTTGGCTATGGAAATAGCTGCACCTAGCCCAGCGCTTGCCACGAACTTAAACAAGGAAATGCTCATTCCTTCTCCCAATTTGAAGTCGACAATGAATCAGTTTCGGCCAGCAGTCTTTCCCAATCCCTAACCCAACAACATTCATGGCTGAAATCCCGGAGGATCACAGCCTTTATCCCATGCGGCAGCATCTTCTCCATTAATGCCGGAGGAACTATCTTGTCTTTCTCGCCGACCAAGTGGAATTGCCGAGTTTTCTCCAACTTTTCCCAGGAATCGAATGCCGGCGCCGAACCGCTCAGTGACGATATTTCATGATACTCCGTCCAAATCGCGTGGTTCAACGGACTGGCGATCGTGGTCAATCGGACCACATCATCGCGGCTAGCCGCCAGATACAGGGCAATCGTCCCACCTCCGGAATATCCGACCAGATTCAAGCGGGTTGTACCAAGTTCCCGCATCACTTGCGTGATTACCGTCGCTAGGGCAGTGATGACTTCGCTGGCATAACGACTCTCGCTCCAATACGCCACGGGACATTGTTGTAACTCTTTTTTTTCAAGAAATTGACAAGGGCGCCCAAGATACAGCAAAGGGCTTCTTCTATCTTTGGCCGCCAGTTGCAAGACCGTCAATTGGCGTGGCGTCGGGTCAAGAGGCGGAACATCAATTGCGGGCCAAGGGGCTCCATCGCCTTCGATGTACACAGTCAACTCTTTTGATTGTGTCGCCTTCTTGACGAAGGATGTGATCTCGAATCGGCCCGCATGAAAAATTCTCTTATCAAAGCCATTGTCAACAGCCAAATTACGCGCAACATCCTCCGGGGAAATGAAGACACGTAGGCCCGAACAACCGCACAGAAAAAACAAAAGGGCTGCGCCTTGTAGCGCAACCCTTCTGACCTTCATAACTTCTCCGATTAGAAGCGGTAGCTCACGCTTCCCATCAGCACATTGTTCCTGCTGTGTGAGCGGCCTCTCTCTGACGTGTAGGAAAGGCTGCCCATCACGTCTTTGCCAAACACATTGACCCCTGTCGCAACTGAGTAGGCTTCCTTGCTGTTGGACACATTGATGAGTCCGGTAGACGGCGCGTTGACATCGTTGATATAGGTCAGCCCGATATAGGGCATGATTCCATTGGCCCAGTAACCTACTTGCGCTCCCAAGCGGAATTGCTCGAGACGATTGGTCTGGCCTGCGACAAAAGCGTTGCTGGAATCGGTGTAGTGTTTGAGTTTTTCTTCAGCGGAGATATAGCTCACCTTGCCCGTCAACTGCCAGGCATCATCAATCCACTGAACAGCGCTCAGATTGATGGCAGCAAAGTTTCTCTCAAAGTCTTGCTTTGCAGTGATCAGGCCAAAGGCATTGCTTCTCAGGTCCGTATCGCCATCGGCATATCCCGCCACTGCATCGATACTGAACATCTTGTTGATCTGATAGCTGACGTAGGGCGCGAACATGTAACCCTCGCTTTTGAAATTGCCCTTGTTGTAGTGCGTGTCGAGTTTCGTCCGATCGTAGCCAACACTGACACCGACCACCAGATCTTTGTTGATGCCATAGTCCATGCCACCGATCCAGTTATCAACATTACCGTCAAAACGAGTGTCAGCAAATATGTTCGCAAAGGTGTTGGCAATGTAGCCGCGTGAGGCGTTCATCCAGGCATTCCACTTTGCAGTCGGCTCACCAGCTGCCATACCTTTCTTGTCGCCCAAGGCAACACGTTGCGGCCCCACCGTTGCACGCGGGTTGGCGATAGAACTCAGCACGTTGATAATGGTGACGGCCTGTTGAATCGTTGTGGCACGCTGAACCTGAGAACTGATTGCCGTGGTTGCAGCTGCTGCCGCTTCCTTCTCTGCATTTCTGATGGTTGTGGTCGTCGTGGATTTTGTGGTGGTGGTCGTTGATCCACTACTAGTCGTTGTGGTGGTGGCTCCAGTGGTGGTTGTCGCCGCTCTGGTAGTCGTGGTTGTGGCCAGCGTTGTTGTCGGCGTTGTGGGCGCCGGCATCGGAACTGTGGCGGTGGTTCCCGGGATAGTCAGCGGTGCCCCCATTGCTTTGGACAAGGCAGCCACACCTCCCATCAAAGCACCCTCATTATAAAGACCGGCTGTCGACAGACCGACCTGGATATCATTCGAGCATGTATTCAGATTGGTTTGATTGACGTTCGGATAGGTTCCTATCCCGGTACAACCTGAGGATGTTGCAAGAACGTTGTTATAAACATTAACGTAAGAAGAGATTTGCGAGCTCGTGGCCAAGGCAGTGAATGCTGTTTTGAGATTCTGCACATCGGTTGCAGTCAAGTTAGACACAGCACTAGGGTTCGCCGTAATGTAATCGACTACCGCCTGCCCCCATACCTGAATCTCTGTCGCGGTAACCGTCGCTGCCGCCTTGGCAGGTGCTGCACCACAAAAACTGATCATGGCCAGCAAACATAGAAAGGTTTTTTTCATAGTGAAGTGACTCCCTTTATCTTAATTAAAACTTCCATCGCACCCTGCCGTTCTGCATAGCAATTGAAGGCTTGTGGTGCCATACACGAGAAATTTGTTTATTGACCATAGCACATTAAAGGGTAATTTTTCAATCCGTATCTTGCCTTGGTTTAATCCGTATCAAAATCTGCTTAATCAAAAAAAATAGCCCAGGAAATTCCTGGGCTATTTGGGGAGTGATTCCCTAAGGCAAGCTTACTTGCCGCCGATTTGTCCTGCTGTATTTTCAGCTGCATTGTTCTTGCCTTGCGCCACGGCAGTTGTTTTCTTCTGGTCAGCCTTGATCTTGGTATTACCCTGAATCTGGGTGCCGCCCTTGATCGCTCCAGCGGTGTTCTTGGCAACGTTGCCTTCGCCGCTAGCGACGGCCGTGGCGTTTTCCTGATTTGCCTTGATATCCGTATTGCCTTGAATCTGGACGCCCTGAGCATTGCTCGAGCCCATGCTTCCGCCTTTTCCGGCCTGGCCAGCTTGACCAAAAGCAGCGGTTGAAAGTACAGCTAGCGTGATGAGTGCAATTTTAGTGCGCATACTCTTTCTCCTTGAATAAATGATGATGGTGTGACGAAATGATTACTGACCGCCGATGACCCCGGCTTCGTTTGCTGCTTTGTTATTCTTGCCTTGCGCCACGGCTGTAGCATTCTTTTGCGTGGCCTTGATCTTTGTATTGCCTTGAATCTGCGTACCGCCCTTGATGGCGCCAGCGGTATTCTTGGCGACGTTCCCTTCGCCGACAGCGACCGCTGTGGTGTTTTCCTGGCTGGCCTTGATTTCGGTGTTGCCTTGAATCTGGACGCCGCTGGGATTGCTGGAACGCTGGGTGCTTTGTGCAAATGCAGGAGAAGCGACAATTGCGGATGCAACAAGTAAAGTGATGAGACGCATGGTATTTCCTTTCGTGCTATTGATTTCAGAAAATGTCAGCCGTTACCCGGCGACAACCTTAAAAACCACACGGCGATTTTTCGGGTCGCGCGGGTCGAGGTTCTTCAGAGGATCGCTGGATCCTTTGCCACTGGGAATGATGCGACCGCGGTCAAGCCCAGCCTTGTCGGTAATGTAATTCACCACACTGTTGGCACGCTCGCGGGAAAGCACCATATTTTTCTCTGGATTTCCGCTCAAATCAGTATGCCCTTCAACCAGAACACAGCGCTCAGGTGATAGAGATAAAATCTTGGCAATTTCATTCAAAGTCATTTCTGAAGTTGAACTGATTTCAGCGCTACCCACCTTGAACTGAATCGCAAAATCAACGGCATTGGCCTTGACATCCGGCGGCAACGCACTGCAATCGCCTTTGACCGCAGGCCTGCCTGCTTTGGCAAGATCAGCAGCTGGCGCTGCCGGTGCGGCGGCAGCCTGAGGTTCGTTGTCAAAAACGATGGCACGGGTGCGAATTTTTTTCTTCGTACTCGAGTCGGCAGTACCTATTTCATGTGCGCCGTCATTGGGAGCCGTCATGGCACGCTTCAGGTCATCCAATTTGGACTTGGCATCGTCATCGGCATAAGCCACGTTGGCACCGGTAAAAGCCAGCAGCAGCCCAGCGAATATCAAAGAAAGTCTGGGGCGGAAAAGCGGGAAAGTATTAGGCATGTTCATTGATGGCCTCATTTGCAGATATTGATAACTTCTTTGGTGGTCACCACGATTTCCTTCGGGGCTTTTTGGCCGGCTTTGGCGGTGCCCACATTGACGTCACTGCAGCCTCCGCCTCGCTTGCTGCCGATATTCACTTGACTTTTTTGCAAGTTGGGATCGGTTTTAATGGATCCAGTAGACCATCCCTTGGCCTTCGCGTTATTCACCTTGGTCTGAGAGCTGGCATTCAAACCTTGCTCGGCCAAAACACCACCGACAGCCAGACCAAGTACCAGAGCTATCCCTGTGCGGTAAAAATTATTTGCATTCATCGCTGACAATACTCCCTATGTTAGTACAGGCCTTCTTGTTGCGTCCGCTGACCACTGTTGTAACGTTGGCAGCATTGACGTTGATTTTGGTGTCGCCCTTCTTGTCTCCCTTGATGACACCTACACGATTTTTCGCCACATTATTTTCGCCTGTTGCAATCGCTGTCGTGTTCTCTGTATTGACGTTGATTTCCGTATTTCCCTGAATGCGAGTGCTTTTTTGAGCCTGTGCAAGAGCCGGGGTCAGACACAAAGCCAACAATAAAATTCGAATCAAGCGAGTTTTCATAATCACATTACCCTCAGCAGAGGCAGCTTGGTTGGCGGTTTCCCCTTCCTGAATGCATCGCGCATGGCTTCCAGCTCGGCATCGGAAACTCCGAGCTTTTTCGCACTGAACGAAGCTGTATCAGGGGTAAACATCAGATAAGCCTGCATCTCGTTGATCAACAATTCATCCGTAGTTGTTGTGTAGTTGTAGCTGGACAAAAACTTCTTGAACGCTTCGCGTTGCTCGTCATTGAGAGAGTCATTCCAGAAGCGCCGACAATAGGTTGCATAGTATTGATTGGAATAGAACTCGCCATGCGACATTTCATGTAACAGA
>Ga0172380_10001016_pt1 | contig 50104 bp, 66 predicted proteins | sample Leawe162metaG_FD_119747 | JGI IMG/M metagenome (GOLD analysis project Ga0172380, IMG submission 119747) | Leachate microbial communities from a municipal landfill in Southern Ontario, Canada - Leachate well 162 metaG | ecosystem: Engineered > Solid waste > Landfill > Unclassified | place... | reverse complement strand
TATTGTGATGTTTTGAAGAACAGAACTCTTAGCAACAGTTGGTGCAGTTGGTTGAGTTAATTGAAATTCATCTGCTGTCGCATTGTATGTAACAATATCCCCATCTACAGGAGATGTAAGTTCTGCAATAGGTACAGACACAACAGCCATCACCTCTCCAGAATAATATTCAAGAATCCCGTGTGAAAAATCAGTTACAGTTGTATCAATAGCAACAAGACCAGTAGTTGAACCTACTGTGGCATTTGCATTTGGAACTTCTAATGAAGTAGCACCTCCAAAATCGTGTACACCAGTCCAAATATCTCCAGTTGCAATACCTACGTTTGCCCCAACTGTAAGAGTAGGATTTCCTGAGACACCATTTCCGTTGGTTACATCAATAAGGTTTGTTGTACCTGTTATTGTTCTACCTGTAAAAGTATCAGCTGCTGTTTGTGTAAGTAGTCCGTTAGTGTTATATGCTGCTAGAGCTGTTAGTGTAGCATCAAGACCTTGTTTGTTTGTAAATTGAGTTTGAATAGCAGAAGTAACACCTTTTAAGTATGTAAGTTCTGTAAGAGATGGATATGTGGCTACTGCTGCTGAGATTATATTTTTACTTGCATCTGTAATAAGTAGCTCAGAAGCTGTTAAGTAAGAACCAGTTATTGAAGTTGTAAAAGTTGGAGAAGATAACGGAGCTTTTGCATCTAACGCAGTTTGTAATCCTGATGTTTTAGCAATAGAAAGTGCTGCATCTGCTATAGCTGTTGCATTTCCTGTTGATGTAACAACCCCTGTTAAGTTTGCGTTTGTAGTTACAGTCGCAGCATTTCCAGTAACACTTCCTGCAATAGCATTTGTAACTTGTAAATCAGTAAACCATCCTTTAGTTATCCTTGTTCCTGTTGCTCCAATATCACCAGTAAGAAGTAGATTAGAACCATCATATGTGAATCCTGTTGTACCTTCTATAGTTCCATCTCCTGTCCATACTCCAATCTGGTTATTGACTGGTGTTCCTACCTTTGAAACATCTCCAGAACCTGCTGGTGTAGCGAAAGTTGGAGCAGATGTAGCTCCGTTAGATTTCAGAAAAGTACCATCAGCACCTAGAGCTAACTCAGTAACATCTCCTGTACCATTTGAATAGAATACTCTCCATGCTGTTTGGTCAACAAACTCAGTAAGATTATCATATCCAGCGGGCGAAGTAACCCAGTCTGGTATTCCTGATGTAAGTGAAAGAAATTCTCCATCACTTCCTTTTGGGAGTCTTGTTAAGTTTGAACCATTATGATAAAGAATATCACCAGAAGCATAAGAAAGTCCAGCTAAATTCTGAATAAATGTTTCTTCTGAAGAGGTTAATTCATTGATGCCTCCAAGACCAGGATTGTTCGATTCAAAGGGATTTGACATGTGATATATTATAACATATTAATTAGTAATTGGCAAGCTTATTTAACAGCTTTTGGTTCTTTAACTTCTGGTAATTCTAATAGCATTTTTTTAAGAGCATCAAAAGTAGCTACTGGTATATTTGTTTGGTAAATTGTTTGTAGTATTATTTGGATTTGTTCTTGTGTAATTTGTTTCATAGATTTATTATACATTAAACTTCTATATCTGTTGAGTTCTTAATTTCTAACAACTGTGCATTGATTTCATCAATTCTAATTTTACTTTGTGCGATTCCATCTTGTAAGTTTTTCTTTTCTTGTTTTAACATTGGAACAGAAACCCTTTTTACTACTGGTAATGTTTCTGTTATCTCTACTATTTGATTGTCTATTTTTGTTATTGTTTTCATATTATTTTATTATTACCAACTTGCTAATGTTGCTCTCTCCCATGTGTCAGTCGCTATACAAACATAGATATAGCCTGAATCCCAACAAATATCTCCTGCGTTTCCTGTTGCTGTTGCACTAGCAGGAGTCTTTGCTGTCCGCAGTCTAATAACATCACTATTCACATCAAGTAATGCTGTTGCTGCTGTTGTTCCGATACCTAATTTTCCGTCTGCAAGGAGTCGCATTTTCTCTGTTCGTTGTGGACTCCAAGCCATATATCCTGTTGTACCTCCTGCAAAAGAATAGTTTGAAAAGACAGTTGCGATTGAATCGTAACCTTCATAAATCATCATTCCTGTGCTATTACTTCCTGGAATACCTTGAAAGAAGAAATCGTTTGTACCGAAGACGTTTAGATTATTCCAAAACAGTCCAAGCCCTTTTCCTGTTGTTACACCTGATGTTCCAGGCTTTATGATGATAGACCCTGAACCTCCTGAACTTCCCATAGCAACAGCCCCTCCACTATTATCGTTTGTTGAAATTACTGTATTTGTAATAAGTCCCTCATAAGCACCTGTTGTTAAATACAATCCATACGAAGTATTGTTCGGAATCAAACTGATGTTTCCTCCTGATTGTTCATTCTTAATTTGAAAGTTTCCTGATGCAAGATATTGATAAGCTTGTCGTGTACCTGCACTATCTTGCCATTCCCAAAGCAATAATGTACCAGTTCCAGTACCACTCGCAGGTTGCATAATGAACTGTCCATTAGAACCGAAAGCACCTTTGATATGAAGTCTTGCTAGTGGAGTATCTATACCAAGACCTAGTTTTCCGTCAGAAGCAAAAGACAATAAGTCGCCTGTTGTTCCTGAGCTAGACCGAATCTGTAAAAGGTCGGCCGTCTGACTTGCGATAGCTTGTATTGCGACATTTACATTTGTGGTTACTCTATTTATGTTAAGCCAGTTAACTCCTGATTGTCCTGTGTCCCAATACCCTTTTGCAAGACTATTGTCTTGGAAATAACGAGAGTTTAGATTTCCACTTGCACCTGTGGTGATACTTCCTGCACTTCCAATGAAGTTAAGTGCTCCAACGAAAAGACTACTTGATGTTAAATACATCAGATTGGTTGAGTTATCGGCAGCTCTAATTATTAGAGGGTAGGTGTCATCAGTTGCTATTTGAAGTCGGGCATCTGTTGGACTTGCTCCGATTCCAACTCGACCAACTTCATTTATAATCATTCTGTCGTTCTCACCAGCAGTTTGGAACTTGATTACTCCAAGAGAATAATTAGCTCTGATTTTCAATCCATAGTTATCAACTCCTGCTTCGATGTGTCCTTGAGAAAAGTTTGAATAAACTCTCATTCCTTGCGTTACTGTATTTCCGTATGCTCGTAGATTCAATTCTTCGGCTGTTGCAATACCTGAGATGTTTAAATTACTTCCAATAGTTGCTAGAAGTCCTGATGTAGTGAAAGAACCATAAATAGTAGCCCCGTCTTTATCAGCAAGTGATGGATTACCTGTTGAGCCGTTGTAATTCAACCAAGTAACTCCAACTGGTGGTACAAAAGAAACAGAGTTGTAATACCAAAAAGGACTAGCAGAGTCGCCAAGTGCAGGTGAGATAATCCAGTATCCGTCATTTCTCCACCAAATATATTCTGTGGTGTTTAGTTGCCAGTATGGGTATCCATTGTAAGTACCTCCGTATGTATAATCTCCTGTAACAGCAGGTGATAAAGTTCCTGTTACTGTGATTGTTCGAGTTCCTACAACTGCGTTTCCATTTATATCAGCTCCTCCTGCAATAATATCGTGTACTCCTAAATCTAAATCTCCTGTTGCTCCTGTGTAAGGAACATAGCCTGAAAGAGATAATGTTTCCCAAGATGGTAAACCGCCATCAACTGTAAGAACTTGTGTAGACGTTCCTATAGGTAATCTATTTAATTCAATCCCATCATAATATAAAATATCCCCAGTTACATATGGTAACCCTGATAAATCAGAAATGAATTCTTCTTCAAAACTAGTTAACTCATCTAAGCCTCCTAATCCTGGGTTATTTGACTCAAATGGATTTGACATTTCATTATAACTTAAATTCTAATTCTGGGTATAGTTCTTTATGTTTACGTGCTAATCTTCGTTCTACAACTTTGAAATCAGCTTCTCTTTTTAATAGTCTTACTTCTCTTTCTTTTAGAATCTCTTGTCCATTCTTAATGAACTCAGCCTTCTTTTCCACCTCTTTTCCTAGCTCTATTAATGTTTCTTTTGTTAATTGAATCTCTCTCTCTATGTTTTGTTTTGATGCCTTATAGTTCTCTATATCTTTTTCAATAGCGTTTCTCTCTACAGTCGATGAATCAATTACTGAGTTGATACTATCTCTTAAACTTGCTACATCTCTGGACAATACTTCCTTTGATACTATAAGATTTTCTTTATCTTTCAATAAATTCTTTATATCATCAATTAGATTATGTTTCTCTTGGTCTAACCTTTTAAATTCTCTACTGTGAAGAGTTAGTTGAATAATTGAATCTGCAATGTTCTTTTCTATTTCTTCCTTCGCACGAGAACAAGCTTGTTCAAACTGACTTTTCTCCTGAGTAATCTTGTTTTGTGTTTCATTATATGTTTTAATAACTAAATCCAACTGCATTGTTTTATCTCTAAGATAATCATCAATGACGGCTTTCTTAAGTATGTTATCGCCGATTTCTTTTTTTAGAGAGGATAATTTTTCAACTGCAATACCAATATCAGTTAGTATTTGAGAATAATGTTCTTCGTAGTTACGAATCTTTATTTCTTTTTCAAATTGTCCTTTCATAGTTTTATCGTCCTGATAGTGTTACTTCACCATAGATACTTCCTTTAGCTGAAGCAACTCCTGTTTCTTTAGCAGAAATTCTCATGAAGTTATATTCAATTTCTAATGGAATTGAGATTGTCGCAGCTGCTCCGTTTGTCCCTACGAATGTAAACTCTCTAGCTGTTAGAGTTGATGTACTTCCTGATGTAGTATCAATTGGAATTCTGTACCAGTTTGTTCCATCTGGGCTAGCTTCAATCTTAATCTCAATTGAGTTAGATGTTTCAGCTGCTCCCATAGTATAAAGAACATCCAAGTTCAAGTGTGTGAACCCAGCTGTCTTAAATGTTTTGTATGCTTCTGTAACCTCTGTTGTTTGGTATGTAGATTCTAGTTCTACTCCAGTTCTTGTTGTTCCATCTTTAGACCCAAATACTGGAAAGGTTTGATGTGTTGGAAATCTTTGAGACATGTTATTTGATTATCTTTTTAATCTTTTTTTCTACAGTCTTAACGAATGTATCATCTTTTACTTCTACCTCTTCTACCTGTTCTACTTCTTCTATTGCTTTTGCTTCTACTGGAACTTCCTCTTTCACTTCTTCTTTAATTTTATCAACAATCTTTTTGTCTACTACATCTTGAACCTCTAAGAAAGAATGTGTTTGAATCCATCGTTCGGCAACCTCATCAGAAACAGGAAGAGATGTACTATCTGGACTTACAACATATTCATTCCCATTGAACTTGATAGCTGAACGGATATTTGTTTTGTTTATAATTATTTTCATATTGTCTATTTATCTAATAAAGGGCATCAAGACCCTATCCCATCTCCCTAGAAAGGAGATGAAGAGAGTTTCGATTAAACTTGTCGAGCCACACTAACAGTTTCTGCTGCTGGTGTTGGGTTACCCATAACTTGTATTTTATCTCGGTTGTTCACATCCCATACAGGAGCTGTAGAGTTATCTGATTTGAATACTACTGAATCAATCACTTGGATGAATCCTTGTGTTAATGCAGGAATGTCCATAACAGCACCCATTGCAATTGCATAGTTTGTTGAAGTTGGAATGAAACGACATGAATCGAATGACAAGAAGTCTTCAATTGCTGTTGCATCTGCAAGCTTAACAAACACGAAGTTTGAAGCATGGTCAACTCTTCGAGTAAAGTAACAACTAATGAATCGGTTTCGAGCTGAACCTCCATCTACTAGGATGTCTGAGTTAGCTGCTGAACCAGCACCTGTTGTTGTTACACCAATTGTACATTGTTCAAATTGATTTTCTGAAGCAGTATCAAGTTTGATTGAGTATGCTCCTGCAATATCGTTCGCATCGTTTCCGATACCTGCGATGTGACAGTTAACAACTCGGTTTCTATCTCCTGTTACAAGGAATGCTCCTGTTGGATTTACTCCTGCAACTCCAGCAAAGAACTGAATATTTGCAATAAGACAGTTGTCTGCACTTAGAGTAAACAAGTTTGAAGCTGTATCATATGTTGATAAGAAAGCTACTCTTGACCGTGGTGAAATGTTGTTTCCAGCATTTACTCCAATCAAGTGAACCATATCTTTGTTCCAATCAAGTGTTGTGGATTGGTAATCAGTTGTTGAACCAGCTGTATCGTTGTGTTCTGAAATTAGAAACACGATATCATTTTGGTTAGCAGTTGCTGCTGATAGAGCTTGTGCTAGTGTTTTGAAAGCATTATCTACACTTTTACCTGTATTTTCATCACTTCCTGTTCGAGGTTTTACAAAGTAAACATCTCCTTGTGTTGCTGTAAGAGCACCAAGGTTCATTCCCATTGTAGGAACTCCATCTACTGATAGACCACCTGTAATTTTTGTTGGCTTAGCCATAAATTTTATTGATTAAATTGTTAATATTTATTAAATTTATTTCATTGTTTTCAAAGTGGATAATTGAATATCCTTTCTCCAACAATGTTTTGTTCTTTAGAAAATTCTGTTCATGATTACCTATTTCTATACAGTAATTGTTAACTAAGAAATCTATTTCAAATCCCTCTATTAACCACCTATGTTTAAATGGTATTCTGTTCTGTTTTAAAAGTTCATAGAACTGTCTCTCAGATTTTGTAGAATTTTTCTTTTGTATATTGTATCGCATTACTCGTTTTATATATCCTTGGCGATTAAAAATATATTCTGTTGAGCCAGGTTTTTAAAGAACCTGGTGAAACTTAAAGAGTTATGAAGCGTAAGCTGCAAGGTCTCCTTTAGAACCATACTTCCGTCTCCAATCTTTTACGTAGTTTGCCCATCGAGCATCTACTGTAAATGTCAAAGATTTTGAAAGAATATCTACATCGCTATCAAGTTGGGGTGCTTGTCGCACTTCATGATATTGTTTGTCACGTCCTGGTACTACTAAGAACCAAGCTGTGTTTGAACCATCATTAACTGCTGATAGGTGAGTTGATACAACCATATCCACTGTTCCGCCTGTAAAGACGTTGATAGCGTTATTAGCTGTTTCAGGGTCTAATGCTGATTCTGTTTCCTCTCGTCCTTCTCTCATAAGAGCTGGTGGTAGAACCAATCGAGGTTTTCCCATTAGAGCTAACGGAATCCCGTCATCAGTTTGTTGTTCAATAAGAGCTACTTGTGCAATCTCTAGGCTGTCATGACCGAATTTTACTCCTGTTGAAGAAGCGTTAGATTGTGTTGAACCTCCAGGTACAACTGTAGGGTGTACAGTTGAGTAAGTAGGAACTCCATCTGGATACCAAGTCATTGTATATCCATTAACTTCTGTAGTTGTGGCGAATCCACCATTGAAAAGTTGTAGTCCTGATTTGTCCTGTGCGAAGTTTGCTGCAACTGAAATGTCTTTCATTTCGTCTAGTTGTGCATCAAAGTCTCTATCTTCGATATTGTATTTTGTAACTTGAACTCCGTTACCATATGAGTTATACACTACTTTTTGTGTGTATGTCTTATATCGTTTCCGTAGTGGGATATCATCCCCTTCGTCAAATTTGTAAAGTTCTCCTAATCCTGTTTTACCAGTAAAGTTGCGTTGTGCACCAGTACCTGTTGAAGTTGTAAGAACTTGTCCGATTCCTGGCATATACTCTTCTTGCCCAAGGTCGAATACCTCAGCAATCTGAAGTCCTACCCCTGCAATTAAGTCTGTCCATGTACCACGATTTTCCATAGTATTTTTAAATTAACAAATGCTTATACTCCAAATACAGAACTTTCTAAAATGTTCACGATGACGTGGTCTGTTACAGTTGAATCAACACCATGTGAATGATATTGTGCTGTAGTAGTTGCTGATGTAGATTCATCTAGTGTATCTTCATCAATCAAGTCAAAGTTGTAACCTGCTAGGTTTGAGCCAGTTGTTGTTCCTGAAGCTGCGTCTATTTCTGCTGAATACAGAGTGAATTTTGAAATGTCACACATTGCTTTAACCTTTCCAACTGTTTGGTTGTTTGAGGCTGTTGCGAATGTTCCAACATAACTTCCTGTCTCTGCTCCAGTAGCACCGCTTGTTTCTAGTCCAACACCATCTCTAGTCACATGTGAAAACACGTGCCCAAAAACCAAAGCTCCTCCTGTTCCTAGTTCTGTGAATCCTGAAACTTGTTTCACTGAGTCCATAACAGTTACAGTGATTGAGTTCTTTAGAATTTCGCTTCTTAGTACAGGTGCTCCTTGTGGGAATAGGCTACCTTTTTGTTTAAAAGCCATATATTTTATTATATAAATTTTCTAATAATGAGTGTTATTCTACGAATTTTAGAAGAGCATTAACATAAGCTGGTCTCTTCTCTTTCATCTTCAAATAACTTTGTAAGTCTAAATTGTTAGTTCTAATTAGTTTTCTCTCTTTGTCTGTTAGAGATGTTTCATCTAGAGCCGCAGCATTCGATGGAGATTTCCTTGTTTCAGCGTAAACTGTAACAGTGTCATCTTCCTTCTTCACTCCACGGTTCATGAATGAATGTACCTCTTTCAATCTTGAAGAGAATTCTTCTTTTGAACTTAGATTAGATAAATTGAATTTAGATAGTTCTTTTTCAAAAGCCTTAAACTTTAAACCACCTGTATCATTTGAGGGATTGAATACTGAATTTGCATTTTTGAATTCCTCGATAGCTTGGTCAAAATTTTTAGTTCTTTCTTTTTTGTCCCTATCTTCCAACAATTTTTCTAATTTGGCAGACTCATCATCTGAGCCACCACCAGTTTCTACTTTTTTCTTTAACGCTTCGATTTCTTCATTCTTAGTTGAATTAGATTTTCTCAAATCCTTTAGCTCTTCCACGACATTATTTAATGCCTCTTTAGTGGCTGCATAATCCTCTACGAATGTAGCATCTACTTCTACCTTTCCTTTATTTTCGTCATTATTTTGGTCTGACATAATATTCTTTAGTTCAAACTTCCCTTATAGATACACTTTTTATACGTGGTAATGCCCACGGTGGTAGAGTCCACAAGTTTGCTTGAATATTAGTTACTAAAGACTGTTTGCACAGTCTGTGTAATTCTCTCCGAAGAAAGAACTACCCACAATGTACAATCTGATAAATATTATACCACACTTTTAATTTACTTGCAAGTGTTATAAAACTTTATTTAAAAATTTACCAGACAATTTGTATAGTAAAGATGAGTTTCTTGCCATAGCTCCCCTAACTGTTGCTCTCTGAATATCATCAGTTGCTGCAAAATATCTCTTCATATCTTCCGCAATCAAATACTTTAAGTATTCAGAAAATCCGTCCACTACAGATAGTTCATTAAATAATTTGATTTCTGCTTGCTGGTCTCTTTTGTAATCCGCAACATCTCCTATCTCGTCTGCAAATTCATAATATATATTCTTTTCCATATTTTTATCCTGTTATACCTGCTTGTAATTGTTGCAATTCTTGGATACCAGCACCTCCTCCTCCTTGTAATCCGTTCATCATATTCTGTGCAGTATTTTCACTTGGATTCATATTCATTGCTTGAGAACCTTCTGTTCCTTCTCCAACTGGTTGTGGATTAATGATTTCCTGTTTAAGAACCTTTGATGGGTCGTCTCCCATCTTCTCTGCAGTTTCTGCAGCAAGTTCATTCATATCCACAAGTTGTGGGAAGAAGCTCATGTATACTCTAACTTTCTCTAGTTGCAATGCTTTCTCAACTTCCTTGCTTGATTCAACTTTTGGATTAGGAATCAATTTAACATCGAATCTTAGGTTCTTAATATATTCTGGTGTGATAGCATCTATCTCAACAACATTACCTGATGACACTTTAGCTAATACAGACCGTGCCTCTAACTTAGAAGATGTAGGTCTATCATTTTCATTCTGGTACATTTCAATAATCTTTGTTCCTCTTTTACCGTCACTTAATTTAGTGTTATTAATTTCATAAACACTGAATGCTTTATTTACTTCTTCTGCTCCATCTTCTCCTAATACTCCATGTACAATAGGACTCTTAGGGTCTATTGCAAATTGTAGGATGTTTGCTGCCTTCAGGAATGCTTTTCGTTTCAATCCATAGTTAATCATTCGTGAGAATAATTGCATAATAGATGCCACACCTTCAGATGCCATTCTAATTTCTTGAGCAGTTGTTCTATCTCCTACTCCAGCCATACCTTGAGATACTCGGTCGAGAGATGCTTCTTCCATAATCTTTCTAGTATATTCTAGAATGTATTGATGCCATCCACTTGGTGTTCCAAGTTCTAGTTTTTGAACTGCTGAGTTAATTGGGAGACCTTGTGTATCAATAGGTGTTCTTCTTCCTGGTCTTAGATAATCATCTTCAATGTCATCAAATCCTGTTGTAAGAAGTGGTGGGAAGATTGTTAAGAATGATTGGTCTAGCAACATGTTTGTTAGAACATTCAAGATATCCTGTAGAGATTTAAGTCTATCAGGCAATGATTTACCATAAAAGAAATCACCAAAGAAGTCAAACTTTGTTTCAAAGAAAGGAAGTTCTTTATGGTTGAATGGAATAGGACTAACAAATTCCTCTTCTGCTTTATTTGTAACTGGGTTAAGCCAGATACCATTTGCTAGAATAATATATTGGTCGTTCATTCGGTCATAGAATCTAATCAATTCAACTGAACCTTCACCAACATCTTCTCCAATATAATCTGCATAGTAGGGTCTAAACTCATCATCTGTGTAAGTTCTTTTAGCTTCAACAAATTTAGCTCTATCAAATCCTGACCATTCATCAAGGAACTCTGAGTGAGTTATAACTTTTCTCCAGAAGCAGAAAGGCATATCTTTAAGTTTTCTAATAGATGGTGATGATGGATAGAATTCTTCCAAAGGCACTATCTGTGCATATAGGTTTGTAGTAACTTCTTCTTTCTCTGTAATAGTTATATCATCCCCAAAACCTTTAACAAACTTAAATTTCTTTGTTTGCTTATCTACTCCTTCATATCCAATAGCAGTTCCTTTAATAATTGCTTCAAGTAGATAATGAGTCATAAACTCTTCATAGTCATCTAGCTCTTCTACATATTCATATAGGTTTGTAAGAATCTGAGTCTTAACAAAATCTTCATCCCCTCTCGGAGTGAATTGAGCAATAGGCAATACAGACATAACCTTACCAAGAATAGCTAAACACTTATTTCTAGTGAATGGGTCATGTGCTCTTGCTTGCCAATCTTCTAGTTCTTCTCGTTCGAAGATATTCGTGTTGAATCTATGAACTGAATCTTCAATATATTCAATCAGATTTAATCCATCAAAGAATTGGAATCTTTTGTTACGTGCATCTGCTGTTCGCCTGAACAGACTAAATGTATCAGAAACAACCTGTGTATCTCGGTCTGTTGGTTTATGAACAGGAATAACACGACTGAATCGTGCTTCCATTATTACGGGAGACTTCTCTTTTGGTTTAACCATAAAATATTATAATATTAATTTAAATTATTATAACACACATTTAAATAATATGCAAGGTTATTTAATTATATGTTGTGCGTATGCGTTCGATGCTCTTTCATTGTACTCTGCATTATTCCTCATTAGATAGATTCTAGTCTTAATTGTTTGTATAGAATCATAGTATCCTTCTACAAAGTCTTTAACCTTCCTAATAAGTTCTACATTATCTTCAAATTCCTCATAATAAAATTTGTCTTGAATCCTTGGGTCTTCCATTTCAATATCGTATCCTTTTTGAGGCATTTCTTTATAGACCTCATGTATATAGGCTCTCTTCCAATAAATGCGGTAGAAGCCCATTTTGACCCTTACAAGGCGTATGTGGGGACTAATCCGTCTCAATTCTTTTCTTAATCTTCTAAACCAATATGAACCTTCCATAATTTTGTCTGAATTAATATCTTAAAGTCCTAGCTCTACCAGATGAATCAAACCCTCGAATAGGTTTTATCTTATCTCTAGGTTGTTTATTTCTGTGAGTAAATTCTTCTAACCCTAATGATAGGTATTCAAATGCTGACCTAAAGTGAGATGACCAGTCATGCTTTGGCTTCAAAGAACGAATCTCATCTTCACCTTGTACTTTAACCTTTGGATATGCAGCATTCTCCATACACATAGCAAAGTATTCTGTCATTTCATTTCTAGCGATATCTATTCCTCTCATCATTAAACTCTTAGCAGCTCTCTTTCTTTTTTGGTGAGGTTGCCAATCAGTCTTATAATTAACGTTGATACCAGCTTCTTGTAGAATTGTTAATACTGTCGAGTCATTAACCTGGTTCTTATTTCTTCCTGCGGGGTCTCCGAAGTGAATTCCTTTCTTCCAATACTTATGTCTCTCAATCAAATCCAAGTCTTTCTTAGAATATTCATGATAGTCAGATGGAATAAATCCAGTAATGAATGGAATAAAGAAATCAATATTCTTCCCAACTTTATAATAAGTATCCACAATCTGTAATCTTCCATTCTTAGGTTGTGCCCATATAATAGCTGTTGGGTCTTCTTTACCAAAGTCCCATGATACATACAGTGGCAAATGGTCTTCATATTCTGCATATTCAAACCTAACATTATTCTCGTTCCATTCAGGATAGACCCTACCTTCTTGTGATTTATTGTAGGAGATGTCTAGTTCTTGAGCTACTTCTTCAGGAGTTCTTCTAGACTTTTCATAGTTATACCAAGCTTCATCTTTCAATGGGTGCAATCTCCAATGCAATGTAAGCACATCCATCCCAGAGTTTCTTAATTTTGCATAGTAGTTATAACCATGAGGTGTTGAGTTCACTATACGACAGTTCGCTGTGTCGGCTGTAGATTCAAAAGCATCTTTAGCATAATCCCAGAATCCTAACTCATCGAAGAAAATTACTGTCTTTCTAGAACCTCGTCCGAAGTCAGGGTTCATAGTATCTCCAGCAATAAGATTTCCATTAACAGGATTTACCAGCTTTCTATGAGTTCGGTGTTTCTTCTTACTAAATCCTTTTGGAACAAGCCATTTAGGTAAAGATTCTATACAGTAATCTAATCTTCCAAACATTGAATCGTCTGTTCTGTTGTCCACCAGGTCTTCTTTATAAGACCCTACAAGTACGTTCACTCCATCTCTAAACATCCAATACCATAAGAATACCCAGATTACTAGCCATGTAACTCCCATGTCTCGTGATTTCTCAATCAATCCATCCCGTCCAGAATCAATGTGTTGAATCATCCATTTGATTGCATCCTTCTGATAATCATAAAGAAAGAAAGGCAAATGTGATGACTTACCAATACTTGGCATACGTGGGTTGAAAGTCCACCCAAAGTTTTCGATAAAGAAAATACAACCCTCTGCAGCATTGTCTGTTCGTTCGCAAAGTTTCCATGCATAAATCTGTGTATCTAAGTTCTTGGAATTAGAAGTAGCCTCGATTATCTTTAATCGTTGTAATCTTCGTTCATTAACTTCAGAAGACTTATCATAGAGTTCAACAATAGCTTTACGTCTTATTTCTTCTTGATTTACTATTGCTATGTTATTCTCTTTGCCTGTTTCTGTGCCACTGGTTATTTCTTTTTCTATTACCTCATTTTCCATATAATTAAACGTTAGTCAGAGTGTTTAGACAACGATGTCTTCTCTCTGAATTTATTAAGCATTTCCATTTGTTCTTCTGGTGTGAGGTTATCATCCACATTCTTTGCTAGGATAGCAATGTGTTGGGTTGCTTCACCTTGTACCACTTGAGACTTATCGAATAGGATTCCGAATACTCTAGACAGGTTAGTCAGGCTCTCTTTGTCCAATGCTCTACGAGACCTAATTAAGTCATCTAGCTTTCGATGCATTAGTTTGATAGTTTTGTCCCGTCCAGACTTCAACAGGTCTACAATCTCATTCTTATCAATTGCTACATATTGTTTCTCTGGTGTTCCAATGTCTCCATCAGGAACTCCTGTCATCAATCCATCATCTACTACATCCTCTTTGGGAACTCCACCAAAATAGTTGTCCTCCCTATCATCATAGCTTCTTCCCTTAATCGCTCCGACAACCTTATTTACTTGGTCATGAGTAACTTTATATGTTATTGGGTCATTAGCAACCTTTCTATAAATCCTGTAGATATATTGTTGCTGAGTGTTCTTCTTTTCATAAGACTCGTCTAGCTTATATTTTCTAGCCACTTGCAAAAGAGACTCATTTTCTAGAGCTAAGAATATATCTTTATAGTCTTTTCTATTAAGTTGTCCTACTAACATATTGTATATTAAAATACTAAGTTAGAGTATCTATGCATAATGCCCTGCTTAATTGGTTATGATTTTAGATACCCTAACCCAATATTTTAAGCAAGCATAAAGCTTGAGTAATATTTAGGTGTAACCCTTTATCCATTGCTGGTAAAAGGATGAGAAAAAGAATATGGTATTAGTTAAAGAATGGGTTCAATTGTAAACAACTTCACCCGTGGTATATTATAACACATAAATAATACAAATGCAAGTAACAACCCAAATGGTGTATTTAAGGGGTTGCATTTCTTTCTAGAATGTGCTATAATAGTATATAGATAGTTTGTTCATTCAGTGTCAGTATAACCCTTATTTAGAGCCATATAAACTCTATGTAAGACAACCAAATATCGCTATGAGTATTGAAGAAGAAGTCTACTTTCAAAGTGAACTCTTTGGAGAATTTCCTGTGATTCCTAATAATCAATGGGAATGTATCCAAGATGAGCTTATCAAAGAGCAATCTGATAACGGAGGGTATCTCCTTAATGGGGACATCGTTCATGTTGAGGTCACATCTGGCTTTCAGAAAGACCTTAATCTAGGGCTTATATAAATCATTATCGAAAGGAGGTGTATACATCTAAGTGGACTATACGTCCGATATGGGCTAATCCCCCATAGCAAGAGTCTCCCCATTGAGATGCTAATAACATTGAGGGGAGATTCATTTTCTCTAAACCTAATGGTCTTACAACCAAACTCTAAATCCTATAGAGTAGTGGTCAAGAAGACCACGTACATTGTGTGAATCCTACACACATTAAACATTAGGAGTTCGCCCTGCCTAACAGCCTGTGTCAGTAATGATACATATTGGGGTGGTTTTATCTATGGGTAAGCAGTGTACTAAGGCTTACTGAATGAAGACATTCATGCCATAGATAAGAGCTTTCTTTTTCTCGGATTTACGCTAATGCTTTATTTTAAGCTAATACTTAATCCTTAGCTACCCTTCATATTGGGGGGTAAGGGGGGTACTTTTTCTTTTCTTTTCTTACAGGTTCTTTTCTATTTCTTTTAATTTATTGTAGCTTACATGCAGGTGTATTACATATAGTATAGAATATTGTATATTTTTAAATAGGGCACTGTATTACATAATATAATATTATATATAAAAGGGTAAGGGTAATTAAACTTAAACCATATCACACACCCCCCTACCCCTCCCCTTGAAGACTTGTCAATTATTATGCCATACCTTCATTTATTAGTCAAATAACACCTTGCTAAGCTCTAATAAATATGCTCTAATATATGTGGGGGTATAGTGTAGCTATCAATCGTATGCGATAGCAGACATTGACATAAGAATGTATATATAGCATGATTGCTAGGGGTTGTGGTATATACTATTAGATATATCTCTCACACATACCCTTGTAATAGCACACATCACATAGCCTTATATATAGTAGGTTAGTATGCTTACAGTAGAATCATAGCCATACTGATACATACTTGACATACACGTGTTAAAGTGTTATATAATAGAACTGTGGATAACTATATATACTCGGTCAAAATCATGTATAATGAATCCATAGAGAGTTTAATCAATAACAATGAATCATGGAAACAAAATTTATAACATTAGACCACATCGGAGATGATTATATAGGTATCAAATATGTTGATGACTACGAAAATGAACAGTATGTCGAGATAACAGGAGTAGCAAGACGCATAATAATAGAGCTAGGAAAGTCATTATTAAAATCAAGTTTTAATGTAGAGTGGAATGAAGAACTTGAAAATTGGGAGCTTAAAAAATAAATAACATGCATCATACAATCATAGATATACAGTACAAGGACATACAAAAGAAAGAAGCAAGACTAGCTGGAAGCCGAAGCGTTAAAAAGATTAGAATCAATAGAGCATTAAAAGAGATAGGAAAAGATATTCTACTAGTAGTAGCCATGATTGCATGTGCTTTAATTCTATTAGAACTTATCACACTAGCTTTAATGATTGGAGATGGCAATATACCTAGCGATAATAGTATTGTAGGCTATCATGCATGGGTGTTAGTAAATGGGGTGCTAGAACTTTTTAGAGCATAGTGTAATACCTATTTAATATTTAGAGGGGCTTACAAGTCAATTTTGAGCCTCGTATAATGTTAAAAAGTAGAAAAAGCGGAGATTTTAACAGATTATGGGAATAAGTTAATTAATATGTTTATAGTTAAATACATAGAAGACGGAGTAAATGAGGCAATCATACATAGAATCGCAGATTTTAAAGAGTGGTTAGAGCAACATAACTCCGTAAGAGAAGAGCCTGAACTGGCTAACGAGTTTACATTAAACCCTACACCATATTTTAATAAAGCTTTAAAATCTATTTTAGATAAGCTTGATTTAATCCCTTATGATAAGTTAACGGACTATGAGAAAGGGTTGAAAGATATGTTAAATTATCTTTTTGAAAGGGAGCATTGGACACAATCGGACATAGAAAACATTATCAATAACATTAAATAGTATGCAAGTTATCAATAGAACTGAATCAAAAGAGGTTTTGCGGAATCTTATATCATTACAAAATGAGCAAGGGGCAAAAATCAACATAGTTACAAGGGAGCATGTAGGAACTGGAAAATACACAATCGAAGTATTAAAGATTATGCATGGTGTAACAATGCGATTAGAGCATTTGAACTTGTGGAATCCTATACTTTTGGAAGGGCTAGAAAATCATAAAAGAGAAAAGTTTATCAATCTTGGTTATAACGCTTAAATTTATGAAAGAGAAAAAAACAGTTAACAAAAGAGAGCAACTAGAAGAGAAAGCAGTCGACATAATGCGTAATAAAATGACTGATAAAGATTTTTGGGATTATGCGAAAGATTTTCTAGTAGAAGAGAGAGTAGCCGAAGACATATCATCATATTTTAGAGATATAGCCGAAGACAAAGAGCTAAAAGAGTTTATCAAGAAATATAACACTAAATAATCATATGAATGATGATACAAGATTATTTTTTGTTGTAGATAGTGTTTCAAGCAACGAGGAAATATACACAACTCTTGAAAATGCAGAAACCGCCTACAATCAGGAACTACAAGAAGACAAAACAGCAAGATTATATATTGCTATGGTTAGAAACGCTTATAATCAAAGTAACGGGTTAGAAATGGAAGATTGGAACTACTCAGACCATAGCGACACTTTTGAGATTATCAAGATTTTAAAACAATTATAACATGATAATCGTAACACATACAGAATCAAAACAAGGCAAGATGATAACTGAAACAAAAAAATTTAGAAATAAAGATATTGCTGATAAATATTATAACAGTATTGAATCAGATGCAAAACAATTAATATTTAGAGGCTCAGACTTATAAAATTGACAAAGTTATACACACATAGAATAGAATCAAAAATAAATATCGTGGTAAAATAAAAAGGTACTGTAAAAGTACCTTTTTGTAATTCTTGATTGGGATTTAAAAAGTTTATCAGAACTTTAAAAACATAATATGATTGATTTTGAGTTTAATGCACTTATGGAATATAGAACTCCAAAAGGGCAACATAGAGCAATTAAACAGCAGTTTTTTTGCTCCGATAACAAGGAGGCTTGTAGATTGGCTATAAGCTCCCTGCCTCGTGATACTAGCATAACTAGCCTAGAAATAGCAAGGGGAGGGCGTGGAGAGTATAAAACACCTTATCAGATACTAACTGAATCTAAATGATATGCGAAAAATAACAGAGAAAATGCTCCATGCTTTTAATAATGATAGGAACATGTCATCAGGAAATACAGTTGTGCAAGATAGAGCCATTTATCTACATGGAAATAAAATTGCGTGGAAAGTGGAGGGCGGTATCATGATTAGTAATTGCGGGTGGAGTAGTAACACAACCAAAGAAAGATTAAACGCTTTAAGAGGTGTGAACATTTACCAGAAAAATTTTGATTGGTACATTTACCATAATAATAAAGAAGAGGCTGAAAAGTGGAACGGGTTGCCGATATTTATTAAATACGATTAGAAACAAAGGAGAAAACAGAATATAACCGCAGTCAGTAATATGATTTGCGGTTTTTCTGTATAGGCACATATTTGACATAATTTAGAACGCATGTTGTAATAACTGGACACTCATGACTCAACTAAAGAACAATTTGAATCAACTTTTAACACTCAAACTACTAACAAAAGAGGAATGGCGATTTTTATTTTAATATATAATAGTTATCCCCATATTATATATGTTAGGGCATTTACATTATATTATATATATGTTAAGTTTATAATATTATTATTAATAGAAATCTCTTTTGGGGGTTTTCATATTTATGCATTATTACAAGAATAAGAGAAAGAAAGCAAGATTTAATATAGTATGGGGGTTTTCTATTATAATTTTATCTGCTTTATTTGCTTTTTTAAGTGATGGAAATGGAGATAGATTTGTAAATGGAATTGAAATTTGGTTTGGTATCATGAGTTTTGCAACAGGTATTGCTGGTGTTTGGGTTTTGGGTTGGGGGTTAGTTGATTATTATAATAATATAAATTAGAATGATAACAGAATTAAGAAAGGGGGATATAGTAAAATTATCAAATAATAGTAGTTATACTTATAAAGTTTTAGCAGTTGTGGAAAACATGATATTTATTTCTGATGCAGTAAATAAAGAAGAATATTCTTTTACAACTAATATTGTAAAATTAAATAGAAATTATCCAAATGCTCAAATTATTGAAAGAGAGTTAGAAAAAGGGGAATTATATTATTATATAAATTCTCTTGGGGAAATATATACTGATTATTGGTTTGAGGATTTTCAAAACAGTAAAAAAATAAGACATACAATAAGAAAGAACGCTAATAATATTTTTAGAACATCAGAGGATGCACAAGCTAAACTAAATGATTTAATAAAATAATATATGTTTTTCAAAAAGAAAAAGATAACAAAAGGTAGTATTGTATTATATAAAGATAAGCCTTATCTTGTGTCCTTAATGAGTGATGACGGAACAAGTTGTTTTATTGGTGATTATAAATGGGGAGATGATAAAAATATTATAGAATATTGTAAATTAGTATATATTAGAGATGTGGTTTTAATTAAAGGATAAAATGATAGAAACAACATTTTTAGGTAGAAGATGTGATTTTTGTGAAGAAAAGGTTAATTTAGATTTAGGAAGTGGTTTACTTTGTACTCATTGTTATAAAAAGATGAAGATAAAAAGTTATCCACAGTTAGACAAAAAATAGACTTTACAAATAAAATATATCTGATAGTATAGAGAATGTAGGGGGAAGCAGTAAGAATCAGTTGGTGTGCAGTTGGGGGGAAAGGCTTACTTAAAATTTTATCCTTAGTGATAACTTATTAATTGTAGCAAACTCCCCACATGCACAGCAAAAACTTACTGAACGAACTCCTACATGAGTTTAGCAACTCGCAAAAGAATCAACACCTATACTCAAAGTTTCTCCTACGGAGATATAATAAATAAATAGTTGTATGTTGATTTTAAATTTACATCGTTTGGGCGACCATGAAATGTAAAAACTCCCCTGTTTGTATGATACATAAATACAAAAAGGTTTCATAAAATTTTATCCTTAGTGTTAAACACTTTAGTGATAAAGACTGGAAATCGCTTAACATGTTGAGTACATGCGTGAAAAACATCCTCAATATGAAATAAGAATAACTGGGTTTTATGTGTAAAAATAATGTGCTAACGCACGAAACGCTTAGGCGTTAAAATGCTCTTTAAGCTCTTTAAGGACATTTAAGATATAGTGTCCAAAATTATATCTTTTAGGTTTATATTAATGATATTGTTTATCATTACCTATAATCCTTAGCCCTGTAAGTTTTTATATTATAATTTCCATTTATAGTATAAAACATAGGCTTAAAATGTTATGAAAGTAACAAAATAAAAAGTTTGCCACAGCTTCCCTTGTTTTACTCGTTTGTGATAGGTTTAAAGACTTGTCATAAATTAAAAGCAAGGGTTATGGACTAACAGAGTTTGTACTGATATAAACAAATCCGTTTAGGATATAAAAAATAAAGCAACATAAACATTGGATAATCTATTGAAACGACTAAACTCTCAAAATCTCCATTGGATTTACTTGTAATATTGTTAACTGATAAGTACCTATATTTACTTATTTAGTGTTTAATTGTTAGCGAAAATCAAAATTAATCAGTTGTTGGGTGCAACTCCCAACTTGTCCACAAAGCTACATGACTCCTTATTTTGGATATTGTAGCCTCAAGGATTAGTGATAGGTTAAAGCGAGGTACGGAAAGAACTTAAAAACGGCTATAACTTGCAGTAAAGGCAGTTAGGGAAATCGCAGTATCAACATTGGATTGTGTGGCTTAAATGACACATAGTTTGATAAACAGAGAAGCCAACATCCTACAAATCCCTTTATTAGTTTTCATAATTAAAAGGAACAATTATGAATACGCAGTAAAGTTTCAAGACAAAATAGTGTTCTTAGTGGGGTTCGAATCCCCACATCCTTGCAATAATATAATATAAATGTTTATATTAGAAAAGAGATAGAATTATAATTAAGTGAAAAATTAACATGATTGATAAATGGTATAAGCCATATTTGGGGATTGACCCTGAATTGTTTGTTAAAGACAAAAAAGGAAATATTGTTGGGGGTGAAATTGTGGTTGAAAAAGAAGTCAAAATTGTCTATTCTGAAAGTAAAATCACACTAGACGGAATCGCCTTAGAGTTAAATCCTGAGGCTCAAATGTGCCGACAAAGCATGAACTCAAAAATATCTCACTTATTGGACACTTTGAAGCATTTGGTTGCTAAAAAGGACTTATTATTTGATTTTAATGTAACAAATCCTATAAGGGAGGAGGAAATGGAGGTAGTATCTAAGCAAAACAGACAGTTTGGATGTAAGCCAACTTATAATGCTCAAGAAACTTTCAAATCTAAAATTAGAGATGCAAGTAAGTATCTTTTTAGAAGTGGAGGGGGGCATATACATGTGGGTAAATTCTCTGCGATACAAGAAGCGTTTACTGACAAAAAGGAAACTGATAAGTTAATTAAACTTATGGATATTATTGTTGGAAATACTTTTGTTCTAATTGATAGAGATAAGGGGAATATTGAAAGACGTAAAAATTATGGTAGAGCTGGGGAGTTTAGAATTTCGCCTTCTAAGGTTGAGTATCGTGTTTTATCTAATTATTGGTTAAGAAGCCCTTATTTAGCCTCTTTTGCAACTGGATTAGTTAGAGAAGCTGTAATTGTGTATGCAAATGGGAATACTGATGAATTTTTGAACGCAGTTGATATGGAGGATATTAAAAATGCTATCAATAATAATGATTTTGATTTAGCAATGGAGAATTTTAATCGGATTATTGATTTACTGGTGTTTCATCCTGAAATGCACAACAATATTCCACTTATGTCAAGTGATAAGGATAATTTTCTTGAGTTTGTTGCAGATAATATTAAAAAAGACAAATTTCCTGTTAAAACAGAGAAGGATGTTAGAAAAATATTAAGAGAATGGACTGGTACTAGCGACCCTTATCATAAAGGTTGGGAGAATTTCTTGAGAATGAAAGAATGGAAAAAGATTAGAACTACTCCACACATTACAGACACTATCAACCTTAACTTTTACTAAATATGCGAAAAGTATTATTCTATGGCTCTTTAAGAGAAGGACATTATAATCATAGCTATTTTGAAGAATCTTTTGGAAAAGAAAACTTTAAATGTATAGGAATGAGAGAAATTAAAGGTTATGACCTGTATTCTCTAGGTTCTTATCCTGCTGTTATTAAGTCTTCTGACCCTGAAAGTGTGGTTGTTATGGAAGAATTTGAAATTTCTGAACAAGCCTATGACTCGGTTAAGAGAATGGAGTTAGGAGCTGGTTATCATGAAGTTGAAACGGAAGACGGGTTTGTATTCTATGCTCAAAACAGAGACATGAGTAATAGACAAAGGGTTGAAAATGGTGATTGGACAAAGTACAAATTATCAGTAGCTTAACAATCTCAAATATGTTGAAATCTAATAGAAAATTTGGAATAGAATTTGAGGTTTTTAACGAGTGTTTAGAGGAATGTGTTAAATTTCACAACTTACCTAACTCACAACTTATAGACACTCCTGAAAATGGAGGGGCTAGAGAGTTTAGGTTAGAATCCTTTAAGGGTTTCAATAGTGTGTTTGACCGCTCTATTAAAGGGGCAAATCCACGAGAGTTTACAACTCCTCCACTTGACAAATCTAAAATACCTGTTCTAAAAGAGTTTGTTGATAAATTAAAATTACACAACTATGATGTAAATAAGAGTTGTGGTTTACATGTACACTTAGATGCTCCTGAATTTAAAATCAAGCAAAAATCTACAAACAATCAAATTGTAACACTATCTCAATTTGTGGAATCTCATGAAATTGCAAAAAAGATAGGTAAAGAATTAAGATATTCTGAAATCACAATCTATAAAAGAAATTTATGGGATACAGAGGCTTCTAATTCTTTAAAAAATCTTGCGAGAGTTAATAATAGGAGTGGAATTAATCGTGTACAGATTGGGTTAAGGGTTAGACCGCCTGTTGATGCTACTGATTTATCATTTTACACAAAATCCCTTGTATGGGAAGACTTAAACAATGTTAAAAATGGAAATCCTTTTATTAAACAAAGATTTAAGGGTGTTTCTGATGTTTATGTTCTAACTGTTGAGGTTGATAGTGAGTTAGATAAATTTTACAGCTCTAAAAACAAAAGTGGAAAAAAAACTCCATTTGACCTTGATAATAATGACATTGTGGAATTTAGAATAGCTGACCCTGAAATGGAAGATATTAAAGTTAAGAATTTGTTGGGATTTTACACTTCTATTTCTGATGTTATATCGGCTATTTTACCAAAAACAAGACGAAACAACTCCTACGCTTTACCACTTAATGAAATTTATACACTTGAGGACATCAAGAAAGTTAAAACAATCACAGATTTTGATAATGTGTGGTATTCTCAAAAAGGGAAAGAAAAAGCCTTTATGAAAGATGTTGAATTTTTTGGTGGAAAGTCATCAGATAAACACTCTAAATATAATTGGAGTAAGTATCTTTCAATAAACTTTCATAGTTTAAACAGAATCGGTACAGTTGAAATCCGTTCTCATAGTGGAACTTTGAATCTACGAAAGATATTGTATTGGGTTTGCTTACATCAAACAATACTAGATAAAGTTTCTAAAGAAAAAGGAGATGATGTTTGGAATTTTATTGAATATATACTTTCAATACAAAACATTGAAGCTAAAGCTAAAGAATTATTTAATTATCTTGAATTAGATAGTGAAGTTGCAGAATACTTTTATCAAAGAATTAATAAATTTAAAGAATAATATGTGCGGTTTAATATATGCAAAAAACAATAAAGGAAATCCAGTTGCAAAAACTGTATTAAAACGCTACAATTCTCAAATTAAGCGTGGTACAGAAGGTTATGGATATGTTGCTATTGATAATGGTGTTGTAACTAAAATTGAAAGGGCTACAACTGAAAAAGAAATGGTTGAAATTCTTAAAAATGAAAAATCATCAGAGATTTTGTTTCATCATAGAAATCCAAGCGGTAATTCTCCTAACTTAATAGAACTTACACATCCATTTGTTATTGAGGAAGATATTTTTAAGAGCAATTATATTGTAATTGTTAATGGTTCTTTAATTTCTACATATAATTTAGAAAAAGAGCATAAAGAAATTAATATTGAATACAAATCTCAATATTCTGAAAATGACCTTATAACATACACAACTAGAAATGGCAATGAATATGTTAAAGAAAGAAAAGAATCTTCTAAATTTAATGATAGTGAGGCTTTTAGTCTTGAATTAGCAAGGTATCTTGAAGGTAAAATTAAAGACCTTAGCAATGTTTTAGGAGGTACAGCATTTATTTGTATCGAGACTGATAAGGAGTGGAATGTTTTGAACATCCATTATGGAAGAAATGGTGGAAGACCACTTGTTCTTGAAGAAAACAAGGACTTACTTATTCTAAAATCAGAAGGTGCTGGTTATTCTATTGATGCGGATGAGATTATCACAAGATGTTATAAAACAGGTGAAGTTTCTGTACAATCTACTCGTGTTGGATACGAAAGTTATGCTGAAAAAAATAAAATCAGTAATTCTAACAACTCCAGTAAGCCTTCGCCATACTATCCCGTTCCACACAAAAGTACAAGGGAAACTTTGTTTGGAAATTATAATAAAGCGAAAAAGGGAAATTTCGGATATAATACACAAGAGGAAGATGATGAGGATGAGGCGTATAATGCGGAAGAAGAAGCAGTACATGTTGATGTAAGTGATTTAAGTAATTATGCTGATAATGATGTTGCTCAAAAACTTTATGATGAATTAGAAAAAGAGATAAGAAGTCTTAAGGTAACAGAGGGTAATTTAGAATTAGAAAGAGATGATGTTTTAAAGAGAATGAAAAGCTCTAAAGACAAATCTAACACAGTTATGTCATCATTTGTTGAAGAGCTGAAAGAATTAGATAATGATATACGAGATATTGGAGGTAAAATAACAGCTAAAGAATATGAACTTGAAGAAATCCTTTCTTATTCTACAACTCCAGCATAAAGCTCTTAGGTTATTAATATTCTGTTTATCCGTATATCTTGTCCTTATAGTAATTAAAATCAAATGTCGAGCCATTTTAAAAGAATTAAGACTATATATAAACTCTATGTTAGTAATCAGAGATGCAGAAATTGTGAATGATATAAAAAATGTTTCTGTATTGCCTCAATACGAGAGCTTTAAAGATATGATGCGTGAAAAATATCAAATCAAAGTTGGAATACATGAGTTTATGTTGTGGATAAATTCTCATGCTTATAAAATGGATAGACCTTTTGAAGAAGCCTTAACAATAAAGCAAGGTGCTAAAATATGCGGTTTTTGTGGAGAAAAAGAGGCAACAACAAGTATGTCCGCTTGTGATGAGTGTTATGAAGATGTGTTTGATGAAGCGAATAGGATATAAGTCTTGACAAGTTTATAATTGTGTTCTTGAATAGCAATAGGGTATTGACTTTTGTATCACAAAATGCTATACTACTATCAAATTAGTTTAGTGGTGAACTATGTGGCTATCGAACATTAACAAAAACACACTTTAAGCTCCTTTGTGGTAGAGGACTTGACAAGCATGGTATAATATAATATACCTATTATATATAATATATCCTATAAGCATAATATATATTAATTAAAAAAATATATATTATATATTACAAGTATAATATACTTACAGGTATATCATATATCTACAAGCATATTATACCTACAACAATTTAATAATTAATTTTTAATCTATGTTAAAGAAAGTTTCAAGTGGTAAAAGTAATTACAGATTTTATCCATATAAAATAGGCTCTGAATCTGCTAAGGCTTTAAGTACAGCTCTGAACGGGCTACAAGTAAAGCAAGTTGGTAATTATAAGCCAAAACCTGAACATCATATTATCAACTGGGGAAACTCACAATATCCTGAATGGCACAATCCTGATGTGAGAATTTTAAACGAGCCTGATGCGGTGGCTTTAGCTTCTAATAAGTTTTCTACTTTTATAGCTTTACAAAAAGCTGGAATAGCTACACCTGACTTTGCATCAAGTATTGATGATGCTTTTACATGGTGGCGTGAAGGGTACAATGTTTATTGTAGAAAGAAATTAAACGGACATAGCGGTGAAGGAATCACTATCATAAAAGCTGATGAGAACTTCCCACAAGGAGAAACAGCAGTATCTCCTTTATACACTAAAGGGATTAATGTTAAAGCGGAGTATCGTGTCCATGTTTTTAATGGAGAGGTAATTGATTATATCAAGAAACGTAGAGCAGTTGATGATGTTCCTACTGACGACCAACTCTTGATTAGAAGCCATGATAATGGTTGGATATTTACAAGAGAAAATCTTAACAGACTTGAAAGAGTTGAACAACTTGCTATTGATGCAGTTGAAGCGTTAGGATTAGATTTTGGAGCAGTTGATATTATTAAAGATTTTGATAATAACTGTTATGTATGTGAAGTAAATACAGCGTGTGGACTTGAAGGAACAACATTGGAAAACTATTTAACAGCAATTAGAAACTATTTTAATTAAAAATCTATGAATCCATTTAGCGGTAGCGATACACCTTTTGATAATGAATTTGAAAGGACAAATGAGGGTTTAACAGCACAAGAACATCAAGAAAGAATGGATAGGATTGTTCAATCACGAATGGCTCAAATACAGCAAGAGAGGGCTATGCAAAGAGCTAGACAAATAGAGGGGGAATTAAGTGAAACTACTTATAATCCTCAAAATGATAGTGTACAGTGGACTACAAGTGCAACAAGTGCTGGTTCAACAGAAACAGAAGAAACTCCCATGAGGACAAACGGAAGAATTAGGATTATGCCTTTCTTTGTTGGAGGGGTTACATCAACAAGGAGGAGAGCAACTAATAGTAACTCAAAGAAGGTTAAAGTTGAACGAGATGAGGAAGACTCTTTTGTGTGTGATGACTTTTAATAATATGTCAAAATTAAAACAAATAGAGAGGATAAAAATTAGACAAGAAGTTAATAATTATATTTTTGAAAAAAGACAGTTTCCAAAAACAGATTGGTGGTTGAGAATGATAAATAAGTTACTAACTTCTAAAGATGTTAAAGATAGAAACAGCTTATATCAAATGTATAATCAAGGTGATTTTGATGCAAGGATGAAAATCACATCATTGATTATGGAATCTTCACATTACAAAACCACAGAAGACGGGTATAGATTAGGACAGGAAATTATAGATAAAATATTTTAAGGGTATTATACCCTATTTTTAATACTAAAGTGGCGTACAGCTCAATTTTAAGCCAAAGAAGGTTATAATTTAGAGCTTTTTAATACAAAAAAAAGAATATGCTAAAGATACTACATGCAAATGGTGGTACTATTTTATACAAGACAGATAAGTTTTATATTGTAAATCATAATGGAGAAGACTTTGAATACAAGAAAGCTAAAAATGCTTTAGAGAATTTTAATAATATTATTAACTGGAGTGAATCAGTAAATAATGAGAAAGAAGACTAAGTAATTAACTAAATAAAAGAATGAGTATTGAAGACAGAATCAAATCCATGCGACAAACGCTGGGTGTTGAGTATGTCCGACCAGACCCTCAGAAACTTGACAGGTTTATAGAATCATTGTGGAATAATCAGAGTGCTTTAGAGTATTTAAGAAACAAAAGAGGATTATCTAATGAGACTATTGAACACTTTAAATTAGGATATGATGAACAAAAGGATGCAATAGCAATCCCTATATTTAAAAATAAAGAACTTATTAATATTAAGTATAGATTGTTGAATCCAAAAGATTTTAAATACACTCAAGAGAAAGACGGGGAGGTTTGGATATACAATGAGGACGGAATAGACGAAGGTAAGAAGAAGGGAGGTATCTTAATCGTAGAAGGAGAGTTTGATTTAATGTCCGCATGGCAAGTGGGAATTAGGGCGGTGGTATCTCCTGCAAGTGGTAAAGATAGCTATGGTATATGGTTAGAATTGTTGGACTCAATACCTTTAGTTTGGATAGCTTATGATAATGATAAGGCTGGTAAAGAAGCCTCATTTAAATTAGCTGAAAGAATTAAAACAGAGAAATGTTTTGAGATAGAATACCCTGAAGGATACAAAGATGCTAATGAGTATTTTCAAAGTTATACAAGAGATGATTTTTTGAAACTCAAAGAGAACGCAAAGCCATACTATAAATACCAGTTTAAGGGGCTTGGCGATGTTATTGCCTCACTAAGAAATACAAAAGAAGAAAAGATACAAAACTATTATGTACCTGATGTTAAGTTTGGTAAAGATTGGTTAGTCGTTGTATCGGGGGTAACTAATGTGGGGAAAACAACTTTCGCAATGAATCTTGCTAATGATTTTGTGTCTAGGGGGGTTTCGACTTTGGTGTTTCCTTTTGAGAGGGGAATTGATAGTGTTGGGGGTAGATTTTTACAGGTGAATCTTGATAAATCAGAAGACGAACTGAGAATGTTAGATGATGATGAGTGGAGTCTTGCTATTAAGAAGTGTGTGAACTTACCACTATATTTATCCGTACCAAAGAAAGATGATATTATTGATACGATTGTAAAGTCTAGGAGGATTTTTAATACTAAAGTGGTTATTGTTGACCATTTAGATTATCTTGTTAGACATGTTAGTGGAAACAGGGAATCAGAAATATCAAACACTTTACAAAACCTTAAAAGAGTGGCAGAAGAATATGGTGTTCTTTTAATTATTATTACTCATATTAGAAAAATTGAACAAGCTGGTACAGATAGCAAACGAAAGCCGTATATGGATGACTTGAAAGGAAGCTCATCGCTATCTCAAGACCCTGAAACTGTTATCATGCTTTATAATGAGGATGATGATAAGAGTAAAATTGTTGTGGATGTCATGAAGAACAAGGGGGAAATGAGTAAAAAAACTTATAACTTAAATAAAGCAACAGGTAAAATGACATTATCTAGCTTTGATGAATTTTAATATGGAATTACAAGAAATAGTTAATGAGGCTTTTGCATCATTAAGAAAAAGTATTATTGAAGAAATGTCGGATAAATTAAAAGAAGCTTGGGAAAAAGAAACAGATTATAAGACAAAGAGTGGGCTTTATCAAGCCTATGATATCATTAATGGAGCAATATAATATGAAAGAAATAAGTAATTGTTGTAAAGCAAGTGTTTGGGAGAGAGGTGCTAGTATCTTAGATTTATATTGCTCAAAATGTAAGAAATCTTTAGGTAGAGCAGATATTATTAAAGTAATAAAATAATATGGATAAATACGATTTAATAGATTATAAAGGTAAGTTTGATATTATACAAGACAAAGACCAACTTGATGATACTTTTGATTATGTTGTGGGAGAAATTACACACGAACAAGCAGTTAAAGAAATAGAGGCAAGGGTAGAATTTGCTCTACACTATGGCGTACCAACTTATCTTGGAAAAAATGAAGAACTTAATAACTTAATAGATAAATATGTGCTTGAATACAGGAAACAACAGTAAGTTGAAAACAATAGAATTAGGAATACCTGATGATTGGAGATATGGACAGACCATATTTAATTTCTTAGAGTGGTTGGCTAATGAAAAGAAAGTTGCAACAAATCAAAGTGTTAGAATGGCAGACCCTTTTCATTTATCAAATAATGAATTTACAAGATATTATAATGAATACATTAAACAACTCGGATAAGAGGAATGGCGAAAGTGAAGATTTAGAAAGACTTAGAGAGATTAAAATACATACTATTCTTGACATATCAAATAATATGTGGTATAGAAGACAAAGTTTTAGGTGTCCATTTCATAATGAAAAAACCCCTTCATTTGTTTTATATCCTGACGGAAGTTACCATTGTTTTGGATGTGGGAAGAATGGAAAGAACTCAATAGATTTTCTCATTGATATGGGGTTATCATTTAGAGATGCAGTAGAAGAATTAAAAACTTATATAAAATAAATATGAATGAAAATAATTTAGCACCTGTATTGGTTACAATCGGTGTGGTGGGATTTATAATCCTTATGTTAGTTGGGTTACCAATTTACAGAGTTTGGTCGCAGGAATTAAAGGGTAAAGCTAATCTAAGAGAAGCGGAATGGTCTAAACAGATTGCGATAGAAGAAGCAAAAGCAGAGAAGGAGAGTGCGACTTTAAAGGCAGAAGCAGAAGTTGAAAGAGCAAAAGGAGTTGCTAATGCTAATGAAATTGTAGCAGAGGGTCTTGGTGGGGCAGAGGGTTATTTAAGATATCTATATATTAATACTCTTAAGGATTTGAATACACAACTAATCTATGTACCAACAGAAGCAGGTTTACCAATTTTAGAAGCGGGTAGAAGATAGGAGATGCAAATCTTAATATTAACCATGATAATGTGGTTTATTATGGCTCTTTTATAGAGCTTGCATTTAGTAATACAATATGATATAATAGTATGGAATATAATTGTAGGGTTTTGCCGAATAATCAATAAAGCAAAGGAGTCTTTTTAATTAAGGACTGTTTTACAGGCTCATACAATTACGAATAGTACATAGATGGGGGTGAGGTAATCTTTCATAAGGCAAAGTAAACTTAACAAAAACAGGTGCGTACACCTTAAGATTTTAAGAAACTAACTATTGAGCGAAATGCGACAAAACCTTTTGCCATCCCCACCTGTGTATTATTACATATGGATTATATATAATTAAAGAATAATAATAAAAAATGAAAACAACAAAAGTTACACTTACAAAAGTGTTTAGAGGTGAGAGTGGAGAAGTTAAAACAAAGTTTGGTGATAGAACAAAAGTAGGTATTAAAGTACAAGAAGAATCTGTTATGTTGGAAGACGGGAGAACAGCTAATGTTTCTGATAAATATTTAACAGCCCTTTTCAAACCTAATACAACATCAGGTACAGAAGATTGGGAAGCTGGAAAACAAGTGGAAGTGTCTATCTCTGAACGAGAAGGATACTTTAACTTTAAAGTAGTTGGATTTGAATTAGAAGACCGACTGAAAAGATTAGAAGATGCTGTGTTTGGGAATAAAGAAGTTGAGAAAAAAGGAATTGATGCTTTTGATGCACCAGCTCCAGTAGTAAGAGGTAATGTAGTAACAACACCATCTAACGACATCAATCCAGACGAGATTAATTTCTAATAAATATGACTCAATACGAAGCAAGTAGAGGTAGCATTATCCAAATGCTAGAGGATGTTTGGAATATGTTTCCTGATAAAGATTTAAGTGAAGTTATTAAACTTGCTGTGGGTAAAGATATTTTAATCTTGAGTGATAAGATGTTATTTGAGCAATTAAAATTCTTCTATCTACAGAATATGTAACCTGATAGGAAAATGAAATATAAATTTAGTAAAGAAGACCATGTGCATAAGTTAATAGATGAAGAGAATGGTAATGAAATATTACTAACAGGTACAACAAGTGTGCTAGATGTTCTTGCTAAACCATTAACTTGGTGGGCATCAGGATTAGCTGTGCAAAAGCTTGGATGGCATCCACGAAAAGTTGATGATAGATATGTCGCTAAGGATGTAAGATTAAACCACACAGCGGGCGAATTTAAGCGAATTAAGGGTATGTCTGATGAGGAATACTTTAATCTATTAGATGAAGCCTATTCAGCACATAATGATTCTAAGAATAAGTCAGCCAAAGGTGGTACAGAATTGCACCAAAAGGTAGAGGATTGGGTTAATGCAAAGATTAGGGGTGAGAGTCCTGAATACGACCCACAAATTAAACCATTAGTTGACTGGGCAGAAAGAAATGTACAACAGTTCTTATGGTCAGAGATACACTTGTACTCAACAGAACATCATCTTGGAGGGATAACAGATATTGGATTTATGGATAAGGAAGGAAGAATTGCTATCTTAGATATTAAGAGTAGTAAAGAAGCCTACATTAGTCAGTTTATTCAATGTGCTGGATATGATATTCAGTTATCAGAGAATGGAGGTTATAGTTCTGATGGTGAGAAAGTTTTTGACCTTAAAGGACATCCAATTTCTTACTATGCAATCTTACCATTTGGTATGAGATACCCTGAAGTACAAATAAGACATGATACAAAGCAACTAAAAGAAGCTTTCTTACATGCTCTTGCACTAAGTAGAATATTAAAGGGATAGCACTGGCTATATCACATAATCTGTGGTATAATATATAAACCCTAATGGGTAGAGTAAAGACCTATGATGTTTATAATGTTATAGGCGGTTAATATAATAGGCGTATGGTTATCAGTAGTCATGATAATAAGCCATATGCTTTATTATATTAATTATTTTATCATTAAAATTAGCTTATAAAAAGCATATTTTATATCATAGCATTGACTTTAATTGCACTATTAATTGGTGGAAATTTAGTCCATGCTTCAACAAAGGTAGCAGAGGAGTTAGAAAATTTACCAATAGTGGAAGTTTCTATTCCAATTAAACCTATTACTATAGATGAAAAAATTGATTATTATGGAGATATGTATGGTGTGTCTACTTATGTTTTACATACCGTTATTCGTTGCGAAAGCAATTACAACACTTATGCGTTAGGTGATAGCGGTAAGTCAAGAGGATTAGTACAAATACATAGTGGGTACAATCCTCACGTGTCTGATGCAGAAGCATACGACCCAGACTTTGCAATCAATTTTTTAGCAGAGAATTTATCAAAAGGAAAAGGAAGAATGTGGACTTGTTGGAGGAAGAACTTTAATTCTTAACAACAAAAAAATGGATAATGAAGAAACAAATGATATTCTGGATGTAAAATCTCCAGAAGTTTTAGATGCAATGGTAGACCCAGCGGAAGAAAATGCTTGCGACAGTTGCCAATAGAAATTAGAACATAAGAATCGCCTCATGTCAAATGGGGTATTCTTTTATTAATGATGTAATACGAATATGAGAAAGTTTAAGACAGGTGCAGTTAGAGATGACGATACCGATAAAGAAAAATATCAAGAAACTATATCGTGGAGAGCATTTAAAAGATATGCTAAGTACATGACAGGTAAGCAATCTAGATATGGTAAAGGGAATTTTAAAAAAGGAATCCCCGTAGATGCTTACGAAGATTCTATGATGAGGCATGTGCAAAAATACTTTGAGAATAAATATGAGGATGGACAAATGGAAAAAGAAGAAGACCATTTAAGTGCTATATTATTTAATGTATTGGGCATTATGCACGAAGAAGGTGTAATTGACAATAAGAAATAATTATTGTATAATATAAAATGTATTGCATTTGTGATACATTTATGGTATAATAGTGTGGTAGTAAGATTAACGAACGACATTACTTACTACAGCATCATTTTTACAGCGTTTGTTTCCACTAATTTTTTAGTGGAACATATGGACTTAGTTTAATGGTAGAACAACAATCTCCAAAGTTGTTGGCAGGGGTTCGATTCCCTTAGTCTGTGCAACAAAGACAAGTTCCTTGAAAATTGAATATTTATAAGTAAAGAAAAAAAGAATGAGTAAAAAAATACTATTGTTCGATATTGAAACCGCAAGCAACATAGCTTATGTCTGGGGGAAATGGGAACAAAATGTCATAGCATACCAAAAAGAATGGTATATGTTATCTTTCTCTGCCAAATGGTTAGGAGAAAAGAAATATATAACTAAAGGTTTATGTGATTATAAGTCTTTTAAAAAAGATAGAACAGACGATAAAGAATTAGTGAAAGATTTGTGGGAGTTATTTAATGAAGCAGATATTATAATCGCCCACAATGGTGATTCTTTTGATATTAAGAAATCAAATGCAAGGTTTGCATATCATAAACTAAATCCACCAGCACCATATAAGACTGTTGATACTAAGAAAGTAGCTAAGAAATACTTTTCATTTAACAGTAATAGTCTTACTGATTTAGGAGAACATTTTAAATTAGGAAAGAAATTAGAAACAGGAGGATTTGATTTATGGTTGGGGTGTATGGCAGGTGATAAGAAATCTTGGAAGACAATGCTAGACTATAATAAACAAGATGTAGTTCTGTTAGAGAAAGTTTATCTCAAGCTAAGAAATTGGATGACAAACCATCCACGACTAGAGGAGAATAAAGAAGGTGAATATATCTGTTCAGTATGTGGTGGAAAACATATGCAGAAAAGAGGGTTTGGAATTACAAGAACATCTAGATACCAAAGACTACAATGTCAGAGTTGTGGTGCTTGGGATAGGGGTGATACGATAAAAAAGAAAAAGAATGAAGTTATTAAATAGTGTGAGCAAGATTAAGAAAAAGTTTTTAAATAAAATTAAACCGACAGATAAGAAATTGCATGAGTATATTGAAGAACAAACTCGTGCTGTTATGATTAGTGCATCGTTACAAGACTTTAACCTTCTAATCAAAGAAGTGAATATGGATGGTCAGTGTATAATGACAATGAATGTAGACTATGAATACTTGAGAGCATACTTAGAATATGATAAGAAAAAACTATCACCTATCTTAAAGGCTGGTAATCAAGATGAAATTCTAAGATACATCTGTCATGAAGTTGCCCACATTATTACATCTGAATTGGTGGATACAGTAGGGTTATCCTACAAAGGTCATGTTAAGTTTTATCTTGAAAGACAAACTGAAAGGGTCGGAAGAATCATTTATAGTAATTATACAAAAAAGAATGGCAAAAAATAAGGAGGGTGTTCTAATATTTAGATTACCAAAAGACCTTAGAGATAAAGTAGTACGATTGGCTAAGAAATCCAATGAAAGTATTTCAGAATTTTTAAGAGGAATAGTTGAAAGACTATAATGAAAAAGAAGACAAAGAAAAAAGTTAAGAAGACTAAGGTAGAAACAAAATTAAAAGATGAATTGTGGCAATTGTGTAAACAAATAATCAGACTCAAGTATGGTAATGTTTGTTATACTTGTGGCAAAGAAGATTTAAAGGGAAGCAATTGGCATACAGGACATTTTATTCCTAAAGCATTTGGGGGTGAATATTTAAAATATGATTTGAGAAATCTGAGACCACAATGTTATAATTGTAACATAAATCTTGGAGGTAATGGAGCAATCTTCTATCATCTAATGTTAAAGGAAGAAAGTAAGACATATGTTAATTCCATATTCAAAGGGCTAACAAAAGAGGAACAGCATACTAAGGATGTACTAGAGAAGAAGATAAAGGATTATAAGACAATACTAAATAAATTAAAAAAAGAATGTTAAACAAAGGGATGGGAGCATTAGATTCTCCAATAGATGTGAGGACATTTACTTATACAGCACAGCCAACCAAAGCTAATTGGTCTGGTGGAAAGAGATGGGTAATGAAAGATATTGATGACCAAAGTAAAGTTGGTATTTGTACTGGAATTAATCTAGCCAAATATGCAACAAAAGTATATAAGGTTAAGATGTCTCCAGAGTTCCAATACTTATGTCAAAAGAAATTCTATGATATGAATTGGGATGAAGGTAGTTCAGCTTTCCATGCATTAAAAGTTGGTAAAGACATTGGATTTCTACCAGAAAGTGAATGGAAATTTACAAAGAAAAAAGATAGAGATTTACCGTATCATGAATATATTAAAAAACTACAGTCTGTTTCTGATAAAGATATTGAAAAGTTAAAGAAGAAAGCTTCTAAATATAAACTATCAGCATATGCTTATGTCTCACCTGATAGAGATTTAATGGCTAATGCTATTGATAACTCAGAGTGTGGAATTATAACAAGATATGTACTAGGCAATGAATGGTGGACAGAACCTCTGCAACCATTACGACCTGCTAAGAATCCTGTAAGTGGTCATTTAGTAACTGATACTAATTATGCTGGTGATTCATTTAGAATTGCTAACCATTGGGGATTAGATTGGGGAGATAAAGGTACAGCATATAGATTACACAAACAATACAAACCAACTGAGTGTTGGATTCCATACTTTAATAAAGTACCAGACACTATCGCAATACAGATTGATAAAAGAAAAACTTGGGAAGGTAAAGTTATGGATTATATTCAAAAGATATTAGCATTAATAAAAATAGTATAATGAATAAATTAATCTATAAATATGAAGATGTATCGGATGAGATTCTTAAAGCAGTAGATATTATTGCTGACCCAGTTATTCAAACCTTGTCTCCGAAAGGAAGTAATGTTATGTTTGAGGACATCAATGGTAATCAAAAAGTAACTAATGATGGGCACACAATTGCACAAAACATTTCAATCAAAGACCCATTAAAGAATGCTATCATTGATATGATTAAGCAACCTGCTTTACAAACAAACCATGTAGCAGGAGATGGTACAACAACTACCATTCTATTCAGTAAAGTTTTAATTAAAGGTGGAGCGAAACTCCTTGCAGAAGGAATGAACAGAATGGATTTGAAATCTCACATGGAAGACATGGGAGATAAGATTAAAGCTAACCTTAAGAAACAATCCATTAAAATAAATGGAACAAAAGACATTTATAAAATTGCTAAAATATCAGGGAATAATGATGATGTAGTAGCTAAGGATGTAGAGAGAATTATTGAGGTTGTAGGAGAAGATGGAATGATATTTCTAGAACCACATTACAAATCTGACACAGAGTTAATTGAGGAAACAGGTTTCTCAGTAGACTCACCGTTGGATAGTAATTTGGTAACTGGACAAACTAATTCAGTTAATTACGAAGATGTTCCTGTACTGATGACCGACAAGAGACTCTACTACACAGAAGAAGCAGAGACAATTCTTAAAGTAGCACTAGAATCTGGTTGGAAGAGTGTAATAGTTGTAGCTAGAGACTTCATTGGTAAATCTCTTAACTACTTTATTGCAAACCATAAACAAGGTGTAATTAAAGTATTGCTAGTGAAAGACCCTAGTATTACTGAGAAGGATTCAACTAACTTAGAAGACTTGGCAACATATCTTGGAGGTAAGATTGTATCTGATAAAACAGGTTCATTGGTTAATAAAGTTAAAGGCACAGACTTCGTTATGGCTAAGAAAGTAGTTTCTAATCCACTAAAGACTGTATTTGTAACAGCAAAACCAAACAACACAGAACTAAAAGCTAGAGTTAAACTTATTAAAGATGAGCTGGCTAAAGTTAAAGATGACAAAAAATTAAAAGGAAGGTTATCTAATCTTACTAAAGGAAGTATAACTGTTAAGGTTGGAGGAAGAACTCCTATTGAAGTTCAAGAAAGACTATACAGATACGAAGATGCTATCAATGCATCTCGTGCTGCTCTTCGTGATGGTTATCTGGTAGGAGGTGGATTAGCATTAATAAAATCATATAATGATAAAGAACAAAATCAAGAAATCAAAGGACTGGCGAAAAGTTTTACTGAAGCTTCTATTAGACAAATTGCAAAAAATTGTGGTAAGCATGAGGAAACGATACTTGAGCAAATAGTTCCAAGTAAAGATATTGGATACAATGCTAAGTCTAATAAGATTGAAAACCTATTAGATGCAGGAGTAATTGACCCATATAAGGTAACAGAGATGGCTGTAGATAATGCGATATCTATTGCAGTCCATATCCTAAGTTCAGGATATTTAATAATTAATGACACAACAGAATCAGATGAGTAAGAAAAATAAAAATGTAGAAAATGTGGAGAATGTAGAAAACGTAGACGGAGTAGAGACAGAGTTGAATGCACCAGAGCAGGAAATTGACACAGAATTGGTTACTATTATTGAAAAGCTTAACCACTTCCTTGTAGACAATGGTGTACTATTACAACCATATCTACGACCTGTGTTTACAAAAGATGGTATGAAGATTGCTGAACAAGCAATGGTTACATTAGTAAGAGCACCACAAAACGCATATGAAGACAAAGAACAAGGATAGGTTCAATCTTCTACAACATGAGATGTCTGCTGATAATATCTTAATTAAACCAATTAGGTTAGAAGATATTAATAAAGAGGGGTTAGTTAATCCTGAACAGTATGAGGATAAACCTGAATGGGGTGAGGTTATATCAGTTGGGTCAGGTAAAATTCTAGATAATGGAACTATCCTACCAATTGATTACCAAGCAGGTGACACAGTATTGTATGGAATGTACTCTCCTTATAAGACAAGGATTGATGGGGAAGATTATCTTATTGTTAGAGCAGAAGATATCATTTCTAAGTATAGAGAAGTATAAGGTAAAGAGAGTCCTTAAAAGGCTCAAAAATGCTCTACATTGAACGAAAATAGCCTTTAGGTATATAACTACCTAGAGGCTTTTTCTTTATTCTTTCGGCAATACGAATCGTTCAAAGCTATAACCAACCCCAGCATCTTTTAGAATCTTCTGTAATCTTTCTTGCATCTCCTTCTCTCTTTGAGCTGCTTGATATTCCATATCAACTGAATCTACTTTCCAACCAGTTATAGTTTTTAGTAATTTAGACTGTGTGGATAGGTTTGCATTGGTCATATCTTTAAGTGTGGATAGCAACCGCTGTGTAGGAGGCATGTTCAAAAGCAAATGCATTCTTTCAGGTCTTAGAGATACCCAGTATTCAAATTTCTCCCCAGTCTTACTATTAACACCTTCTACTTTTGATAGCCCAATAAAATCTTTTATTACTTCAGGGGTATTGTCATTACCAAATACTCCAGCCCCTATTACTTCATCCAATGGTACACCTCTAAAAGAGTTGTAACCAAATGCAAACTCTATGGTAGTTTTTGCTAAGGGAGTTGTCCCGCTTAAGAATGTACTAGGAGTTAATGAGGCAATAGCTGACTCAAATGGAGTCTTAAGTCCTGATAAGATTGTTGTTTCACCTTTCTTTCCATTCTTACCGTTACCTAGTTTAACCGCAAATCCTCCTTGCATCCATTCTGGTAGCATATCCATCTCCTCATCAGTTAATGTATCAGACCCTAAGATTCCTCCAAGGGATTCAATGGTCTTAACTTCAGCAGCTAGTCTCCCTGGTGTGCTCATTAATACTTTAGCATGTAGTTCTAAGTTTTTTCTTGTGAAAGTATAGAATGGCATAACTCTTCGCATTACTTGTTTTTCAAATCCTGTAAGGTTCTGATAATCAAATAGGAACATCTTTGTTCGGTAAGCTGCCAATGCTGGGTCTCCAGTCTTTTCAAGATTAGTTAAGAAGTTCATTAATCTAGCTTGTTCCTCAATAGGATTAGCTAAATACTTTCTTGACCATTGATATGGTAGGAACTTTTGTGAAACAGGAGATGCTTTATTGTATATTCGTTTTGCTTTCTCTCCTTTTGTTGTTGCAGGGAATAAGTCTTCTAACATATTAACAACATCCTCACTATCGTTAGATGTGATGTCTAGTTGACCAACATGGTTAGGGTTGAAGGCGATAACATTCTCTCTAATAAGAGATTGCATTTCTCCAAATGACCAGTTATATCCATGTTTATCAGTAAAGAATGTTTCGGTCATCATGTCTGCATATTCATCTAAATCTTTTAGGTACTTAGAATGTTCTGGTGTTCCTATTTCTTTGAATACATTCTCTGCAATATTCTTTTGTAGATTACCTGCTAGTCTATTCTTGTTCATTAGGTTGGCTGTTTGAATAGCTCGGTAAGGATTAAATGCTTGCAGTCCAATGTCTAGGAAGTTGTTCATTGTGTTTCCAAATGCATTAACAAAGTGGAATCCTGGGAATAGAGTTGTTACAGAAGCTTTAAAGATACCATTAAATGAATCTACTGCATCTAGTAAAGTTTTCACACCACCATCCAATGTTTCAACTCTTTTATATACTTCTTCAATTTGTTTAGCTACACGAGGGTGGAATACTAATTTCTCACCACCTCTAGCCACTAGAAAATCATCTAAGTTAGATACTTCACCAGATAATCCTGGAAGTTTAACCTCTTGGTAGAATGATGGAGCTTCACTAGCTTTAACACCAAACTTCTGACCAATTTCTTTAAGACCATGTAATTGGAATGAAGACTTATTAGCATTCATAGCATTGATTAACGATACACGAATTATGTTAGGGTCAAATGTTATGCCCAATTGTCGTGCTTCTTCAACAGTTATCGGCATAGCTTTGTAGAAGCCTTTGTTTGCATCAATAAATAAGTCTCTTTCTTGCTTAATAAGATTGTCTAAGTCTAGTTTAGTTCCTAGCTTTTCTAAGTCTAGCTCATTGATAATATCATCTACCTTTTGAGCATTCTTAATTATCTTATCTAATAAAGCACGAACTCCTTTAGGGTCAGCTTGGAATGTTTTTGCGAATCCTCTTAGCAATCCAGATAATTGTTCTTCATCCACTAAATCTCCAATAGTATTATCTAGTTCAGCTCTGTGAGCTTTCTTCATATCGTTAGCAATATCTTGTGTAGCTGTACTGAATGCATCTTTTGTAGCTTTTACTCCACTTGCTTTTTCTTCTGCAACTTTGTTGAATCTAACTTCCTCTAAGTTTGCTATGAACTTTTGTAGGTCTGTCTTGGCAATGTTTGTAGATTTAGCGATAGATAGTTCTAATTTCTTAATTTCATTAGAGCTTAGTTCCTTAATCTTAGGCAATAGTTTCACTCCTTCTTCATAGGAATCCCCAAGTCTTTGTCTAACCATTGTAGTAATCTCCAGTCTTGGAATATGTCTAAGAATAAGTCTATTCATAGAAGCTTTAGCCTCTCTATTCAAACCTTTGCCTAGTATATCCTCAGCTTCTGCAGTGATTTCTTTTAAAGTCTTATTAGCAAATACTTTTTGTATCTGATTTGTAGCATCTAATGTATCAGCTTTAATCTTATCTATTGTTCCTTTTGCTGCTTTCTCAGCCTCATCCAAACGATTCATTACCAAATCCTTCTCTAGCTGTTCACTGTATGGTTTAACTTGAACTTCAGATACTTCTCCTGTTGCTTTAGATTTAGTTGTTATTACTTCATATTTACCATCTTTAAGTCTTACTTGTCCTTGCCCACGGATAGCCAAAGTTTCCTCACCAGTAGTCAGATTTTGTAGCACTTCATATTTTCTTTGTTTAGCTGCATCAGGATTAATTTTTCTAGAGTTGGCTGTAAATTCTACTCCCTCATTAACCATCATGTGTCTGTAATAAGATTCTTTTTCAGCTATCTTAACACCAGCCATACGCAGTGTCTTCATATCCTTTTTGAACTCATTACGGAAGAATCCATTAGCTCTAAGCATTTCAGAGTTAATTACCTTTCCATCAGGTTTAATCCCTTGTAAGAATTGCCACACTTCTTTTACACGTTGGTCAGTAGGTTCTCTGTTTCCATATTCAATAGATTGTCTAACAAGATTATACTCATCATCAGTAACCTTTAGTTGTTTAAGAACATTAGCGTGATTAACTTTAATCTGTGCTCTTTGTCCAGTTGAGTAGTTGTTCCAGTTTGTAGCAATACCAATAACACCACCTTCTGCAGTATCTAATTTATTAGCATCAAACATTGTAGCTAGTCCTTGTCTTAATCCTTTAAGAGATTTATCCATAAGAGTCATTCCTGGGATAAGTTTCACAGCAGATTCAATTCTTTTTGCAGATAGGATAGTTGTGTTAAACACTTTAAGACCACCCCTAGTTGTAATTGGAGTTTGGAATCCTGCAAATTTAATACCTCCTTTATCAAGATATGTTTCAATCAATGCTGGTTTCTTTGCAATCATATTTGCAACAGCATTTTCAGCTTCCTCTCGTAATAGTTTGGTGTTGATGAATTGGTCTACGATAGCATTATCAGCTTCTTTCATTATAGAAATAGCTTTAATGTTTGCTTCAGCTTCTATCTCTCTGGCTGTTTTACCTGTAGCTTTCTTTACTAAAGAATCGTATTGTTTACCAACGCTGTTCCTTGCTGTAGCCGCAAACTTAACAGCTAAGGCATCTCTAAGTTGTTTAGCTGACATAGCTCTAACTCCTTTTCTTTGAGAATCTAATTTCATCTTAAAGAATTTATTTGTAGCAGCTTCTCCAATAGGTGATAGTGCCTCAGTCTTCTCAGGATTTAAAAGAAAATCTGGAAGTTCTTTCTTAGCAATTAAGTCATCTGCTCTTCGCATAGCTTCAACATCATCTAATACCATCGCTTCTTCTTTCAAAGCTTTCTCTTTAACAAATTTAGATACAGATTCTTTATCAACAATATGACCTAGTTCTCTTGCTAGATTCTTTCCAGATTTAATCTTCGACAAAGATGATACAGCAAATACCCCCTTAGTTGCTCCAAGCCCAATATAAGTTGTAGGGTCTAGTACAATATCTGTAGCTAATCTACCAATAACATCTCCAGCTTTACTCCATCCTTGTTTACCTTTATCTGGTTCTCCGTACAGGACATCACTAATAGCAACCTTTTCTTTAATGGCTTCTGATATTGTATAGTCTTGTGAAATCGCCCCAGCAACAATGTTGTTAGGCATATTTAACAAATCTACAAATGAACCAAAAGCATTCTTGAACTTACTTCCTACATAAGAAACAATTCCTTGCTCTGGATGCACAGCTTCTGATGCAACATCAGCAACAGCACCCCCTCTTTCTAAGGCAGCTTGTAGTAATTGTTCAGGTGAATATCCACTAAGTCCTCCTGAACTTTTCTTTGGAATCTGTTGTAATGCCATATTGTTTTTTAACTAATTAGAATAATGAATCTCCGAATAATGAATCAAACATATTTGCACCATCAGGTTTTTGGTAGCTAATAGAGTTACCATTTCCTAGGCCACTAAACATAGAAGCTCCTGTAGGTTTACTTCCTGAGTTAGAAGATGGGCTTGTGCTAGATTTAGACGTAGGTTTCTTTGATTTATTAAATTCACCAGTGCCAAGCTCTGCTAATGTTTTATTAAGAACATGTGCAGGTGAGCCAATTAAACCAGCTCTTTCAGTCACAGCATCCGCAATCTGAGTTTTAGATGCATTTGGATTAGATTTAACAAAATCGAAAGTGAAATCACTTAGATTACTTTTAACACCTTCATCAAGTTCATTGAACAAAGGGAAGATACCCAGTGCTGTTTCTCCATCAAGATACGATAGCATTTCTGGATTATTGTATGCAGCTTTTGCTAATGCTAATAGAACACTAGGGTCTGTAGTCTTCTCACCTTGCAGTGCTTTGGCTGTTTCAGCTTTAGTTCGTTGAAGTTCTGCTCTCATTTGGTCTAGTTCTAATTGTTTCCTTTCAGTTACGAATGGTCTAGCTTTATTAACAATAGAGTCTAGTGTTTCTCCTTCAGCAACTTCTAGTCCAAATTCTAATGCAACAGAATTAAGTGCTTGTTCTTCAGCAAATGATTGTGCTCTATTAAGTCTTCCCTCAGTAGTATTAAATCTCTCTTGTTCTCTTTCATTCTCCATTAGATTTGAACCAAGAGATGTCATAGACAGAAGATTCTCGAATACCTTTTGTTCAGCATTTTGTCTGTATTCCAGTGCTTTCATTTGTAAGTCAGCAATTTTTTCAGCAGAAGCAGCATCCCCAGTTTGAATAGTTTCCCATTTTCTTTGTTCTAAGTCTTTAAGTTGTGTCTGAGTATCATCATTAATCTTCTTAAGAACACCAACATTTGTAGCGAATCCTGAACGTCCTTCTTTAGCTCCAGTGAATGCATAGTTTCCAGCACTTCTAGTATCCTGGGCAGTTCTTTGGAAAGCTAAGTTTGTAGCTTCTCTTGTCGCATCCCTTGAAGATGATACGGTATTTATAGCATCCTTAATAGTTGAATCAATATTGGACGCAGTAGAAGATATCCTACCAGAAGATTTAAGTAATTGTTCTTGCATAACATTCATGAAATCACTTGAACCCATATTAGGACTATCAGTTCCTTCTGATTGGTTTCGATTTGTGTTTGGTTTTTCTCCTGTTTTATTATTTACTACTTCCATGTTATCTATTTATTAATGTCTGTTAAATCTTGCTCTTCTTTGTCTAAAGTTGATTCCTAGTACCTTGAAGTTCTTTTCTTCTCTAGACTTACTTGATTCAAAATTCTTTCTATATCGGTCTAATGATTCAATAGCTAGTCTTTCCTCCATCATGGCTTCTTCTCTTAACCTTAAGGCGTATAGAGCCAATGAAGCTGCCTTGTGAGCCACAACATACTTGTATTGGTCATAAGCACCAGAATAAAAAGGAATATCGTTAGTTGCTGTGTAAGCATTGATTTCTGTTCCTCCGTTATTAGTTCCAATGTACCCAGAAATATAATGGAATGTTAGTTTTTCAGGTTTAACCAAAGTCAAATCATCAATTCTATAATCTGTATCATCCACTTGAGAACCTGTGTAGTTGATTGTGAATTGTAGGTAAGAAACTTCTTCTGGGTCTGGTGTACCTGTAGTTGTAGCATCTTGCCAATTAACTTTAAAGGTATTCCAACCATCAGCGATGGCATTACCATTATAATCTGTAGTTACAGTTGCTGACCAGTAGTTAGCAATAGTTGCAGGTGTTGCAGATGTATCTGAACTCCAGTAGAATGTTATAGAGGAGGTGTAAGTATTTTCAGGGATGTATACTTTAAAAATAAAAGACCCTGTATCTTCCAACTCAGACAAATCTGTAGTTCTTGAGAACGCATTGTAAACCGTAGCTCTGTTGTTACCAGATTGAGAAACATCAACATCAAAATTCAAAGCACCAGAACCTTGTATAATTTCATTAGAATCTATTGTAAGGTTTGTAGCATCAGAGTTAGTTGAATCAACTACCCAAGTGCCACCAAAGTCAGATGTAAGTGTGTCGAATGTAGCTATCTGTAGTTTAGGATAGTCTGTTCTATGATTGATTAACATATAACACTCTCCATCATGTCTATCAATAGCCCATGATTTAGTAACCTCATTAGAACCAATCTCTTCAGCTAGTTCTCTAGATGATTTACGGATGAAAGAACGAACATGTTTATCTTCTGGTTGTCTCAAATCAGCACCCACCAATAGGTCAGCTACTGAGTCAGATATTTTATACTTAGAAACTCCATCAAGGAAATTAAGCTCATATGTAGAAACCATATGCTCATTTCCAAGTTCTTCTAATAACCAAGCCGTAGCTTCGGTTAAATATTGGAATCTTTCCGCCTCTAAAATTCTATCAGTAGTTGTATCACCAATGAATGAGTTGAAGTTTGTGATTAAGTTCGAGATTGTAACAGTCATTATAGTTATATATTATACCACAGATTTTAGGATAATGCAATACGTTTGCAAAAACGAATACATAGATTATCTTGTGGGTGTTGACTCATAAATTACTAAGGCGTGGGCAGGAAGGAAATCATTAGTGCTCATGTTGTTGGCTTCCCATTTGATTCCTAATTGTATAGTATTAACATAAGACTTATTAATCTCATATGAAATATATCCTTTAACTAAATCATTTCTAGTGATAATCTTTGTTGCCCAAGGAGTAGATGAATTATTAAAGTATATCAATAGTTCTCCAGCTTTGGTGGCATCATTTGCTGTCCCTTTAGGAAGATTAACAATATCGAGACTCTTGATATTGCATAACATAGGCAATCTTTGTACTAATGTTTTAACATTACCATTATTAGATACCTGGGCTACGGAACTCACTGTATCTGTGGCATTATGGTATACTTTCTTTAAACGATTACCTGTATCATCAAATGAAACATACATTGCCTGTAAAGGAATAGATGCATTAATATTACCAGACATTAGTATACCTGGAATAGAACTTCCACCAGTAACAGCACTAGAGATATCTCCAATCTTGTATAGTCTCTCTCTTGAATCTGTTACAGGAGTTCCTAATGCGTAGATTATACCATCAGCTCCAAGCCATGCTGTGTGGTTATTAGTTACATCAACACTATCTCTATAGTTGGGAAATGCATTAATGCCAAGTTTAAACAGAACTTTTAGTTTTCCACCAACAATTCCTCTAATTTCTGTAAAGTTATCTTCCCCTTTGGTTATAACACGAAGCTCTCCTTCAGCGTTAATGAATACTCTTTTAATACTTTTTGCCCCATAGATTGGAACATAGTTAGCCATAGAGTATGACTGAGTGATTCTGTCCCATGCATAAATACCTAATATGTCTGCATTAAACATTCGTGTATCTGTTGAACCAGGTGTTACTTTCTCAGTAGACTGAACCCCTAGGTATAATTTAGATTGTGTCTCAACAGCATCAACACAGTATGTATGTTCTGGGAAAAGAAGAACTTCTGTCTCTAAACCATCATCACCATATCTATGAACTTTATTATTAGTAAACCAGTATAAATATCCATTATCTGATTTAACTAGAAAGTTAGAGTGATTCTCTTTTTCTTCTAGAGGGTCAATTATATTTTCTAAATTATTTTCTGTTTTAATCCACGCCAGGAAAATTATAGCATATGCTGTAGAACCAGCAAAAGTGGCTGTAAATGTATCTGTAACTTCACTTGCTGTTTCTGCATTAAAATCAAGGACAGTATACTTATTAGTTCCATCACCAAGTACTAAACTAGTGTCTGAGGTTGGGGTTATAGGAGCATTCGTATCAACTGCTATTGCAGAAACAAAATAAACATCCCTATCTTCATCTCCACTGTTTACAGCAGAATGGGACATTGATGAACCTGTATCAGTAAATGCAGCGTTACTTCTATAAGGGGTCTCATTTGTTGTGACACCATAAATAACACTGGCGACAACCCTTAATGTTCTTGTTTGGTTCAATGTTACAACTATTGAATGTGTTCCAACACTTACACCTCTAAGGTAGTATAGACCAATACCAATACCTCCTGAAGTTTTTGTATCCCCAATGAATGTCATGGCAGTTCCTCCACAGGTTATGGATGTTGTTTCAGTTTCTACATCGGTAGCACAACTATCAATAAACAAAGCTACCTGTACTACTGTGTTTTCTGGAGAACTCTCACCTCCTGTTACAACAATACTTCCAGTCGCTCCAGTAGCGGCTGCAGCAGTAAAATAAACCGCATCATCATGATACATGTCTCCAACTTCTTCAAATTCTGCACCAAGATTATTAGAGTTACTTGTTAAGATAGCAAAATCAAATGTCTCATCAATTTCATTCCATGAACCATTATAAGCATCACCAGTCCCAACATTAAGAGCATTACTTTGATTGGTTCTTAACCATCTCACAGATTCAGTTGAATCCAAATCTCCAATACTTGTTGGTTCAATAACTACATGATAATATTTATTTTTATCCAATGCGGTTGTTGCTAGAGCAAAATAGACATCACCATATTCTCCTGCAGGTAATGTACTAGCAGCTACAGTTGTTGAAACAACATAAGTTCCGTCAGGGTCTGTACTAGATGTTTCTCCTTGAATACCAACTCTAAAAGTCCATGTCTGTGTTGTCATTACAGGAACTTTAAGTCTTAATCTTATTCCAGAAATAGTATAATCTGTTGTAGGAAATCCAGTGGCTTTAAACCTTTGAGATAATTTAGAATATGTTGTAGTTGAAATACTCTCATATCCAATATTATTTCCAGTTAAAACTCCATGGACTCTACCTTGTGTTAAAATACCACCCTTACTTGAATCCAATGCTTTATACCCTAATCTTAAAGAAATAGAATCACTAGCAGATGTATCACTGTATTCATATGCATAGAATAAAGCTTCATTTCCACTCACTTCATATAGTTCTAGGTCATTAAACTTAGATGTACCAGCCAATACTGTTTCATTTGTTAATGATGTATCATCCAATCCACTTAAAGTGCTCAAGACTAATCCTTCTTGTGCTAAATAAAGAGTATTTGTATCAGATGAATAAGCCCTTGAAATGAAAGGAGCTGTTATTGTACCAGTAATATCTGCGTAAGTGTTGTTTGAAGGTGAAAGATAACCACTATATTTAAATGGATTATAAATACCATCAGACATTTGTCCATCTTCTCCTAAGTATCTTCGTTCAGGATTAGCTGTTATAGTAGAAACATCCCCAGAGAAAAATGGGGCTAATCCTTTTGAACCTGATAAGTCTAATAGTAATGATGCCATATTAATTGATTATGATATTACAAAGTTTCCGTTAATCTCCCAACCTGCCAATAAATATGTTCTTATATATATAGCATCTCTTTCTACTTTTTCTACTGTGGCTCTTGCTGCTGGAGTTCCTGCTGGATATTCAACACTAACAAGATGCCCTTCTGATGCAATTGCATTTATAGTATCAACTGCATTCACTGTAAGAATATAAGATGAGGATTGAATGAATTGTTGAGGAATTCCACCAGGTACAACCTCTGTAGTTGACTTAGGTTGGAAGTAGTAACTTGTTCCAATAAAACAACTACCTACAACCATAGACCTAACATCCAATGCCCCAGTTCCAGCAACACCTCCTGCGTAATGTACTGCGTTACCATAGAATTCAATTTTCTTTGGCTGACTAAGAACAGATAGTTTGTACAAAGTATCATCAGTTCTCATTGTTATACTTCCACTAGTTTTTATAGAATTATCAATACTTCTTTCATTAACAACAGGTGAACCGAATTCATCAGAATCTGATTTAATAGCCCCTGATATTCTACTAACTCTATCTGATAGTTCATTAGTACTATTATCCATATCTCTCATTGAATTTTCAAAAGAAAGCATCGAAGATTTTAATGAATCCACCTCTTGTTGTAATGCTAATAGCTGTTCTTCATTTTTATCCATATAATTGTTATTATATTATATCACACTATTTAATAAGTGTAAATAGAAGTATTATTTGATACCTTTGGTTGCTGCTTGCAGTATATTCTTAACCCCTTTCATTGTACTATTCATAATGAATTTCACCCCGTCAAATTCAGGCTTGTCTTCACCTGTGTAGATTGAATAAATATTTCCAAGTATTGAGTATAATTCTGAAGCTATTAATCCTCCTAATACAGCCTTAGCAAACAATAGAAGGTCTAATCCCATTCCTTGCCCTGCTAGGACAACTAGCCAAGGAACAATAACCATGTGAGCTTTCTTTATTACTCCTTTAGCAAATTTTCTGGATGTTACAGCTCTTCCTCCATCATTGAGAATACTTCTAGTTACCCCTGTTCCTGTGTCAATAACTAGAAGTATCGCAAGTATAGCATAACTTTCTAATGAAATACCAATAAAACAAGCTGGTATATATCCCAGTGCTGTCAGACAGTATGTTATGATTTTATTATCTACGAATTGATGCATATCTTAACTTACGTAAACTCGATAAAATACTGCTGATGCCCCAACCCCTGATGTAGTTGAAGGTCTAACTGGTTGGAATACAAACAATCTTCCGTTCCAGTTAAACAAATCTCTAAAGGTAAGTGATGGTTGTGAAAAGATAGCATCTGAATCGTCTGTTTCTGTACCAGAACTGTTAAATTTAGTAATGATTTCGTCGACGTTATTTAACCCATAAATATTTCCACTAATTACCGCTACTCCTGCACTAAAATCATTTGATGTTGAACCACAAGTAACATCCGCACTATAAGTTAGTGTTGTACCTGAGAGTGTGTATTTTGAAATAACGTTTAAGTTAGCATTATTTCCAGCCTTTCCTGTGAAGTAAAATGTAGTTCCATCAATAGCCATTTTTATGTTTGTTGATGTAGTAGAAAAAGCTTGACCTGATGTTGTAATTTCTGTTGGTGATGTTGTAAGATTACTTTTTAAATATCTAAATACTTTACAAACACTTGAGGCGGTTAAAAGAACATACACATAACTTCCATTTATAATTACTGAACGTATTTCAGAAGAAGCGTATTCAGTTTGAACATTTCTCATCTGAGGCATTACACCATCTGTCATCAAAACTAAAAGATTTGCAGCCCTAGCATAAGCAAACGAGTTTTCGTCGTCGCTTCCCGACATAATAACTTGGTCTACTGTGGATTGATTGCAAGGTATTGTGATGTTTTGAAGAACAGAACTCTTAGCAACAGTTGGTGCAGTTGGTTGAGTTAATTGAAATTCATCTGCTGTCGCATTGTATGTAACAATATCCCCATCTACAGGAGATGTAAGTTC
>Ga0172380_10001015_pt1 | contig 50123 bp, 51 predicted proteins | sample Leawe162metaG_FD_119747 | JGI IMG/M metagenome (GOLD analysis project Ga0172380, IMG submission 119747) | Leachate microbial communities from a municipal landfill in Southern Ontario, Canada - Leachate well 162 metaG | ecosystem: Engineered > Solid waste > Landfill > Unclassified | place... | reverse complement strand
GACCGCTCTTTGTAGACGCTCAGGACGAGCCCCAGGCACAGGCAGGTCATGATAAAGGAAGACCCTCCGTAGCTGACCAGAGGAAGCGGCACCCCCGCGATCGGCATGAGGCCAATCGTCATTCCGATGTTGATGATCACATGCGAAAAAAGAAGCGCAAGCACTCCCCCGCAAAGCATCTTCGCCTTCACGTCCGTCGTATGTTGCATCACCAAAAAAATGGAGTGAAAAAGGAACCCGTAAAGACAGAGCACGAGAAGACTCCCGAGAAATCCCAATTCCTCCCCGATCACGCAAAAGATAAAATCTGTGTGGTGTTCCGGCACAAAGTGAAGCTGTGTTTGCGTCCCGGCCAGGTAACCTTTTCCCCAAAACCCTCCGGAACCCACCGCGATCTTGGATTGAAGCGCCGTGTAGCCGGAACCCAGCGGGTCCAGGTTGGGATTCAAGAATACCATCAAACGTTTCTTCTGATAGGCCTTGAGAAATCCCCAGGCGACGGGCGCGGCCAGCGCCAGCGCACCAAAACTCGCGATGAGAAAACGTTTCCGGACACCCCACAGGAACAAAATGACGACCGACATGGGAATGAAAAGGAGCGCGGTCCCGAGGTCGGGCTGTTTAATGATCAGCATGAGGGGAACCGCCAGAAGCAAAAGAGCAATGCTCACCGTCTTTGCCTGCCCTTCCCAGGGATGATGCGACCCCAGGAAATTAACGCCGGCCAGAAGGGCCCCGACTTTCGCGAATTCCGAAGGCTGGATCGCGATGGGTCCCAATGTCAGCCACCGCTGAGCGCCCATGACCTTGTTGCCAAAAAAATCGACCAACACCAGCAAAATAAGCGTCAGGACATAGAAAGGATACGAAACACTTAAGAAGGGACGGTATCCGATGAAGGGCACGCCGACCAAGACCGCTAAACCCACCAGGATCCAGAAAACCTGCTTGGCTTCATAGCTCCCGGGATCGCGATAGGACGCGCTATAAATAAAAAGGATCCCGATCGCCGCCAGGGCAAGCACGGAAAAAAAAAGCGGGAAATGGATCCCGTTAAGCAACCGGCGCAACATTCAGGTCCCTCCACGTCTCGAGCATCTGTTTCACAAGACGGGCGCTGGTGATACCGCCGGATCCGCCATGTTCCACGAACACGACGAACGCGATCTTCGGATTTTTATACGGGAAAAACCCGGTCATCCAGCTGTGCGACTTCAGGGGCGGCGCCTGCGCGGTCCCCGTCTTTCCGGCCAGTTTATCAAAATCCACGCGGGCCAACTGCCCGGTGCCGTAATCGGATTCCACGACCTGGAGCATGGCCCGTTTGATCACATCAAGATTTTCTTCCCGAATGGCCACGCGCGGAGTTTCCGGCGTGAGCGTGCGGTCCTGAACGACCAGATGGGGCTCCACGACCTTGCCGTTCTTTGCGATGATCGCGGTCAAACGAAGGATCTCGAACGGGGTCACCAGCATGTAACCCTGGCCGATCGCCATGTTGAGAGTCTCGCCCTGGTACCAGGGCTGATTGAAACGAGCCTTTTTCCATGCGGAATCCGGAATAAGCCCCGGGGCCATGCGCGAGATCTCGAGTCTCAAAGGCTCGCCCAAACCCAGCTCATGGGCATAATGCGCGATCTCATCCGGCGTCAGCCTTTTGGCCACATTAAAAAAATAGACGTTGCAGGAGCGCTCGAGCGCCTCATAAAGATTGATATTCCCATGCCCCTCATGGAGCCAGCAGCGCGCCGGCTTCGCCTTGGGACCCAATTGAAAAGAACCGGTGCACCGGAACCGTGTTTGAGGAGTGATCTTCCCGAGATCGAGTCCCGCAAGCGCCGTCACCAGCTTAAAGATGGAACCGGGAGGATACGCCGCATTGATCCCGCGATCCAGCATCGGAGAATTTTCGTCCCTCAGGACATGAAGGCGCTGCTCGCTGGATGCCGGAGAGACAAAGATGTTCGGGTCATAGGCCGGCGCGCTGGCCATCGCCAGAAGCCCGTCCGTTTCAAGATCCAGTACGGCAATGCTTGCATGCAGCCCCTTGATCAGTTCCATAATTTTCTTCTGGAACTCAAGATCCAATGTGACCGTGATATCAGAACCCGCTTCCGGTTTTCGATCGGAGAGAACCCGGACCATCTGACCGCGCGCATCCACTTCGATCTGCTGCCCGCCTCGCCACCCGCGCAGCGAATCGTCAAACGCCTTTTCAATACCGGCACGTCCGATCTGGGAGTTGACCCCGAACCGGTCGCGATCCATCAATTCAGATTCGCCTTGGTTGACCGTCCCGATGTAACCGATCACATGCGAAGCGGTTTCGCCATAAGGATAATAACGAATCCCCTCGACACGAACGCTCACGCCCGGAAGTTCCGGCCGCCGTTCTTCGATCAGGAACGCGAGTTCTTGAGGCACATCTTCCATGATCACCGCCGGCGCGAACGGATACTCCCGGCCCGCGCTCATGCGCCGCCGGACTTCTTTTTCAGAAATTTCCAGGACCCGCGCCAATCGAGGATAGACCTCGGGGGTGATATCTTCCGGGATCGCAATGATGTTGTAAGAGGAACGATTCGCGGCAAGCAACCGATCTTTCTGGTCAAAGACGCGCCCGCGGGGAGCTTCAAGAGGAATCAAACGAACGCGATTGCGCTTGCTAAGCTCGTAGTAGTACGACCCCCGCAGGACCTGAGTCTGAAAAAGGCCCAGTCCCAGCAGGATCATGAGGATAAAAACGAACGTCTGGAAGAAGTGAAATCGTGTAAACATCAGTACTGTTCTCTATTTGATTTTAAGGGTTAACAGTGCCATACCGTCCAAACTTTTAATTATTTTCCAAAAAGGGTAGTTTGGACGGCCCCAATCTCGGCTTTGCCTCGATTGATCGGTATTGGGACCGCATACCCCTAAAAATTTTAATGTCATGCGGTATCAGCGAAAAAGCTCATATTGCCGGGTGGAAGCGCGGCCCAGCCACCGGTTCGTTATAAAATTAAACACCGGCAAAAGCGCGCTCGTATAAAGCGCCGTCATCGCGATCATCCCCAAATGTCCCCCGATGAGAGAGGCCGGCAGTTCGCCGCTACAACTTACCAAAAGACGCAAGGCCCCCGCACAAAAGACAAAAAGGAATGTCATGAGAAAATAGATCCCCGGCAATTCGCGCTCCATTTTCTGGACTAAAAAATCAAGCGCCAGGGCCAACGCGACCAAAAGCGTCGCCTCGAGTCCGATCAAACCGCCCCCAAGAAGATCCCGCAAGATCCCGACCCAGAACGCGACATGAACGGTCTTGGGAGCCCCCCATTCAAAAGCCGCGTAGCAAATGAAGAGATAAAGAAAGCTCGGATACACAGAATGGATCTGAAAAGCCGGCATCACCGAGCCGTCCAGGACCGCGAGAAAAAGAAAATAAAGGATTACTTTTGGGGAGGCGAGATGAGGCATAACACTTCCTCGAGCTTGGAAAAGGATACGGAAGGCGTGACAAGCGCGAGAAGATGCAATCCATCGCTATCACGCTCGACGGATTCGATCTTCCCGATCTGAAGACCCTTGGGGAAAATACTTCCGACGCCGGACGTCGTAACATCCTCGCCGATCGCAACCTCGGCGTCCAAAGCCAGATATTTCATTTGCAGCTTGTCGGTCCCGATCCCGGCAATGATCCCCTGGGCGCGGCTGGTCGCGGTCAATGCGCTCACGCGGGAATCCGGGTCCGGCAGAAGAATTGCGTGAGCCGTGTAGGGCTCGACTTCCAGGATCCGGCCGACCAACCCCTCCGGCACCACCACCGCCATGTCTTTCTTCAGATTTTGACGGCTTCCCTTGTCCAATAAAACCACTTTTTTCCAGGGCGTCACGTCCTCCCCGATCACCCGGGCGCCAATGGTTTTCGTGGCAAGCGTCAGGCTGAAGTTGAGAAGCTTTTTAAGACGCTGGTTCTCCCGCTCCATTTCACGGAACCGGATCAGCTGGCCCTCGAGTTCCTGGATGCGCGCAAGATAATCTTTTTGTTTTGCGACTGCGTCGAAAAAATTGCCGGATTGATAGCGGATCGTATAAAGACCTTCCCGGAGGCTGCTTCCAAGCACGAAAGCGGGACGAGCCAGCGTGGAGAAAATAGAATGGATCGATTCGTTAAAACGGGGAAACTGGAAAAAGGCGATGAGAAGAATGACGGGAACCGCAAGAAAGTAATACGAACGCCAGCGCCGCATGAGGCAAAATCTCCGCTAACAAATAAAAGAGAAAAGGTTCTGAAAAAAAACGGCTTCAGATGCCGGGAGACCGCTTGCGGAGGGGCGCTAAAACAAATGAATTCTTTAGTATTCCCGGGTCGCGTTGCTGTTCACCGACAGACGCTTCAGAAGATGAAAATCGCTCAAATAACGACCCGTACCAAGCGCCACGGCGGTGAGAGGATCATCCGCGATATGAACAGGAAGCCCTGTTTCTTCGCTGATCAACTTGTCAAATCCCCTTAAAAGCGATCCTCCTCCTGCTAAAACCAAACCACGATCGATCAGATCCGCGGATAATTCCGGCGGCGTGCGCTCGAGCGCGATACGAACCGCTTCGAGGATCGCGGAGAGCGGCTCGGAGAGAGCTTCCCGGATCTCTTCGCTTGTGACGCTGATCGTTTTGGGCAATCCGGCGAGAACATCACGTCCCTTAACGTCCAGAGTCGTTTCTTCTTCAAGAGGATACGCGGACCCTATACGGATCTTGATCTCTTCGGCCGTGCGCTCCCCGATCATCAAGTTATAAGCCTTCTTCAAATGCGACATAATGGACTCATCAAATTCATCGCCGCCGATACGGATGCTCTTGGCAAAAACGATCCCGGAAAGCGAGATTACGGCGATCTCGGTGGTCCCGCCGCCGATATCAATGATCATATTTCCGGCCGGCTCATGGATCGGAAGTCCGACGCCGATCGCCGCAGCGATAGGTTCTTCCACAAGATAAACCGGCGTGCGAGCTCCGGCCCGTTCCGCGGAATCTTTGACGGCGCGTTTTTCAACTTCGGTGATGCCGCTCGGGACCGCGATCACAACCCGCGGGCTGATCCCTGTCTTACGGCGATGGACCTTGCGGATAAAATAACGGAGCATGGCTTCGGTAATATCAAAGTCCGCGATCACGCCGTCCTTCATGGGACGAATGGCGACGATGTTTCCGGGGGTGCGGCCGAGCATGCGCTTGGCCTCTTCCCCGACGGCGAGGACCTGGTGGGTCGAACGGTCAATGGCCACTACGGAAGGCTCACACAACACGACGCCTTGGCCTTTGACATAAACGAGGGTGTTTGCAGTGCCGAGGTCGATACCAATATCGCTTGAGAAGAATCCTAACAATCGATCGATCAGAAACATGGGCTTTGCCTTTTCGTATCTGTTGTGTGGGCTGGCGTTTATAGCACCGCTTTCCATTTAAACTGAAGGGTACGCGGTGCAACACTGTTAACCCTTAAAATCAAATGGAGAACAAGTGTAGAGGCCGTAGTATATCGAAAGCCTTTTTCACTGTCAAACCAAAACAACCCCGAATTTCAGGGCTTGGAAAGCTGACGAAAATGTTCCATAAAAGCGGGATACGAGGTGGCGATGCAGGCCGTGTCTGTCACCGTGATCGTTCCCTTCGCGGCGAGACTCGCCACGCCCATACTCATCGCCGTCCGGTGATCTCCGAAACTTTCGACGGTCGCACCCTGAAACCCCTCCACGCCGCGGATAAGCGACCCATCCGGAAGCTCCTCGATCGATGCCCCGATCGCCTTGAGATTCCGGACCATGGACTGAATGCGATCCGTTTCCTTGACGCGTAATTCCGCCGCTCCAGAAATAAGGCTTTCTCCTTCCGCGAGCGCCATCGCAACCATCAGAACCGGCAATTCATCGATCAGGGAAGGGATCTCTTCATGCGTGATCCCCGTGCCTTTCAATTTTGCGCCCCAAACTCGGATCGTCCCCATCGGCTCCGGAACCGTTTGCGTCACCTCGGTCTCGATCTTCGCGCCCATGCGTTTCAGGACTTCAAGAAGCCCGGTCCGCGTGGGATTGAGTCCCACGTTCTGGACGGTCACTTCGGAGCCCGGGATTATCGCAGCCCCCACGATAAAAAAAGCGGCGGAGGAGATGTCACCGGCCACGCGCGCATGGATCGGTAAAAGCATTTCGGTCTTTTCAACGATCAGATGATTGCCGATCTTCTGGAAACAGGCCCCGGCCGCCTCGAGGAACCGCTCCGTGTGGTCCCGAGACGGAATGGCTTCACGGACCATGGTTCGTCCTTCCGCGTACATCCCCGCCAAAAGAAGCGCCGATTTGACCTGCGCGCTTGAAAGCTTATTATCAAAATCGATCCCGCGAAGTTTGCCGCCGCGGATCGTGAGCGGCGCAAAATTGCCGTTCTCTTTGCCTTTGATCTGAGCGCCCATCTGTTTTAAAGGATCGGTCACTCGGCGCATGGGCCGCACCGAAAGAGACGCGTCGCCGGTCAGCACCGTTTCAAAACGCTGGCCCGCCAGGACCCCCAAAAGAAGCCGCATGGAAGTCCCTGAATTCCCGAGATAAAGTTCCGAACCCGGAGCGGAAAGCTTTTGAAGCCCTTTCCCTGATATCCGGACCTTGCCCGTTCCTTTTTCGTGGTGGATCTGGACCCCCAGCTGGCGCATCGCGTCTAAGGTATGAAGGCAATCCTCGGCCTCCAGGAAATTTTCGTAGACACTCTCTCCTTCGGATAAAGCGCCAAAAAGGATCGCACGATGGGAAATGGATTTATCACCGGGAGGGGCGTACGTCCCGCGGAACTGGCCGGGACCTATAAAAGAAAGAGAGGGCATGAAAAAAATTATTTCCGGTGGACCCAGATTTTTACGATATCGAGCTCTTTAAGGATCTGATCTTCTTTGGCAATAATTTCTTTCTGCCCTGCATCGAGGGTGGCTAAACGGGTCTTGATATCGCTGAGGTCGCTTTTCAATTGTTCGATCGAAAGGGGTTCTTCGGCTGCGAAAACAGGAACAGCCAAAAGGATCCCGCCCAACACCAGGGATAAGAAAAAAAGCTTAAGCCTTGCGGATCTCATCGCCTTCAACGACCTGCTGCTTGGGGTTTTCTTCCACAAGGGTGGCCGCGGAAAACTTATCGTAGAGTTTTTCGATCTGAACCGTCGCGACTTCCTGGCCTTGTTTGAAGACTTTCAACTTGTCCCCCATCTTGAGCCCTTCCTGAAGGCCTTGATTGATGACCACGAAATTGAACTTGCGGTTCACCGTAAGGACTTTAGGCCCTGTCGTTGCTGCCGCCGCAGTTAATTGCGTTAGCGATGTAGCCGAGGCCACAGGATTTACGGAAGCAACCGTCTCTGTGGACGCTGGGACTTCCTGAACTGCAGGAGCCGCAGTCACAGGTTCCGGACCCGCCATAGTCTGTGGCATAGGCGCTGGCGCGACAGTTGCCCCGCCGGGAGTGACCGGCTTAAAAACAAGCTGGGAAGCTCCGGTTCCGGCGGCGTCGGTTGTAGAAGCCGACGGGCCTGTAAAAGATTGGGTCGCGGAAAAGGGGTCCGTCTTCAGATCCGCAGGAGTCACTCCGCAGGCGGCCTGAGCGTCCTTGGCCTTTTTCTCAAGTTCCGCCATCTTGGTCTGGAGTTCTGCGATCATCGTCTGATGGGTTTTGAGCTGTTGTTCGAGCGCAGCCTTCTCGGAATCAATACGACTTTGTTCCGTTTGAAGTTTTTCAAGCTGGGACTGCATCGCCTCGGCTTTGGTACGATACTCTTCGCTCTTCGCCGTGATTTGTTCTTTTTCAGCCGTAATCTGTTCTTTTTCAGCCTTGATCTGTTCTTTTTCGTACTTAACCTGATCGTACTTTTCCTGAACGCTGCTTCGAATCGTGCGTTCCTCGACCCAGCCCTGGTACAGATAATAAGAGCCACCGGCGGCGGCGACAGAAAGAAGAAATGCTAAAATAATACCGAGCTTGCCCATAAGAATCCCTCTTCTCAGTAATCGTTTGATCTTTAACGATGGAAAACTACGAAGCTTCCTGCGCCGGACCTCCCGAGAGCCTCGACCTCAGGCTGGAGAGGATCCGGAAATCTTGATTCCGGATCCCCTCCGTCCATCCGACTTTTACATGGACCCGCCCCGCTGCCTTGCGACAGAGGACCGGGCGATGAAAAAACGAAAGAGGCCTTAAGAAAGATGCTTGCTGACGAGCTTGGTCATCTCGAACATATTGACGACGGCCTTGCCACCAAACACGGTCTTGAGCGCGGCATCCCCGTTGATATTGCGCTTGTTCTTCTCGTCCTGGAGCTTATTCTTCTTGATGTATTCCCAAAGCTTTTTCACGACTTCACTGCGAGGCATCGGACCCTTGCCGACCACTACCGCAAGTTCTGCACTGATATTCATCGGTTTCATAAACGCTGCGTTCGCTTTCGCCATAATACATTCTCCTTTTGGTTTGAACCGAGTTCCCGCATCCAATGTTCCGGACCCGCGCCCACGGCTTTACTGGGTTAGTATCCTACAATACATTTTCAAAGACAACAATAAAGGTTTTCCGTTTTCACTAAGGGACTATTTCGGCTTCGCCAGCAGAAACTTCAGTTCTTTCATAAAATGGCTCACGTCCTGAAAATCGCGATAGACGCTGGCAAAGCGCACATACGCCACCTGATCGATCTTCGCAAGCCTCTGCATGATAAATTCTCCGATGATCCTGGACGGGACCTCCCGGTCATATTTCTCGCGGATCGTGGTTTCAAGATCATCCGCAACCTTTTCCTGAGCCGCAAGCGGCACGGGGCGTTTCTCGCAAGCCTTGTATACCCCGGCAAGGACCTTGGAACGTTCGTAGGCCTCACGACGCTGGTCTTTTTTCACCACAAACATCGGGATCTCTTCGACTCGCTCATAGGTGGTGAACCGTTTGCTACAGGCCGTACACTCGCGACGCCGGCGAACCACTTCCCCTTCGTTCGCGGCCCGCGAATCGATCACCTTGTCAGAATCCTGTTTGCAGAAAGGACAACGCATGCGCGCTCTTTTCTTTTATTTTATTACCGTTCTCTATTCAATTTTACGGGCTAACGGTACAATACTGCGACCCCTTTAAATCAATTGGAGCGCAGTATTAGTGAAGCTCCGGATAAAGAGGAAACTTCCGCGTCAAGTCTTCCACCCGCGAAAGCACTCTCGCAAGATTTTCTTCATCCACGGGAGCTTTGAGTGTTTCGTCGATAAGCTCGGCAATAAGCTCCATTTCCTTTTCTTTCATCCCGCGCGTGGTGACAGCCGGTGTTCCCAACCGCACCCCGGAACCTTTAAAAGGTGATTCCTTGTCGAACGGGATCATATTCTTGTTCACCGTGATCTTCACTTTATCCAAAAGTTCCTGGACCTGCTTCCCGTTAAAACCTTTCACCGTCACATCCACCAGCATGAGGTGATTGTCCGTGCCGCCGGAAACGATCCTCCAGCCACGCGCGGCCATGGCACTGGCGAGCGTCTTGGCATTCTTCACGACCTGGGCGCTATATTCCTTAAACTCGGGGCTCAAGGCTTCCTTGAGCGCCACGGCCTTGGCTGCGATCACATGCATGAGCGGCCCGCCCTGGATCCCCGGGAATACGGCCGAATCGATCGCTTTCGCGTATTTTTCTTTGCAAAGAATAAGACCCGCGCGAGGACCGCGAAGCGTCTTGTGCGTCGTTGTGGTCACCACATCCGCGTAAGGGACAGGGCTCGGATGATGCCCCGTAGCCACGAGACCCGCAAAGTGCGCCATGTCCACCATCAGAAGCGCCCCCACCTGATCGGCGATCTTCCGGCCGCGCGCAAAATCAATGATCCGCGGGTACGCCGAAGCTCCTAAAAGGATCATCTTGGGTTTATGTTCGATCGCCAGTTTTTCGAGAGCATCATAATCGATCCTCTCGTCTTTCGGACTGACGCCGTAGGGAATGATCGTATAAAATTTCCCGGAATAATTCATTTTATGGCCATGCGACAAGTGGCCGCCATGCGTCAGATCCATTCCCAGGATCTTGTCTCCCGGTTCCAGGAGCGCCATAAAAACCGCGATATTGGCCGAAGTCCCGCTGTGAGGCTGGACATTCGCGTGCTCGGCCCCGAAAAGCTTCTTCGCCCGGTCGATCGCAAGTTGCTCGACCACATCCACATTTTCGCAGCCGCCGTACCAACGCTTCGCCGGATACCCTTCGGCATATTTATTGGTCAGGACCGAACCCATCGCCTCGAGCACCGAAAGCGAGGTGAAGTTTTCGCTCGCGATCAGCTCGATATTTTCGTTTTGCCGGCGGACTTCGGCCCGGATCGCGTTATAAATATCCGGATCGGTTTTTTTAAGCTGCGTCTGATCGACAATGCTTCTTTTCATAAGCCCTAATTTTGTTAACACGGACCTCATGGCGTCCCCTTTCAAATGGTGTGTTGAGCCAGGTATCGACGAGCGGAAAAATAATGTCCTGGGGCAAAAACCCCGAACCCAGGATCAGCATGTTGGAATCATTATGGCCGCGTGAAAGACGCGCTTGTTCGATGTTCTGGCAAAGCGCTGCCCGAACGCCACTCACTTTATTGGCCGCGATCGTGCTCCCGATCCCGGTATAACAGATCCCGATCGCCCGGTGACATTCCTTGTTGGCCACCTTTTCGGCGGCGGCAAAAATGAAGTCCGGATAATCGCAGGATTCATCGGAAAAAGCGCCGCAATCGACTACCTCGAAATTCTTGTTCTCGAGAAAATCGATCAACGCTTTTTTCAGTTGAATGCCGCGGTGATCGGTCGCGATCGCGATCTTGGGTTTCATCATAACAATGCCCGCCTTTAAGGTTAATCCAGTTGGAGGATCTGGTTCATATATTGTTTCATTTTCGACTCGATATCAAGCAAGGTCTTTTCATAGACCTGCATCCCCATGCCGATCGGGTCTTCCACATGCAACGTAATCATCTTTTCCCGCGCCGCAGGCAGCATCGCTGACATGTCGTCTGCGTGTTGTGTCGCCATCGCGATCACCAGATCCGAACTCCACAGATCCCCTTTCCGGCAACGCCGGCTGCGAAATCCGCTCACATCGATCTCACGGTTGCGCAGCACCAACTCGGCTTCCGACGTACACGGAAGTCCGTCCCGCGCGCCGGTCCCGCAAGAGACGACTTCGATCTCGGCGGACAATCCTTTTTTTTCGATCTCGTGCCTGAGCCATCCTTCCGCCATCGGAGAACGGCAAGAGTTTCCCGTGCACACAACCAGGATACGTTTACGCGGACACTTTCCGGTCCGGAGCTTCTCAACCGCCCTCTCCACCTCCGCGCCCTGCGCCCCTTTACGCAAAATGACCGGCGTTTCACCCGTAACATCCACCACCGTCGAATCAAGCATCAGCTCTGTCTTACCGCCATCGATCAGTTGATCAAAAGCGCCATGCAATTGTTCCGCCACGTGGTGGGCCGTATGCGGCGAAGGCTGCCCGCTCCGGTTCGCGCTGGTGGCGATCAAGGGTTCGCCTACTTCCTGGATCAAGGCAAGCGCGATCTTGTTCCTCGGGAACCGGATCCCGATCTTCTGACCGGAAAGACCGGAAACCACCAAAGTCACCGGTCCCGGCCAAAATTGCCTGGCCAGGGTCCGTACGAGCGGCGTTTTTTTGATCTTGAGCTTATCAAGCATTCCCCAATCACCGACATGAAACGAAAAAGGTTTTGTGTCCGAACGCCCTTTGATCTCACGCAACCTTTTTTCAATTTCCGGAGCGCTCATTTTCCCACCGATCCCGTAGACCGTTTCTGTGGGAAATGCAATGACCTTGCCCTCCCTGCAGGCGTCGGCGACTTCCCGGATACGTTTCATATCCGGATCGTGGCTATCGATCTTGATCACTCCTGGCGTTACCATCACGATGCGTCAAACCCTCCGCATGCCAAACGATTTATTTCCGGAGCTTCTCTTGCAACTTCTTGTTCTTTTCCCGGCTGCTCTCTATCAGAGCATGCTTGTATTTCCTGAGCTTCTCCGCCAATGTCTCATCCGAAAGCGCCAGGATCTGCACCGCCAAAAGACCGGCATTACGCGCGCCGGGTTTTCCCACGGCGACCGTGGCCACCGGGACTCCGGCCGGCATCTGGACCGTCGCCAGCAAAGCGTCCAAACCATTCATCTGGGTCGCCGCCAGCGGCACTCCGATCACGGGAAGGATCGTATTCGCGGCCACCGCTCCGGCCAAATGAGCCGCCCCGCCTGCGCCGGCCACAATGACCTTCAGCCCTTTTTGCGTCGCCTGGGTCGCGAAATCCGCGACCAGGATCGGGGTGCGATGTGCCGACAACACCTGCATCTCATACGGCACGCCGAATTCTTTCAGCACTTCCGCGCATTCCTGCATCACTTCCAGATCCGAATCACTTCCCATCACGATCGAAACAAGTTCTTTCATCGTAGCACCTCTATACTGTTCTCTGTTTGAATTTAAGGGTTAACAGTATTGTCCCGCATACCCTTAATTTTAAATAATATGCGGGGCTATAGCCTTCTGGCCGATGTCCCGGCGGCAAAAACCGCCTTCGAAATTAATTTTTTTGATTACGTGATAAACCCTTTCATGCGCTGCTTTGAGCGTATCGCCCCAGGCCGTCACGGCGAGCACTCTCCCGCCGGCGGTCACCACCTGCTTTGCGGCGTTAAAAGCTGTCCCGGCGTGAAAAACCGCCACGTCCGGCTGTCCCTTCACGGTCTCAAGCCCCTGAATCGGGAAACCTTTTTCATAATGCCCCGGATACCCGCCGGAAGCCATCACCACCGTCATGCATGCTTTGTCATGCCACTCCAGACGTTCGGTGTCCAGGCACCCATTGGCGATCTGCACCATCACAGGCAAAAGATCGGATTTGAGGCGGGGCAAGATCACCTCCGTCTCGGGATCTCCGAACCGGCAATTGTATTCCAGCACGAACGGCCCGTCCTTGGTCAGCATGATCCCGGCATAAAGCACGCCACGGTAAGACATCCCGTCCCGGGCCAGGCCCTCTAGGATCGGACGCACCGCGATATCGATAATAGTTCCGATCTCGGACTCCGGAATTTTCATGCTCGGCGAAAAAGCACCCATGCCGCCTGTGTTCGGACCCCGGTCATGATCATACGCCCGCTTGTGGTCGCGCGCGCTTGCCAGAGGAATGATCTTTTTCCCATCCGTCAGCACCAGGATCGAAAGTTCCTCGCCTTCGAGTTTCTTTTCGATAATGACCCGGGAACCCGCGTCTCCAAAGAGCTTCTCTTCCATCATTTGCGTCAGCGTCGCGACCGCCTGCTCCGAGCTATCGCAAATGACGACGCCCTTACCCGCCGCGAGTCCGTCCGCTTTGATCACTAGCGGCATTTCGGCCTCGATCACATAATGCTTCGCCTCGTTCACATTCCTGAATATTTCATACGAGGCCGTGGGCACGCCATATTTTGTCATGATCTCTTTGGAAAAAGCCTTGCTCCCTTCCAGAAGCGCCGTGTCCTTGGACGGCCCGAAAAGCAGCAATCCGTTCTCACGGAACACATCACCAATCCCGGCCACAAGCGGGACCTCAGGACCTACGATGGTCAGATCGATCTTTTCACGTAGCGCGAACTCCAGAAGGCCGGGGATATTATCCGCCGCAACGGGAACACACTCGGCAAGCTGACTGATCCCGGCGTTCCCCGGAGCAGCATAAAGTTTTGGAAGGAGCGGACTTTGCGCGAGTTTCCATGCAAGGGCGTGTTCCCGGCCACCGGAACCGATCAAGAGAACTTTCATGCGACGCTCACACCGCTTTCTTTTGTGATCTTTCCGATTGACCAGGCATTCAATTTAAAACCCTTCAGGATCTTTTGCGCGGCGCGGACATGACGTTTCTGAAGGATCACCACCATCCCGATACCCATGTTGAAGGTCTTGTACATTTCATGATCCGAGATACCGCCGGCTTTTTGCGCGACGCGGAAGATCTCCGGAACTTTCCAGGAGGCGCGATCGATCTGAGCGCCCAGGCCCTTGGGGATCACCCGAGGCAGATTGTCATAAAAACCGCCGCCCGTGATATTCACGATACCGTTCACCGGTAATTTCTTCACAAGCGCCAGGACCGGCTTGACATAGAGAATCGTGGGCGTCAAAAGTTTCCGGCCCACGGGACCGCGCAGTTCTTTCTCGGAGAAGATCTTTCGGATGAGCGAATAACCATTGGAATGAAATCCCGAAGACTGGATCCCGAGAATGATATTCCCCGCCTTGATCTTTTTTCCGGTCACGACTTTTTTGCGGTCCACCGCGCCGACGGAGAAACCCGCGACATCATATTGCGCCACCAGCTTCGTTTTTTTGTCGGTATAAAATCCAGGCATGATGGCCGTCTCGCCGCCCACGAGTGCGCAGCCGGACTGGCGACAGCCCTCGGTAACGCCTTTCAGCACTTCTCCGATCACATCGGTCTGGAATTTTCCGGAAGCGTAATAGTCGAGAAAGAAAAGCGGGCGCGCCCCGGAAGTAATGAGGTCATTCACGCACATGGCGACCAGATCGATCCCGATGGTGTCGTGTTTATTCAAAAGCCGCGCGAGTTCCAGCTTGGTCCCCACGCCATCGGTCGAGGCCACCAAGAGCGGATCCTTGATCCCCGTCTTTTTGAGATCAAAAAGCGATGCGAACCCCAGCGTGTCGCCGCAAACGCCCGGGGTGTGCGTCGAGCGGATCAGCCCCGAGATCTTCCGGTTGTACGCAGGGTCGCCCTTCAGGTGCGGCACCCCCGCTTTTTCATAGGTCCAGGCGCTCATATTTTGCAGCAATTCCTTTTGTGTTCCAGTTTGTACTTGTCGTCCGCATCGTAGATCTTGGTCGGATATTTCCCCGTGTAGCACGCCGCGCAAAAATCCTTGGGGTTCTGCGTCGTCGCGCCCAGCATGCCGTCCAGGCTGAGATAACCCAGCGTGTCGACGTTAAGGAATTTTTTGATCTCCTCCATGCTGGAATTGCAGGCCAGGAGTTCCTTTTTTGAAGGAAAGTCGATCCCGTAAAAACAGGGCGAAATATGCGGGGGACCACTGATCCGCATATGAACTTCCTTGGCACCCGCGCCTCTTAAAAGTTTGACGCGGCTCCGGGCGGTATTCCCCCGAACGATCGAATCGTCAACCACGATCACGCGTTTACCGGCCACGACTTGCCGGATCGGATTCAATTTGATCTTCACCTTGAGCAGACGCCCCGCTTCCGAAGGACTGATGAAGGTGCGACCAATATAGTGATTACGGACAAATCCGTGCGAAAGAGGGATCCCTGATTCCCGGGAATAGCCCATCGCGGCAAAGCTTCCGGAGTCAGGCACCGGAATCACGATATCCGCTTCCACGGGATGCTCCTTCGCAAGCTGGCGCCCCAATCGCTCACGCACAAACGCCACGCTGTCATTAAAGATAGTTGAGTCCGGACGCGCAAAATAGACATGTTCAAAAATGCATTGGGCCTTGGGGATCTTTTCATCCTTGAAAGGAAAATAGCTGCGAAGGCCCTTGCTATCGATCACGACCACCTCGCCCGGTTCGATCTCACGGATAAATTCCGCTTCGATCAGATCGAACGCGCAAGTCTCGGACGCGAGCACAAAACTATGACCCAGTTTCCCGAGACAGAGAGGCCGGAACCCTTGAGGATCGCGCACTCCGAAGAGATGGTCCTCGGTCAGAAGGACCAGGCTGAAAGCGCCTTTCGCGCGCTTGGTGGCCCCGATCACACCTTCTTCATGGGAGCGGTAGGACGGCTTGGCGATCATGTGCACAAAAACCTCGGAATCGATCGTGCTCCCGAAAATGGACCCATAAGCCTCGAGCTCGGCCCGCAGAATCTGCGCGTTCACCAGATTCCCGTTGTGCGCGATCGCGATCTGCCCGCGCGAATAATCGACTTTGCAAGGCTGGGCGTTAAGAAGCGTCGAAGACCCGGTCGTGGAATAACGAACGTGGCCAATGGCATTCTTCCCGGGAAGCTGTGCGAAAGACTCTTCATCAAAGGCCTCGCCCACGTGCCCCATTTTTTTAACGAGGTAAAGATCCGAGCTGTCGCTGGTGCAGATCCCGGCCGCTTCTTCCCCGCGATGCTGAAGCGCAAAAAGCCCCAGTTGCGTGATACGCGCCGCGTGAGGATGATTGAAGATCCCGAAAATGCCGCAATGGTGTTTGATATTTTCTCCGCCCATTATTTACGCTCCATAATGTTAGGGATCATATTTTCGAAAAGTTTCACCAGGTCTTTGACCGTCCACCGGATCCTGTCTTCTATGATAAGCGCGTCCCCGCCCACTTTACCGATCTCACAAAGCACGACCCCGAGTTTTTGCGCTAAATGCCGGACGTCTTTTTGATGCTCCGGCTTCACGGAGATCACCACACGCGACTGACTTTCGCCGAAATAAAGCGCGTCGGCACGAAGCTCTTTTTGATATTTCAAAACACCGTCAGAAAATTTCACCGCGGCGCCCAGGCCCTTGGCGCTCTTGAGGCAACATTCGGCAAGCGCAACCGCTAAACCGCCTTCCGAAAGATCATGGCAGGAAACGAGTTTCTTTCCGTCCGCAGCGGCAAGAATGAATTGATGAAGTTCTTTTTCGCGCGTAAGGTCAAGACGCGGCGGCAGGCCCTGCTTCAGGCCGTGCTCGATCATCAAATAATGGCTCCCGCCAATCTCATTAAATGTTTCCCCTGCGAGAAAAATAACGTCTCCTTCGTTACGGAATGCCGACGGAACGCGCTTTTCAATATTCTCAAGAAGCCCCACCATCCCGATCGTGGGCGTCGGGTAAATGGCGCCTTGCGGGCTCTCATTATAGAAACTGACATTCCCGCCTGTGACCGGAACCTCCAGCGCCTTGCAGGATTCAATGATCCCGGACACCGCGCTGTGAAATTGCCAGAAGATCTCGGGCTTCATGGGATTGCCGAAATTAAGACAGTTCGTCACTCCGATCGGACGAGCGCCCGAGCAGACCACATTACGCGCCGCTTCCGCGACCGCGATCTTCCCGCCTTCGAGCGGATCGAGATAAACATAAAGACTGTTGCAGTCGGTCGAGACCGCGATCCCTTTTTGCGTTCCCTTGACACGGATCAACGCGGCGTCGTGCCCCGGATAAAAGACCGTGTCCGTACGGACCATGTGATCATACTGCTGCCACACCCAGGCCTTGGAGGCGATCGAAGGATGGGCCAGGAGTCGCTTGAGCACGGCATTAAAATCCTGAGGCTGCGGAATGGCGCCCAGATCCAATTTCTGCGCCTGGGCCAAATAAGCCGGCTTTTCTTCTTCGCGCGTGTAAACGGGCCCGTCATCTGCCAGCGCCTTTGCCGGGATCTCCGCGGCCATCTTCCCTCCGTCCAGCACGCGATATTTATCGCCCTTGGTCACTTCCCCGATCTTCACGGCGTGAAGGTCCCACTTCTTGAAAATATCCTCGACCTCTTTTTCTTTTCCTTTTTTGACAATGACCAGCATGCGCTCCTGCGATTCCGAGAGCAAGGTTTCATAAGGGGTCATCCCGGGCTCGCGACGCGGCACTTTGACGAGGTCGATCTCGACCCCGGTGCTCGCGCGGGACGCGGTTTCGCAACCGGCGCAGGTCAACCCCGCCGCCCCCATATCCTGCATCCCGACCAGCGCGTCGGTCCGGAGAAGTTCCAGACACGCTTCCATCAAAAGTTTTTCCATGAAAGGGTCCCCGACCTGTACGGCCGGACGGTCTTCATGACTTTGCTCGGAAAGTTCTTTGGACGCAAAGGCCGCGCCCCCCAGCCCGTCACGGCCGGTCGTAGCGCCCACATAATAAACGGGATTCCCGATGCCATGCGCAGCACCGCGAACGATCTCGTCTTTTTTGATGATCCCGAGCGCCATCGCGTTCACAAGAGGATTTCCCTCATAAGAGGCATCAAAATAAACATCGCCCCCCACGGTCGGAATGCCCATGCAGTTACCGTAATGCGCGATGCCGGCGACCACGCCGCGGAAAAGCCGCTGGCTCACGGGCTCGGCAAGATTCCCGAAACGGAGAGAATTCATCAGAAGGATCGGCCGTGCCCCCATCGTGAAAATATCCCTCAAGATACCGCCCACGCCCGTCGCCGCGCCCTGAAAAGGTTCGATGGCGGAAGGATGATTATGACTTTCGATTTTGAAACACACCGCGTAGCCGTCGCCAATATCCACGATCCCGGCGTTCTCCGCCCCCGGTTTGACAAGCAGGTGTTCCTGACGCGGCAGCTCCGCGTTCATTTTGGAAAAAAGTTTAAGGATGGGCTTGGAATTCTTATACGAGCAGTGCTCGCTCCACATCACGCTGAACATCCCGAGCTCGGTGATATTGGGGTCCCGGCCCAGAATGTCCCGGATGTGCTGATACTCCTCGGGGGTGATCCCGTGAGCCGCGACCAGTTCCGGAGTGATGAGGGTTGTCGAATTGAGTGTCGCCATGATCTATTCCAGTGCGCTTAAAATGCTTTCGAAGATCTTACGTCCGTCCGAAGACCCGAGAAGATCCTCGCTCGACCGCTCCGGATGAGGCATCATACCCAGAACGTTCTTTTTCTTGTTCACGATCCCTGCGATATGGTCCTTGGAACCGTTCGGGTTGAACGCTTCTCCGAGTTTTCCATCCTCAGACGAATAACGGAAAACGACCTGCGAGTGGTCATGCAGGGATTTCAGCGTGTCGTCATCACAATAATAATTTCCCTCGCCGTGCGCGATGGGAACACAAAGCGTTTCGCCGGGTTCCATCTGCCCGGTAAAGATCGTCAGATTCTCTTCCGTCCGGATCCAGGTATGTTTGCAAATGAATTCCAAGGTTTTGTTCCGAAGCATGGCGCCCGGCAAAAGCCCCGCCTCCAGAAGGATCTGAAACCCGTTACAGATCCCGAGCACGGCCCGGCCGTCGTTCGCATGCTTGATCACGGATTCCATCACGGGTGAAAAACGAGCGATCGCTCCGGTCCTGAGATAATCCCCGTAGCTGAAACCGCCCGGGATGACGACCAGATCCACTTTGGGGAGGTTCCGGTCCTTGTGCCAGACATATTCCACCGGCACTTTAACGATGTCGCGAAGCGCGTGGAAGCAATCCGTATCGCAATTGGAACCTGGAAACACAATGACCGCGGCTTTCATCTAAAACCTCTGGATGATGGATGGCGGATATCGGAGGGCGTCAAACCAGGCCTTTCCGCCATCCTCCATCCGGTACCCGTATTGCTATGCTATGAAGGCACTTCTTGAATTTCGAATGAATACTCTTCGATCACAGGATTATGAAGCAACTTATCGCACATGACGTGAATGGATTTTTCCGCCTTTTCGCGGGTCTCGGATTCAAGCGCCAGCTCGAAATACTTCCCGATCCTTAAGGATTTCGCTTCCGTGAACCCCATGGACTCCAGCGCGTGAAGCGTCGTCTGCCCCTGAGGATCCAGCACCGACTTTTTTAAACTGGTATGGATCGTTGCTTTAAATCGCATTTTTTCTCCTACTTCTGGCTTCGAATATCTTTTCCGGAGAGCCGTTTATAAATTTCACAATAAGCTGCGGTGGTTTTTTCGATAATGTCGCCCGGAAGTTCAGGGCCCGGAGGACGCTTTTCCCAGGCAAGCGTCTCGAGATAATTTCTCACGATCTGCTTGTCAAAACTCGGCTGGTCATGCCCTGTCTCATACCGGTCGGCCGGCCAGAAACGCGAGCTGTCCGGCGTCAGGATCTCATCGATCAGCATGAGCTTCCCGTCATAGAGACCGAACTCGAATTTCGTGTCCGCAATGATGATCCCCTTCGAAGCCGCGTACTCCTGCCCCTTCTTATATAGAAGAATGGACAGGTCCTTGGCCTGCTGGGCGATATCCTTGCCCACAATCCGGATCGCCTCGCCGAAATCGATGTTGATATCATGCCCGACTTTCGCCTTCGTGGACGGCGTAAAAAGTGGCTCCGGAAATTTCTGGCACTGCTTCAGACCCGACGGCAACGTGTACCCGCAAACTTTGCCGGTTTTCAAATAATCTTTCCACCCGGAACCCGTAATATAACCGCGCACCACACACTCGATCTCAAGCGGCGCCGCTTTTTTGACGAGCACCGAACGCCCCTCAAGCTCGTGGCGGAAATTCTTCACGATGTCGGCAGGAAGCCCCATCGCGTCCACATTGGCCGTGATCAAGTGCTGGGGAAGAATGTCCTTAAAATGCTCGAGCCAGAAAAGCGTGATCTGGTTGAGCACTTTTCCCTTCATCGGGATCGGGTCCGGCATCACCACATCAAAAGCGCTTAGCCGGTCGGTCGTCACGATCAAAAGCTTATCGGAACCCACGCTGTAGATGTCCCGCACTTTTCCGACCGCGACACGCGGGAGCGGCAAATGCGTTTCCAGGATCGCGTCATTTCTATCAAGATCGCTGACCATGATTTCTCCTCCGTATTGTCATCCCCGAAATCTTTTATCGGGGATCCATGTTTTCGTCAGTCATCGCTTCTGGATTCCCGCTAAAAACATGCGGGAATGACAAGCTTTTATTTCGCTGATTTTAAAATCCCGGCGCGCTTCAAGATGACGGGCACGTTCTTCAGATGCCGGTCGTAGCTGAACACCGCGCGGATCTCCTTGGGCGCCAGAACTTTCAGGATCTTCTTATCTTTCAGCACCACTTGTTCCAGCTGAAGTTTTTCATCTTCCCAAAGTTTCTTGGCGGCGTCCTGCACCAGCTTATAACCCTCCTCACGCGTCAGGCCCTTTTCCACCAGCGCCAGCAGCAGGCCCTGTGAGAATACCATCCCGCGACTCAACTCGAGGTTCTTCAACATGCGGTCTTTATTGACCACGAGGTTCTCGATCACGTTCTGCATAAGCCCCAGCATGTAATCCAGAAGGATCGTGCTGTCGGGAAAAATAACGCGCTCCACAGAAGAATGCGTGATGTCCCGTTCGTGCCAGAGAGCGATATTTTCAAACCCCGCGAGCGCGTTCCCGCGAAGAATGCGCGAAAGTCCCGCCACGCGTTCGCATGTGATCGGGTTCCGCTTGTGCGGCATGGCAGAAGAACCCTTCTGCCCCTTGGAGAAAAATTCCTGGACTTCAAAGGTTTCGGTTTTCTGGAGACCCCGGATCTCGGTCGCAAGTTGTTCCAGTGTTCCGCCGACAATGGCAATGGCTCCGAGATATTCCGCGTGCCGGTCGCGCTGAAGCACCTGGGTCGACACCGGCGCCGGGTTCAGCCCGAGCTTGGCGCAAACAAATTCCTCGACCTTGGGATCCACATTCGCGAAAGTTCCGACCGCGCCCGAGATCTTGCCATAACGGAGATTTTCCTTGGCGGCTTCAAGGCGCACGAGACCGCGCTGGCAGGCGGCATGGAAAAGTGCCATCTTGAGACCGAACGTGATGGGCTCGGCATGCACTCCGTGCGAACGGCCCACCATCAAAGTCTTGGCGTGCTCTTTGGCTTTTTTGCCGAGAAGCGCGATGAGTTTTTTGAGTTCCCGGATCAGAATGCCGGAAGCTTCCTGGACCTGGAGCGAAAGACCCGTGTCCAGAATATCCGAGGAGGTCAGGCCGAAATGAACATAGCGTCCCACGGGGCCGACATGTTCAGCGACATTGGTCAGAAATGCAATGACATCATGATTGCAGACTTTTTCAATTTCTTTCACGCGCTCGACATTGAACTTCGCCTTGGCGCGAACTTGGGCGGGAACCTCTTTGGGGATATAGCCATACTGTGCAAGCCCCTCAAGCGCGGCCAACTCCACCTCAAGCCACTTTTGAAGCTTGTTCTCTTCTGTCCAGATCTTTGCCATTTCCTGGCGCGAGTAACGGCTAATCATGGGAAGTGCTGAGCCTCCTCAATTTATCAGTGTCACCGGCAATGAGCGCGTCTTTTTTTGCCCGGCTCCACCGCTTCAGTTGCTGCTCTCTCTGCATCGCCACGGACTTCGTTCCAAAAGATTCTTGGTACAATATTTTTTCCGGGCGATTTTGTTTCGTGAAACGTGCACCCACTCCCCTCTGATGCTTGCCCAGGCGCTGCTCTATGCTATTCGTGATCCCGACATAGTAACGATCATTTTCACATTTTAAAATACACAAGTACCACATGCAGCCCTTCGACAAGCTCAGGGTGGTTCGACATTGCTCACTCCCACCGGAAATGGTGAGCAAGTCCAATGCTTCACAAAGTGAAGAATTGGACGCGTCGAACCATAGCGCTAACGGGATTTAAACCCGTGTTTCTGCCTTGAGAGGGCAGCGTCCTAGATCAGGCTAGACGATAGCGCCCTGATGGATCCAATTTATTTTCTTAATGGTTCCATTAGGGCTGCACTGATTTCCCGTTGATTTTCTCAATAGAAAAATCAGGCGCCCTGATGCACCTGTTAAATCAGGCGCCATAGAAACACGGGCCTGTGACAAACCTAACCCTCGATTTAAAAACAACTTCGGGAGGAATTAAGACAAGGGCAGTCCCAATCCTTATCAATTTCAGAACATCTGAAATTGGGGCAGCCCTTGTCGCCATTTAAAAACAAAAATTAAGACAAGGGCAGTATAGCTTTGCCTCTATAGAATGTCAACGGACACTCGCCCCGACTTTTGTTAAATTGAGCGAAACCGGAAGACAACGCCTTAGAACTTCCTGTCAACCTTGTCCTTCAGGTCGTACACGGATTTCTCAAGCATTTTTACGCGTTCCGACATGAACCGGTTCGCCTGTTCCAGGTCCCCGATGCGCCTCTCGAGGCTGTCCGAACGATCTTGCTTGAGGGTCTTCTCCATATCAGAGAATTCCGCCGGAGTTCCACTCATGCCTGTCCCTGCCGCTTCGGTCTCTTCCGCCCTCAAAATCGGGAGCGCAAAAGAAAGAAACAGCACTGCCAAAATCGAAATTGCTGCGATTTTTTTCATAGGTCACCTCGGGCGGGAGTATACCATATCTATAAGGAACGCAAAACGGGAAACCGAAACGGGCCACGGTCCACGCACCACGTACCACGTGGCCCGTGGTGCGTGGAACATGGAACGCCTGTTTTTCAGTTTCAGCCGCGGGGACAGTCCGCACAACTTTCAATAAAGGACAGCGGCAGTCCCAGAGGCGTTTTATCCTCTGGGATGGAATTTCGCGTGGACGGATTTGAGGCGGTTGCCGGAGACGTGCGTGTAGATCTGGGTCGTGGAAATATCCGAGTGGCCGAGAAGCTCCTGCACCACGCGCAAGTCCGCGCCGCGCTCCAAAAGATGCGTCGCGAACGAATGGCGGAACGTGTGGGGCGTGATCTCTTTGGTGATCCCAGCAAGTTTCGCGTATTTTTTGATCATCTGCCATACGAATTGCCGCGTCAATCCTTTCCCGCTCCGGCCCAGGAAAAAATGATCCGTCCTGGTTTTTAGTTTGGAACGGACTTTGGCAAGATAGGTCTGGCAAGCCGTGACGGCAACGCCTCCGAGCGGCACAAGCCGCTCCTTGTCCCCTTTGCCGCGGCACTTGATGAATTTATTATCCAGGTACACATGCGCTGCAGTGAGTTCCGTGATCTCGGAGACCCGCATCCCGGTCGCGTAAAGACATTCCAGAAGCGCCAGGTCGCGGATCCCTCCCGGCGTTTTCGTGTCCGGCGTTTTAAGCAGCGAATCCATTTCCTGCGCGGTTAAAAAATGCGGCAATTTTTTCCAGAGCTTCGGCGACTCCAGGACGCTTGTGATGTCCGCCGGGACGTGGCGCTCTTTGGTGAGAAACCGGTGGAAGAGTTTGACCGAGACCAGCCCACGAGCAATGGAGGACGATTCGAGCCCGCGCTTGCTTTCCGCGTTCAGGAATTTCAGGATGTGGGTCCGCGAGACCTTGCTCCAGTCCGAGACCTTTTCTTTTTTGAGGAAGGCATCATAACGGGAAAGGTCTTGGCGGTAGGCGTCGAGCGTGTTCTTGGCCAGCCCCTTTTCGACCGAGAGATAATCCAGAAACGCATCGTAGAGGAACTGGTTCTTGTCTTTGGGTTTGTCGGGAGCCGTCGCTAAAGTATCCATCACATGCAATATCGGCTAATCAGACGTCCGACTGGAGACTGCTCCATCAAAGGGTGCCGGGGTCTGTTCGTTTTTATTTTACCGGCGGTGAAGCGTGCATTTGACATCCCCCATGATTCTTTCCTCTGTATTGAGATAAGAACCGGCGGCGGGAGGCGCCGAGATCTGCTTTTTAAGCGTCTCATTGATCTTCATGATGTAAGGTCCCTTCTTAAGCTCCGCGAGAGGGATGTCGCGAACCACGAAAGGATACGCAAGCGTCGTGTTCACAGGATCGGTCGAGGGGGCGCCAAACGGCGTGACGGTGTAGGTCGCACTCATCTGGTTTGAGCCGAGATAAAAGGAAAGATCGAATGTTTTTTGTTTCGGGTTCTTCGTGCTCTCAAGACAGGAATTCTCCGGCTCGAATTTCAGTTTTGTGTGACCTGCCTGGCGCCGGATCTGATTGATGACACTGTTATCGATGAAAGAGTGGCCGGCCGCGTGCGAATCAAAGATCCTCCCGGCCACGACCACATTCCGGACCCACTTTCCCCCGTCATAGGAGGGCACGAGGTAAAGCCGGGTCGTAAAGACGGCCGTTTCGCGAAACTTCAGATCGACCACACGGTTCACGCTGACGTACTGCGCCCCGGTCTCCGTTTCCTTCTTGACCCAGGTGATATCCATATCAATATCGAGATCGTATTTTTCGACATTCCCCTGTTTTTCAAGCGCCGGGGAGAACCCGTCGTCCTGCATCCAGTCGATCTTTGCAAACGCTTCCCTGAAAGGAAAAACCGCCGTCAGGCAAACAACGAGAAAAATCCCGAAGAACATCCCGCTATGAATGAATCTTTTCATCCTCCTCCTTTCGAACCGGATCGCGACCGGCATCCGGTGCTTTTTTATTTTCTGGGCAGGGTGAAGATAAATTTGCTGCCTTTCCCGAGCTCGCTTTCGACCCAGATCCGGCCCTTATGAAGATCAATAATATCCTTGGTAATGGAAAGGCCCAACCCGGTCCCTTCCTCCCTTTCGGCCGTCAGACGTTCGAATTTATCGAACAGCTTCCGGAAATCTTCTTTGGCAATGCCGGGCCCGGAATCGGATATTTCAAAACGGGCCGCCTGGGGAGTGCCGGAAATACGGAGGGTGATCTTTCCGCCCGCGGGAGTGTACTTGACGGCGTTGCTCAGCAAATTGATGATCACTTCGGTCAGCTTGTCACGGTCCGCCCAGACCGTTCCCGCGCTTTCTGAAAAATCTTTTTCCAGGACCATCTTCTTTGCGGCGAGCTCATCGGCATTACTAGCGATGACTTCCTCGGCCACGGATGTGATCGGGACCTTTTCCTTTTTCAGCTTCATCTTCCCCGCTTCGATCTTGGCGAGGTCCAGAAGGTCCGTGACTAACCGGATAAGTCTTTCCGTGCTCCGGCGAGCGATCCCAAGCATCATCTTCTGTTTTTCGTTCACCGGACCGGCCGAGCCCTCATCGAGATAGGCCAGCGAAAGCCCCATATTGTTGAGGGGATTCTTGAATTCATGGGAAACATTGGCGACAAAGGCCGACTTCCGTTTGTCCATTTGTTTCAAAAGCTCTTCGGCCTTTTTTATCTTGCTGATGTCGTTGCCGACGCAGAGGACCTCTTGGGCCGATCCTTGTTTTCCGGAAAGAGCCTTGTTGGTCCAGGAGATCCACACACGCTCGCCGCTCCGGAGCATGTTTTCATTCTCATTATTCACATACTTGGCAGGATGACTTACCAGATCACGGATCATGATCTTCAGATCCTTGCCCGCGCTGTCCGTGACCGGGACAATGGTCCCGATCACGCTTTGACCCACGATCTCTTTTTCCTTAAATCCGAAGAATTTCTGCGCGAATTTATTGAAGAAAACGATCCGGCCCCGTGTGTCCATGCGCAAAATAATGCTGTTCGCGTCCTGGACCAGCCTGCGAAAATAATCCTCGTTCTCTTTTAAAGCGCTATCCGTCTTACTCTTTTTCATAGCTCCTGCCACGAGGCCGGTACTTCCCTGCCTGCCTGTTTATTTGGGAACGATCTTGTTAAATTTGGAACCCTCGATGTTGAGATTCCACATCAAACCTTTTTGTCCGAGGACATACGCAAGGATCGGCTCCTGCGTCTTGGTGGTGTCGATCGAAGCGTCCGCGCCGACCTTGATCAATGCCACCGAACCGTCCACGCCGGCTTTCCATCCGTCACTGGCCCTGAAATTTTTCAAGACATAATCTTCCATGAAGATCAGGTAAACGCTTTTCACCTGGCCGCCGAACTGAAAACCGATGGACCCCGTGATCGTGTTGTAATAATCCACGGTCTTTCCTTTGATCCGGAGCGCGCCGACCCCGTATTCTCCTCCGATCCCGATCCCGGCCTTGATCACACTCGGGAACACCAGCACCCCTTTGGCTTTCGCAAGCATGTCCTTCGCGCCAAAAACTTCCCGCTCGAAACGTTCCAACGCCGAGTCGACGCTCGCGTCAATTTCTTTCGCGGACTTGGCATACGAAACACCCGCGAAAAGGACGACGCCCAACAAAGCAAAACCGAGTACCCGTATCTTTGCACCCATCTTCATGAGATACCTCCGTTAACAAAACTGATGGCAGTCCCCTCTGAAAGTAAAAACCAGGACCGTCATTCGCCAACACGAACGGCGTGCCCTTCTTCGAGTAACTGATTGTTAACATACTGTTCTTTACCACCTTCGTTAGCAAGGAATACATCCGCCAGGTAACGGTCGTACTTGTCTGATTTGACGGTCCTGATGATGACTTTGGACGAGGGAGCGAGCAGCTTTTCTAAAAACTCCTTGGCGGCTTTGCCGTCCGCGGTCGCGATCTCGGGGGCATCCATGCCCCGAAGCCGGAGCGTCTGGACAGTCCGGAACCCGAACCCAAGGTCGATCACGGCCTTGATCGTGTCCCCATCAATAATATCCAGGACCTCGATCTTATAAGTATAAAGAACGTCTTCGCCCGCATCTTTCAGTTTCTTGTACTCACCGCCCCACACAACCTCAAGAATGTCATCGGGCTGAAAAGTGATTTTTTCGACCGGCTTGTAATAATTGGAAAAACCGAGATCCAGGACCCGCTCCCCTTCCTCCAGTCCAGCAACGACACGGTACGCATGCAAAATCCCGGGTTTGGCGGTGAGAACTTCTACCGGGGCAGATCTCCCAGGCTGGGTCACGTTCCGGACCTCGGAACGCAAACGATCACGAGACCAATTCTCCTTTTCAGCTTTGTCGACAAGAGTCTGACGTTTCTTGGCATCATTTACCGCGAGAAGCGACTCATACTCGCTCCAGCTCAATTTCCCGGCAGGCCGGGAAATCGGATAAGCCCTGGCGAATTGAAGCATATACCCCAGCTCCGTGTCGCTCATGCCAAGGTCCTTGGAGAGTTTGAGAAGGATCCTCTTTCCGTAATCCGCCCGTTCTTTATGCTGAAGCACATGAGCGTCGATCAGCTTCCCGATCTCCCACGCCTCGCGGACACGCTCCTGCTCGACGATCTTCTCCACGCGCGCCTGGCTCTCCGCCTTCGCCCCCCGGATCGCCTTCACTAACTCATCGTAACTCTGAACGGAAGTTGCTTGCGGTGAGCTTGTCGAACCCGTCGAAGGAACTGCAAAACTCGAGGAAACTAATTGGAAGAATAAAACGAAGGAAATTACTGCCACTCTCACCCCACCACGAATCAACATAGGCTTAGACCCTTTCAAAGCTTACCTGTCCCCGAGGTACCTCTTGCCCGCTAGCGCATCTTGGCAGGGCTGTCACCTATCGCCCCTTGCGTTTCATAAAGCATCCAAGCTCGCACTGAATCTTCCTTTGCATGTGTTTAGTTTGTATTCCTAATGCGCTCTTATAATTTTTCTCAGCAAGCTTCATATCACCACTTCGCAGATAAAACTTACCAAGTTGGTATAGATACATTCGTTTTAACGGCATATCCTCTGGTTTAAGATCGATCGCCTTTGAATAATACCGTTTTCCAGCAGCGAGATCGTTCTCCACTTTTAGCTTATAAAGACCCCATGTCGCATTCAAGTACGAGTGATTGGGAAATTTTTTAATCGCAGGATACAAAATAGTTCGCGCCATTTTATATTCACCCATATCTATAAAATCAAATGCGAATTCATTTAAATCGTCCGCGGTTTTCCTTTTTTGGGTTTTAAACCGAATTAAAGAAAATCTCAATGCAAGGTTTTTCAGACCTATTGCATTACACCCTCTAGCAAAACAGAGATAGCAACGAATATGCTTACGTTCCAAAGCCCGTTGAACATTCCGCCCAATTTGAGCAATCAGCTCTTTAGGCAAGCGGGTCGGCTCCTCCTTAGAGAGAAGAAACATTGCCTCATGAATCGCCCATTTATTTAAATCATATTCATACATTTCAATCAACAACTTCAAACTGTCCGAAATTTGTCCGTCTAAAAAAAAGGCTTTTGCTTTTATTGGAACTAGGTCATCGATAAGGAGAGATTCGTAAGTCGCCTTGGCGAGAAATTTTAAAACAGCTTTCGGGTTGCCGTTAAGATTCAACAGATTCAAATATTGACGCCGCAGATATTTATTACGAGGATTCTTTGAGAGGGCAATTTTTAATAGGCGAAGTCCTTCCTTGGATTGGCCAAGCTTAGAAAGGATCCTTCCTTTTAATGCCAACAACTGATCGTCGTTGGGACTAAGGAATAAACCCTGCGCCACCTCTCGTAATGCTGTTTGATATTTATTTTGATTTAACAATAATCGCGCCATGTGAAAAGAAATATGAGCGCTTTCATCCTTGGGAAGCAACCGCATTTCCCTTCGCGCTTCAGCCATCAATCGCGTGCGACCTTTCAGAGAAAGCTTATCTGATCCATCGATTCGTCTTAGCAATAAAATGATTTTTGCTGAGTACTTCTGATGGCGATGCGATTTTTTATTTTTTATACGTAGTCGTAATTTTTGGATTTCGCTTCTAATCAATCTGCGAAAAGCTGTGTCATCTTGCAACGAATATTCATTCCAGCTAATGTTAGAAATATCTGAAACATGTTTCGATATATCGATTTTTATCTTAGGTGCCGTCTTGGACGTTCGCCCAGCATCAGAAATCAGCGACTCAACGTTAATATTAGCGTCTTGTTCTTTGAGGATGATGCACGGCGTGTCATTAGCCAACGCCATACCTAGTTCAAGCATCACATTCGGCCTTAACCCATCGAGAATAACAATGCCAATATCACATTCTCTAGTGTATTTAAGAATGTCCACTAATAATGGCGTGCCACCAACACGCGCTTCATCTAATTTAATTGGGAAATAATTCAATTCGTTACTTAGGACATCACACAGCCTTTCAATAACTTTGGGGACATGATTTTCTCTTGTGGAATAGATCAAAAAACACGTCTTTTGGTCCTTGCTTTCTGCGTTGTGCGGTTTTATCCCATTATCTAAACTCATGCCAACACCTCCAAGATTAATGCTTGTTTTTAATAGCGTCTATTACAACAGGCGTCCCACCAAGGGATACCCTACGATCTGATTCTTCAAATCCTGACCCCTGATTTTTGGAGTTCGGACAAAAACTTTTTTTCATCCCAGATCTCGATGCCGAGTCCCTGCGCCGAAAGGTACCTGCTTGCCCGCCTTTGGCGGGGTACCGCTCTGCTCTATTTTTCCGCGACAATGAGCATTTCAAAATCGTCAGTGGTCAGTTTGTCGTTTCTTGAGTAGGCCCCGAGCTTCGCGCCAAAAATGTATATTTTTTTATATCCCAGCGTCTTTAAAAGCCACTTTATTTCGCTAGGCACATAATAGCGCTCATTGCTTTTGAGTTCTCTTTTGTTCCCGGAGTCATCTTCAATAACGGTTGTATTATGGTCCCGGAAAGTCATCAGATCAAAGGAGCACTCCTTACACTGGGACTGGCCTTCTTTCTGTTCTTTCTGCGCTGACTTATAAAATTCACTGACCGAATGAAACAGCGGGAACAATCCGTTTAATGTGGTGAAAATGAGCTTGCCTTTATCTTTGAGCGCCTTGGTGGCGTTCTTGAGTATCTCAAAATTCATCTCATCTGTTTCCATGAGAGAGAATCCGCCTTCACACAGCATGATCACCAGATCAAATTCGCCGGCAAAAGAGAGCTTGCGCGCATCTTGTATTTGAAAATCGATGGTCACCCCTGCCTCTTGCGCCTTTTCCTTTGCTCTTTTTATCTGATTCCCGGAAAGGTCAACGCCGGTAACGTTATAGCCCCTTTTCGTAAGTTCGATCGAATGCCTGCCTGTTCCGCATCCGACATCAAGGATCCTTACATTTTTGTTATGCTTTAACTCCTGTTCAATAAAATTACATTCCCCAAGCGTCCCCTGAACGTAACATTCTTTATCGTATTTCTGTGCATAGTTTTCAAATAATGTTTCATACCATGGCTTCATCGTTGTCCTCTTCTTTCTATAATTCCCGGGGACCCGCCACTGAAGCGTCGTCGGGCAAGCACATCACTTAACCCCCGATTTCTCGAGCTCAGACAAAAACTTTTTTTCGTCCCAGATTTTGATGCCGAGTTCCTGGGCCTTCGCCAATTTACTGCCGGCGCCGGGGCCGGCGACAAGGATGTTGGTTTTTTTGCTGACAGAGCCCGAGGGGTGGGCGCCGAGCTTGCGCAAAAGCGCCTCGGCGGCGGAGCGTTCAATACTTTCAAGCGTGCCAGTGAGGACAATGGTTTTGCCGCGGAACGGATTGTCCCCCGCGACTTTTTCCACAATGTCCATCTGAACGCCGGCGCTCTCAAGTTTTTTGAGGAGTTTTTTCGCGGAAACGTTGGCGAAAAATTCCACGATCCGCCCCGCCGTCACAGGGCCGATCTCACGAATGCCTTCCAGGTCTTCCAGCGTGGCCCTGGAAAGTTTTTCGATGCTCCCGAATTTTTCCGCGAGAATAAAAGCCGTGTGCACGCCGACATCCAGAATACCCAAGGCAAAGATCAGGCTCGGCAAAGGCCGTTTTTTGCTTTGCTCGATCCCCTCGACCAGATTCGCCGCCGACTTCTCCCCCATCCGCTCCAGCGCTTCGAGCCCTGCTTGTTTCAGCGTGTAGAGATCGGCCAGGTCTTTCACAAGACCTTTCTGCACGAGCTGGTCAATAATGGAGACGCCGAGGTTCTCAATATCCATGGCCTCGCGGCCGGCGAAATGCTTGAGCGCGCCCTTGAGCTGGGCCGGACAAAGCGGGTTCAGGCACCGGACCGCGACTTCTTCGCCGTACTTTCCGGCTTTCTCGCCACAGACCGGACACTTTTTCGGGAAAATAAATTTGTCGGGATTTCCCCTGCGCTTGTCTTTATTGACTGAAATGACCTGAGGAATGATCTCCCCGCTTTTCTCGATCAAAACCGTGTCTCCGGGCCGCGCGTCCAGACGTTCAATTTCATCCTGGTTGTGGAGACTTGCGCGCGACACCGTGGTCCCGGCAAGCTGGACAGGCGTGAGGATCGCGACCGGCGTCAGGACTCCGGTGCGTCCCACCTGGACCTTGATATCTTCAAGGACAGTTTCGGCCTGCTCCGCCGCGTATTTATACGCAATCATCCATCTCGGCGATTTGGAAGTCATGCCCAGCGTCTTCTGATCCTCGAACTGGTCGACTTTTACCACCACGCCGTCAATTTCATACTGAAGCGCGTCGCGTTTCTTTTCGATCGCATCCACCACACCGAAAACCTCGTTCAGGGTCTTGCATTTTTTCGCGTCCGGGATCACTTTGAATCCAAGTTCTTTCAGGAACGCCATCGCCTCGCTTTGGCTCTGGGGTGGCTGAGTTCCCTCGTAACGCGCCAGGCCATGAATAAGAGCGTCGAGTTTGCGGCGCGCGACGAGTTTCGGGTCGAGGAGTTTCAAGCTCCCCGCGCAGGCGTTCCTGGGATTGGCAAAAAGGTCGTCGCCCTCTTTTTCCTTTTCCGCATTGATCTTTTCGAACTGGTCTTTGGAAATATAAGCCTCGCCGCGCACTTCCAGAAGCCTCGGGACCGGACCCTGAAAAGAGCTTCCGGGGGCCGGAAGCCGGAGCGGAATGGAACCGAGGGTTTTGATATTTTCCGTGATGTCGTCGCCGTAGCGTCCGTCGCCCCGCGTGGCGCCGAGCTTGAGGATGCCTTCTTCATAAACAAGCGCGATGGAAACACCGTCGACTTTTTCTTCCACAAAATAGGAGAAGGGTTCGCCGCCGAGGCCTTTTTTGACGCGGGTGTCGAATTCCTCCAGTTCCTTGCGGGAATACGTGTTGTCGAGCGAGAGCATGGGGACTTTGTGCTCGATCGTTTTGAATGACTTGAGCGGCGCGCCGCCCACGCGACAGGAAGGAGAATCCGGGGTCAGGAATTCAGGGAATTCTTTTTCAAGATCGAGGAGCTCACGCATCAGGTGATCGTAATCACGGTCCGAGATCACGGGTTTCGCCTCGAGGTAATAGAGGCGGTTGTGCCGTTCGAGCTCGGTCCGCAATTTCTGGATCTTTTTTGCCGCTTCGTTTTTCGTCATAAATCCCTTACTGTTTTCAGAGCAATCGATAAGCCAACGAGGAAGGCAACCCTTCCGCCAGGATCTTCTCCGAGGCTCGCTTATTATCGTAAGGCAGACGCACGATTTCAAACGTTAATTTGTCTTCGTCCAGAATACCGAACGAAAGGCGCCAGTCGCGATCACGGGGCTGGCTAATACTTCCGGGATTCAGGAGGTACCGTTCGTTTTTCCGGAGTTTCAAAACACCTTCCTTCAGATAACCCCCGGTCGCCTCTTTTTCCGCGAAAAAAGACGGCACATGGCTGTGGCCGACAAACCCGAAACTGGTTCGCAGGGCCAGAAATGATTTGTAGGCGTCGCTTTCATCGAAGAGATAATGGAATTCCTCGGGGCTATGCAAAGTGCCGTGCGCGAGGGTGATGGCTCCCTCGCTTTGAAGGTAAGGCAGGTCCTTGATCCTGGCGACGAGCCCCGGTCCGAGCCGTCCGGCAGTCCAGTCAATTGCTTCGCGGGCCGAGGACGTGAATTTTTCACGAATCTTGTCGTGGACCACCGCCGCCTCGTGATTTCCCATCACATGAAGCCCGGCGCTCTGAAGCGCCCACGCCAGACATTCGTTCGGGTTCGCGCCGTAGCCCACGGAATCTCCCAGGACGACGAACCGCGACAAGCGGCTTTTTTTTGCATATTCCAGCGCCGCTTCGAGGGCTTCCAGATTGCCGTGAATGTCAGCGAAAATCGCGTAGCGCATACTTCTCCCCCGACCCGATTTAATAAGCGATCCCAAATCCCTTAAAACATCCCTGGGCCGCGGACCAATGAGCCTCGACGTCCCGGATGTAATCTTTCATGCCGGATTCGCGGAGCGCGGAAAGGAATTCCACCAAAGACGGCTCCTCGCCTTCCGCGGTCACTTCGACGCGGCCGTCGTCAAGATTGCGGACAAATCCTGTCACGGGAAAACGCCGGGCCAGGCGCTCGGCCGTAAAGCGGAATCCCACGCCTTGCACGGTGCCGCTAAAAAAAAGCTGCATCCGTTTTGTGCTCATCGCATCGCCCGGGTCGCTTTGAGGCAATTGCGGAAGTGATACGCGACCACTCCGAACGCGACGCTCACATTCAGAGAGTTCTTCAGTCCCGCCATGTCGATCTCGATCGTTTCGTCGCATAAAGATACCAGGCCGTCGGAAACTCCGGCAACTTCATTGCCGACCACAAGGCAGACGGGATCCACGGGATGGTAATCCTGATAAGGAATGCTTTCGGCGAGTTGTTCGAGAAAAACGATCCGGTAACCCTGCGACTTCAGTTCTCGCAAGACTTCACGGGCGTCGCGACGGTATTCCCAGGGCACTTCTTTTTCGGCGCCCAGGGCGGTCTTGGTGATCTGGGTGTCGGGAGGATGTCCTGTGATACCGCAAAGCCATAGTTTCCCGACGCCGGCGCCGTCGGCTGTTCGGAAGATCGACCCGACATTGTAGAGACTGCGGATATCATTCAGGACCGCGCAAAACGGCAGCCGCGGCTCTTTTTGCCGGGTTTCCTGGCGGGCCACGAGTTCCGGATGGCTTAGTTTTCTCACGGTCAGGTCGCCGCCGTTTTTTTGTCCCAGGCCAGATAGCGGCGGTAGCCCCAGTGGTACACAGATTCAGGGATCCGTTTGAAAAACCATATCACGATCCCCCACCAGGCCGGCACGTACGCGATCCTTTTTCCTTTTTGGATAGCGGCATAGATCGCCTCCGCCGCTTTTTCTGGAGAAATGATCCCGAAGAGCCCCTTACGGCCACGGACCATGTCGGTGTCCACAAACCCGGGACGAATGTCGATCACCTGGATGGCGGTATTTGAAAATTTCTGGCGCAGACCTTCCATGTAATTGGAAATAAAAGCCTTGGAGGCATTGTAGGCCGGAGAACGGCCGCTCCCGCGGTGGCACGCCACCGACGAGATCCCCACAATGCAGCCGGAACCTTTCTGGGAAAAATAATCCGCGGTCACGTTCGCCACGGCGGCAAAGCCCAGCGCGTTCACCTTGATCATTTCTTCTTCCAGGTTCCACTGCAATTTCTCATTTTGACAAAGCACCCCGGCATTGATGATCACAAGATCCAGCCCATGCAAAAGCATGATCAGATTCCGGAGACTGTGGATCGCCTCCCGGGAGTCGCGGACATCGATCTCCTTGACGATGCTTTCCCCGGGCAGTTCTTTTTGAAGCGCCTGCAATCGCTCGAGCGAGCGGCCGGTCAGAGCGATCCGGTAACCTTCCGCGGACAGTTTCCTGGCAAGGGCACGGCCGATTCCCGTGCTGGCCCCGATCAGGATGGCTTTTTTCTTGGAGGATTTCATGGAGGTTATTCTATCTTAATTGGGCTTCGCTTGAAACTCCTTTGGACACAAAAAAGGCGCTGCTTTCGAAAAAACAGCGCCTTTCTGCGATCCTGGATCAAACCCCGAGTTTTTCGGCGTTCTTCCTGGCGTTCTTTTCAGATTCTTTTTTCGCCTTCTTGGCTTCCTTCTCGACTTTTTTCTGAGCTTTCTCGGCTTCTTTTTGAGCCTTCTTGGCTTCCTTCTCGGCTTCCTTCTGCTTTTTCTTAGCTTCCAGATCGGCCTTTTCTTTCTCTTTTCCGGCTTTCATTTCCTTATCCGCAAGGCCCGGAGGAACCTCGCTGCCATGCCATCCTTTTTTCTCGCCCTTCGTCCAGCCGGAGGGATTTTCTCCTTTGTCTTTTGCAAAAGCCGCGCTTCCGCCGACGGCAAGACCCAACGTCACCACCGAAATACACATCCAGGTCAGAAGATTTGTTTTCATGGTAGGCTCCTTTCGTTTTTGAAATTCAGGTCCGTTAAAATCCATAAATCCGGGATCGAACGTTATCCTTTTTTAGGTGAATGAAGCGAAACGAATTTCTCCACGGAACGATTGTATGTCTTTTCGACATCTTGGGGGAAATAACAGGCGGGTAACTGATTCTGGCTTCGGTGGTAAGCCACACACTCGCAACAGATCCCCTTGCGGGAACAAGGTTCGTAGGAGCAATTACAACGCTTCTTATTGACCTCGAGCTTGCATTCCATAATTGAAAGGGCCTCTTACAAATTATCGGGGTAGTAGGATTTGGCGCCTTCCGCTTCGCTTCAGGTCGGCCACCCGCCCTTACAAACATGACATGCCTCATGTTTGTAACCAAGGGCTCCCTTCAAATCCTACACCAGAAAGGGCCTGGCCAGAGCCAGGTCCCGATATTCCTTGATTTTTCTTTTCTAAAATAAAAATCGGGGTAGTAGGATTTGAACCTACGGTCTCTACGTCCCGAACGTAGCGCGATACCAAGCTTCGCTATACCCCGATAATTTGACTGAGAATAAAAAATAAACTCATTTGCCTATTTCATCCACCTTTGGCGGATTCGGATTTGCCGCCAGACAGCGCGGCGGACCTGTCCCAAAGCGCTGTCGGACGGACCCGCCATCGCTTTGTGGCGAGGAACCTACGGTCTCTACGTCCCGAACGTAGCGCGATACCAAGCTTCGCTATACCCCGATGAACCTTATAATCTTTCCAAGAGACATCGGGAGCAATCCTGATTTCCTTAAAAATTCTTTATAGAGATCAGGGTACCCCGATGAACTTTACATCAAACTGGAAGCGACTTTACCACACCCACTCTAATCTCACACAGGGACTCCAAACAGCGCTGTGAATTGGTGCGGCCCATCCTAGAGCTTGTTGCTCCAGGCGGAATCGAAACGGCGGGGATTATATCACCCTCGTGAGGAGTATTCAATCAAAGGCATTAATATTAATCATTCACCACCAGGTCGGCGGTGGCGGCGACCTGCTCAGGAGTAAGCGGGAGCGCACTTTCACGATGAGGCTGCGAACCTCGGGTCAAAAGCGCCGCTTCCATGACTTCTTTGAACACAGGAGCCGCTACCGTACCGCCATAGTAAAGGGGTCGGGCTTCATCCAGCACAACCACCATGGCATAGCGGGGATTATCTGCAGGCGCGAAACCGATGAAAGAAGACATGAAGGCGTCATGGGAATATCCTTTGCCATTGGGAAGGATCTTCTGTCCCGTACCGGTCTTCCCTCCCACCAGCACATCCGGGATCTTGGCCTTGGTTCCCGTTCCCCGTTCCACCACTTGCGTCAGAATCTCACGCATGGTTGCCGCGGTTTCGGGCTTGATCACCCTCTGCTTGATAAAAGGTTTCTTCTCCTTGACCGTCACACCGGCGGGGTCCTGGACCTTGGCAACAATGTAGGGTTTTACGAGATAACCTCCGTTGGCGACCACAGACACCGCGGTCACCATCTGGATGGCAGTGACCATCACTTCCTGTCCCATGGGAATATTGTAGGGCGACGTCTTGGACCACTGCGAAGGCGGCCTTGTGTAGCCGGGAGCTTCCCCTGCCAGATCGATACCGGTCCAGGTCCCGAACCCGAATCCTTTTACATAATTTTGGAATTTTTGAGCTCCCATCTTGAGAGCCATTTTCACGGTCCCGATATTACTCGATTTTACGATCACCTCCATCATGGGAAGCACGCCATAGGGATGCACATCGCGCAACACCTTGAAGCCGTAATTCCATTTCCCGTTCTCGCAAAAAAAGGTCGTTTCAGGCGTGACGACCCCCTCATTCAAAGCGCCGCTCGCCGCTACGATCTTGAACACCGACCCCGGTTCATACATGTCGGTGATCGCGCGATTGCGTTTTGCGTCCGGTCCCACATTCGCGTAATGATTGGGATCAAAGCCGGGCTGATTGGCCATCGCCAGGATCTCTCCGGTCCTCGGATCCATCACGATCGCCCACGCCCCCTTGGCCTTCCACTGTTTGAAGGCGCGTTCCAGCGCTTTTTCGGTCAGATACTGGAGATGCTGATCGATCGTCAACACAATACGGTTCCCATCGATCACAGGCAGACTTCTTATTTCAAACGCCTTGATCTCCCGTCCTTTCGCATCGCGTTGGGTCACTCGCTTGCCGGGTTTTCCGCGAAGGTCGCCATCCATGGATCGCTCGAGCCCCTCCACCCCCTGGTTATCCACCGTCGAAAATCCGAGCACCTGGGCCAGCATCGTTCCCTGGGGATAGAACCGTTTGTATTCTTCCAGAATGCCAAGCTCGGGACAATCGAGTTTCCGGATCTTGTCGGCCTCATCGAAAGTCACGCGCCTTTTAAGCCACACAAACGATTTGTCCCGGCTCAGCCGTTCCTTCACCCATTTCGGATCAAGCCCCAGGATCTTCGCGATCTTCCGGCTGAGGTCTGCGCGTTCTTCATCCTTCAGGGCGCGCGGAACGGCATAAATGGAAGGGATCTTCAGATTGGTCACGAACTCTTTCCCATTGCGATCTGTTATGGGACCTCGCAAGGGCGGCACATCGATCGTCACATAATGCTGGCGGTGCGCCAGCGTGAGAAGCGAGGATTGGTGGAACCAGGTCAGTTGAACGATCTGATAGATGACCAGGCAAAAAAGAATGAAGAGGACGATGTAGAGGAACCAGAACCGTCGCGGCGAAAGTAACGCGCGCATTTTTTAGGAGGAGAGATCGGTCTTGGCCTGGGCCGTTTGGATCCACCGGCCAAGAAAACTTGAGACCTCAGAGGAAAAAGTGCGCGTGACTTTTTGTTCCGACGCTACGGGAATAGCCAGCTGGGGCACGGGCGGGACTTCCACGACTTGGATCTTGTTGGGAAGCGCCAGCCCCATGTCGTGACGTTTCATTTTTTCTTCAAGAAGACGGGGGGCTCTCAGCTGGTCGACCTTGTACTGGAATCTGCGAAGCAATTCCTGTTTCTCGGCAACGGCGCGGGAACTCTTATGGATATCAAAGGAGACAAGGACAGAAGAAACCTGCAGATGCACATAAAAAAGCATCGAGCAGGTCAGGATGGCGATAAGCACTAATATTTTTCCGCTGCCTCTCATGATAGTTTCTCGATGACTCTTAGTTTTGCACTTCTCGCTCTTGGATTATTCAATATTTCCGGACGGTTTGCAACTACTGGTTTTCGGAAAATCAAATTTCCGCATTCTTCATCGTCCCATTTCCGGAATTGTTGCTTCACGATGCGGTCTTCGATCGAATGAAAGCTAATAACACCGAGCCGGCCGCCCGGCATCAGATGGTTGAACGCCGCAGCCATGCCTTCCTTGAGCGCCTCGAGCTCATCATTCACGCCAATGCGAAGCGCCTGAAACACTTTCGTTGCGGGATGGCGCCGTGCCCAGGAAGGCCGGTGCCCTTTTTTAAATCGCATGCCAGCGGGCAACGCCAACTCCAGCGTCTGGTTGAGATCTTCGATGGTTTGGATAGGATGTTCGCGCCGGCGCTCCACGATCACGCGGGCAAAACGCCGCGAGTTGCGCTCTTCGCCATAATGATAGAAAAGGTCCGCGAGCTCAACCTCCGACATTTCGGCGAGCAGTTCTGAGGCTTTACGACCCACTTCCGGGTTCATCCGCATATCCAATTCCCCTTCTGTTTGGAAACTGAAACCGCGCTTCGCATCCGCTAACTGTTCCGACGAGGTGCCGATATCCAGGAGCGCCGCATCGAATCCTTCCACACCCAATCCAGGAAAAACCTTTTCAAGATTCCTGAAGTTCTCGTGCACCAGCTTGACCCGCGGGTCTTCCTGGAATAACGCCCGGCATCGTGCGATCGCCTCCGGATCCTGATCGAACCCGATCAGTTTTCCCGAGGGGCCTATTTGCTTGAGAAACTCTTCCGAGTGTCCCCCGCTCCCCAGGGTCCCATCCATCACAACCGCCCCGGGCTTTAAAGCGAGATACTCAAGAACTTCCTGTAAAAGAACCGGATTATGACGCAAAGCTGAGGATCGCCTCTGCTTCCGTCGAATAACTTTCCATCAATCCATTAACCCCGATCATTTGAAAGGTTCTTTCCACTTCCGGGCGCAGGTTGCACAACTTGATATCCCCTTTTTGCTCGCGCACCTTACGCAGGCGATCCACCAGAATGCCGACCCCTGCCAATTCCACATGCTTCGTGTCTTTCAGGTCCAGCAAAAGACGCTTGTGGTTCCTGTTAAGCAAACGGTTCATGCGGCCCTTCATCTTGATCATGCTGAGCGCGTCGAGATCCCCGTTGAAACGCAACACATCCACTCCAACCTTTGTCCTGGCGTGATAGACCATAATGGCTCCTTTTCTATTCCGCTGCTAATTTTTCTGCGAGTTCTTCGAAATGGTTCTTATGATGATCAAAAAAGCCCTGCCACTTTTCTTTGGACCAGATCTCTATGCGACTTGAAACACCGACAATGATGACCTCTGTCTTGATGTCGGCATAGGTCTTGAGATAATCCGGAATGAGGATCCTCCCCTGCTTGTCGCAAACCACTTCCGACGCGCCGGAGAAGAAAAGTCTGTTGAAGGTTCGGGATTCAGCTTTGGTGAAAGGCATGTCACGGAATTTCTTTTCTTCCGTCTTCCATTGTTCTTCTGTAAAAACAAACAAACATTGATCCAGACCGCGGGTGATGAAGAAACGTTCCACGTAGCGTTCCTTGAAGATCTCCCGGAACTTGGCGGGAATCATCACGCGGCTTTTGGTATCGATCACATGTTCGAATTCACCGTAAAACATGGATTCTCTTTCCTTTCAGGGTTCCCACTATCTCCCACTTTCCCCCACTTCTTTATCGGCGGTAGTATATATTTCCCTTAGAATTGTGTCAACATTCTTTTTTACAGGGAAACCGCTACTCAGGGAGCTCCCTCCTTCCGAAGCATTCCCTATAGGAGAGCCGGAAAGCAGCAAGGCATGGGATGAAGAAAGAAAAAAGGCGAAAAGGGATTAATCGACAGAGGTCAGGATCAACCGAGGATCAGAACGGGAGAAAACTAACTTTCGAAGTAGAGAATGCGGGAGCAATTCTCACAAACAATGATCTGCTCACCCAGCCGGATCTCATTGAGAAGTTGCGGGCGCAACTTCATCTGGCACGCGGCACAAACCTCACCGCTTACGACGGCAAGAGCAAGCCCCTGCTTTTTAAGAGCGATCCGGCTGTAAAGCTCTCCGAGCTCGGGAGGTAATTGGGCCACAGATTCTTCACGCTGTTTTTTCAGATCTTCAAGGCGCCCCTGCAAAGCTTTTTCCTGACCGGCCATTTCGTTGTCCCGGTCCTGAAAAGATTTTGTGATGGACGCGAGCTTTTCTTTTTCTTTACGCGTCTCTTCTTTCGCCGCATCCACCTCGTCCATAATGTGAATGATCCCCTCTTCGAGAAGTGAATTATCGGCCTTGAGAGAAGCGATCTCCTGCTGGAGCGCGCCGTATTCCTTGTTGGTCTTTACTTGGGATAGCTGTCCATCGAGCTTTTTGATCTGCATTTCTTTTTGGGCAAGCTCCAGCTCTTTCTCCTTCAACTTCAATTGAATATCCTTGAGGGATTTTTCCAGCTCATGGGAACGTGTTTTCTCGAGCTCCAGTTCGGATTTGAGCTGAGCACGCTGGGAGGGAATCTCTTCCAGAAGGATATGGGCGTGATGCATCTCACTGTCCAATTGCTGGGCTTTTTTCAGGACATCAAGGTTCTGGGTAATGGGGCTTGCCATAAGTAGCAGGGATTATAGAAGAGATGACAGGTACCATCAAGGACGAAATGCAGCAGAGGGATCCGGAGGGCCGGCTTCAGACCCGATGCAGGGCCAGAGACAACTCGGCAAGGCCTGCAATTTCTTGTGGCGTCAGGCGACCTCTTTGTAAAAAACTCTTCGCGGAAGCATATGCGTGAGGGGGCATCTCCTCCCCGTGAACCGGGCTGGGGATCTGCGCCGACGAAGGGATCCATTTGCATATCCGGACACCGAGCTTTTCCCTGTCCGAGATACCAAGTCCTGCATATTCAAAGAAACTCAAGCGATCGCTAAAGCCGTTCATCCTGCAGATCTGTTGGCGATCCAATTCCGGATAGAAAAGATAGAGCACCGCATCGCTGGGCATCAGCACCCAGAGTTTCCGGATCTCCCCTTGCAATTCTTCCACGGAAAAATCCCGCATCGAGCGATAAAAGATACGCGCCCAGACCAGCGCATCCTTGCTTTTAAAAAGGAACGGAGTGCCGTTCACATCTTCCAGGATCACTTTATCCGCGTGAAGTTCCTGGATCGACGAACGGATCGACTGAAAGATCTCCTGGCGGACCACGCGCTCGGAGGTCGCAATCATCGGGCCACCTCGGCAAAGGCACCGGCTTGCATTTTTCTTTCCACGGATTCGATCCATCCGGCCAACACGAACTTCTGAAGACTGGGCCTCGCATTCCACGACTGATACCGCAAAGGCTCCGTATGAAGGGCCGAGGAAAAATGCTGCGCGGGATCCGCAAGGTCCATCCACCCGAGCCATCCAAGCTGAACGTCGAGATTCTTGAGCGCAAAATCTGAAAATCGGTCAAAGATCATATCCCCTTTGGCCTCCTCCGCTCTCCCGGCCAAAGTGATATAAAATTCGAGTTGCGGGTTAAGCGCGAGTCCGACTTTCATCATTTTGTAGCCTTCCGTCAGGGACTCCGCCGTGGGCTTCAAGAGCAGCACCCATTTGTCCAACAAAGAAACAGCCTTTTCAAAGTGAAGGAGGTGACGAGACTCGAAATCCAGGAAGATATCCCGGCTTTGAAGTACTCCCTCGGCTCGAGGCATAAAGGGCCCGCTGACCAGATCACGGAGTTCATCCCAATAAAGACAATAGCGCTGGAGATGCTCGCCAAATGACTCCGGCATGTCCTTCCCCGTTCCGGAAAAACCCCCGGCGTAACGCGATAGAACGCTGAGAAGCGAGCAGGCCTTGCCGGAAGACGCGACCTGCGAAGCAAAAAATGTGTTCAAGAGAAGCGAATCACCCTCGCAGTCAGGGCTTGAAACGCCAAGCACCTGGATTTCGGGAGAACGACGGACCGGAATCTCTTCGGCCGCGGCGGTGAAAAGCGGCGAAATATCCTTCAATCCCCGAATGAGTTTTTTAGGATCGTCCATCAGGCAAACTCCACGTAAGAGTCAACACCGCCATAGGCATTTTCTTTCTGCGCCGGCTGGCTGGGATCCACCTGCCACTCGCCATCGACAATAAACTTGTACCGGAACGTCTTGAGCTCCACCGAAATAACCTTTTGCCAAAGTCCGTCCTGATCCCGACGAACGAGCGGCTCCGGGACCCAGCGATTGAAATCCCCGGCAATTTCCACCGAAGAAGCTGTCTTGCTTGAAAACTGGAAAAGGATCCCATCCGAGATCTGGCGCGGCCCGAAATGGTTCTTGTAGACATGCTCCCAGCCGAGCTCCTTTTCCGGAAGCTTCCGGTTCCAATCCCGCTCGAGATATTCGACCGCCAGATTCAGATAATCCTGAAAAGCCGCCGATTGGGGCGCATATTGGGCAATACTCTGCCCCGCAGCGGCCGCCTCTTTCAGGCCCACATGTTCATGGATGATCGTGGTAAAAAGACGGTTCTGAAAATGGGCCCTGACTTCCTCATAGATTTCATGAGAAAAATTCACTTCGGAATTAAAAAGCGTCAAAAGTGCGTGCACAGCCAAAGGCGTCTCGCGGCTCCGGTTCACGACCTGCAGCGTCTCTGAGATCTTCGCAAGCCCGTGAAGTGAAAAAAAAGATGGTTCGACCGGAACCACGACTTCATCCGCGGCGTTCAGGGCATTCCAGGTGAGGATCCCGAGATTCGGAGGGCAGTCCAGAACGACAAAATCATAATGACGTCCGTCCTCATCGATCCGAGTCAGCAGATCGCGGAGCTTGAGGTGGTAATTAGGCATAAATCCGAATTCTTCCTCAAGGGCATTCAGGCTGGCATTGCAGGGGATGATATCGAAATCAGGTTTCAGGTTCCGGATCACTTGCGAGAAAGGAGGGGCAATACGCTGAAGCGGGCTCAAGAGATCATAGAGGGTTGACACCCCCTTCTGGGTCTTGATCCCCAACCCGATCGTGGAATGTCCCTGCGGGTCCAAATCGATCACGAGAACTTTCTTTTGCAGAAAATTCAGACACGCCGAGAGATTGATGCTGGTCGTGGTCTTGCCACACCCGCCTTTTTGGTTCGCGATAGCGATAATTCTCAAAAAGTCGTCTCCTTGAGTTAACAATAGTTGTACTAATATAACGGCTTCGCTTAGTAAAGCTTTATAGTAATGAAGCCGCCCTAGAGGAGATCAAAATCTTTTGGGTAAGATCGATAAGAAGACAAAAAAAGCAAAACAGCTTTAATGAGATCTATCGGTCAGGAAGGCTTATCGGACGGAAGAAATGCGGGACGCTTAGCAGTGCAGTATTAGTGCTTCTCAAGCATAAGAAGCCGCTCGATCGGGACCACCCCTTTAATATCCCCGGCTCGATCGGTCACAACGGCATACGATTGGCGTTTCTTCTGAAGGGTCAGAAAGGCCTTCTCCAGAGAGGTGTCTTCCGGGATAAAAATAGGCGCCCGGAGGAAATCATGAAGCCCCTGAGCATTCTCCTCTTCCCAGAGGATATCGAAGACGTAGACCATCCCCATAACAATGGACGGTATTTCCTCGTAAACGAGCATCATACGGACATGGGTCTCACGCGCGATCTGCTTGACGTCTTCGATCTTGCTATGAATATCCACCATCGGCACCTTCCCCACCGGGACCATCACGGAAGAGACGTGGATCCGCTCAAAATCAAGAATGGTGTGGATTAATTTTTCTTCCTGGGGCCCTACGATGCCCCGCTGCGTGCTTTCTTCAATGAGCGATCGGAATTCTTCTTCGTTCACAAAGATATCCCGAACCACTCCCTGCTGAAAAGACGGCCAGAAAAAGTTCAGCATCTTGAAAAAGAAAATGATGGGCCCATAGAGAACCGCCTTCAGGCCCTTCAGCCAGAAAGTCTGCCCCAGCAGGAAAGGGATAGCGTTTAAACGACCGTAATCCTTCGGAGCCATCTCCGCAAATATGATCAATACCGGAGCGATCGCCACCATCACGGCCCATTCGCTGCTCCAGCCGAAATATTCCTTAAAAACATAAGTCGCGATCGAGATCGCCGTGACGTTTACCACATTATTCCCGATCAGGATCGCGGTCAGGAAATAATTGGGATGCTGCTGGAGTTGCATAATGAACCTGGCTTTTTTGTCTCCGGCATCCGCCATTTCGCGAAGCCTCAGTTTATTCGCCGAAACAAAAGCCATCTCAACCCCCGAAAAGAACGCGGAGGCCACCAGGGATAAGAAAAAAAGCGTCAGAAGACCGATCATGATTTCCTCCTGACGGTCACCTGGTGGATACGCTGACGAACCATATCCTGGATCACAAAATCGAACGGCTCCGTGTTTAAAACCGCGCCCTTCACGGGAACCACTCCCATTTTTTCAAAAAGATAGCCCCCAAGCGTCGCAGCTTCCTCCGCCTCCAGATGCGAGGAAAAAAAATCATTGAACTCCGCAAGACTGACTTTTCCCTCGACCAGATAAAGATCCTCGCCCAGGCGGCGGATAGGGTTTTCGACTTTGGCATATTCGTCATAGAACTCCCCGAAGATCTCCTCAAGGATATCTTCCTGCGTGACCACTCCGGCCGTCCCGCCAAATTCATCCACGCAAACCGCGAAACGCTCATTCTTATTCCGGAACGTTTCCAAAAGGTCATCGATCCGTTTGCTTTCCGGGACAAAAAGCGGCTCCTGCATGACTTGCTTGATATCGGGAAGCGGTACCTGCAAAAGATAGTTTTGCGACTCCACAACCCCCAGGATGTGATCCAGGGAACCTTGAAAAACGGGCAACCGGCTAAATTGGAATTTTCGGATAAGTTCTTCGTGCTTTTCCGAAGGCTCTTCAATGTCCAACCCGATCAGGTCGGTGCGCGGCGTCATGATATCCTTGACCGGACGTTCCCCCAACTCCAGGAGCTTCTGGATCATATGGCGCTCCTGCCCTCCCAAAACACCCTCTTCCTCCCCGATCTTGACAAGCACCTTGAGCTCTTTTTCGGAGATCATGTCCGATTGTTCGATCTTTTCGTGAACAAGAAAGGACAGAATACGGTCGGTCACAAAACGCATCAGGATCCTGAAGGGAGCCAGCAATGTGATAAAGAATTTGAGAGGCAACGATACCCACAGGGCCATCTGGATCCGCGACCGGACGGCCAGGATCTTGGGAAGCATCTCGCAAAAAACGATCAGGAAAACAGTGAACGCCGCCATGATCATGCCGAGTCGCGCATTCCCGAAAAGATTAAGGACAATGAGCGTGACCGTCGCCGTCGCGAGCGCATTCACCGCCAGATTTCCGATCAAGACCGTACCGAGCGTCTTGCGGGTGTTTGCAATTGTTCAAAGATCCATTTTGAAAGATGCGGGTATTGTTCCTTGAGTTTTCGCTTATCCAACTTGGAAAGAGAAAAAAGGGCTGTTTCGGACGCAGAAAAGAAAAAGGAAAGCAGGAAGAGCACCCCCAAAATGATCCCATGCAACGTGGTGTTCATGGCCTAGTCGTCCCGGTAGAGTTTATGAGCATGAATGTATTGAAGAACCTTCGGAGACACGTAATCGGCCACATCCCTTCCGCACTTGATCGCTCCACGGATCCCCGAGGCCGAGATTGGGCATAGCGGCATCTCGATCCAATCGACACGGGCACCCTCCGGCGAATGAACGTCGCAGGAACCTCGTTTCGCCGCCAAAAACCGGACCTTTTTCTTGAGCTCGGCCGCACAATGCCAGCCATCGATCCCCTCAAAAGCATCTTTCCCAAGGATGAAAAAAAATGAAGCCTCCGGATATTTTTTTTCAAATTCACAAAGGGTATCGTAGGTATAAGAAACGCCCTTTCGTTTCAGCTCACAATCCGAGAGTTCAAGAAAAGGTTCGCCCTGAATGGCCAGCCGGACCATTTCGTAACGGTCCTTAGCGGATGTCAGCAGAAAAATTTCTTGTTTGTGGGGAGGCTGAAAAGCGGGGACAAAAATGACTTTATCGAGTGAAAACTGAGACCGGGCATTTTGCGCAAGCTGCAAATGCCCGCGATGGATAGGATCGAAGGTCCCTCCGAAAATACCGATCTTCATGCGGAAAGACCGCTTTTAAGTGCGTATATGGCCATTCCCTTCCACGATATATTTGTACGACGTGAGCCCTTCCAGCCCCATCGGCCCGCGAGCATGGATCTTGTCGGTCGAAATACCGATCTCGGCGCCAAAGCCATATTCAAATCCGTCGGAAAAACGGGTCGAGACATTGACCATCACCGAGGAAGAATCCACTTTTGATTTAAAAATTTCGGCCGCCTTTTTGTCTTCCGTCACGATGGCGTCCGTGTGATGAGAACCCTGGGTTTCAATATGCCGGATCGCCTCTTCCAGATCCTTAACGACACGCACCGCAAGGATCTTTTCCAGAAACTCATGGCCAAAGTCCTCCGCCTTCGCGCGCTTCGCCCAGGGAATAAGGCGGCATGTCATCGCATCGCCACGGATCTCGCATCCTTCCTGCTCTAGCAGAGTACCGGCCATCGGCAGGAATTTACAGGCGATGTCTTGATGGACCAAAAGCGTCTCCATCGCATTACAAACGCCCGGGCGCTGCAGCTTGGCATTGAGCGTGATCGCGACGGCTTTTTCCAGATCGGCCTTTTTGTCCACATACACATGGCAGATCCCCTGATAATGTTTGATCACGGGAATACGGGACTTCGCCATGACCCTGCGGATCAGTTTTTCTCCGCCGCGAGGGATCACAAGATCGATCTTTCCTTCTTGTTTGAGAAGAAAATCCACAGCCGCATAATCCGTCGTCGTCACAAGATTCACATAAAAAGGCGAAAGCCCGTGCCGCTTGAGAGATTCCTTGAAGATCGATACGAACGCGCGATTGGAAGCCATGGCCTCACGTCCGCCGCGAAGGATCGCCACATTCGAGCTCTTAAGACAAAGCGCCGCACATTCAACGGTCACATTCGGACGGGATTCATAGATCATCAGGATCACACCGAGCGGGACAGTCACTTTTTGAAGTCTGAGACCATTCGGCCTTGTCCACTTCGCCTGCACCTGGCCGATCGGATCCTTCAGACGCGCCACGGCCCGAACCCCTTCGGCCATGGTTTTGATGCGTTTTTCATCCAGCGTCAGACGGTCGATCATCGCCGAGGAAAGCCCGCTCGACTTGACTCTCGCAAGATCCTTACGATTTTCCGCGATAAGCCATTGGGTTTTCTTTTCGATACGGGAAGCAATGTCGTTAAGAAGCTTCCTCTTGAAATCAGGCGACCCCTGCGCCGCCTGAGCCGCGGCAACACGGGAATTTACGAGTATTTTCTCTAGCGGGTGTTTCCAGCTCATCGCTCGCTCCAGATCACAAGATCGTTCCGATGGATCACTTCATCATGAGGCTTTTTCCCAAGGATGGCCTCGATCTCATCGGTCCGTTTTCCCGCAATGCGATTAAGATCACGGCTGCCGTAATGAACCACTCCGCGGCCAAAAACTTTATCATCCTGCGTCGCAAGCTCCACCACCTGCCCAGGTTCAAAATTTCCCTGGATTTTTACGATCCCCTTGGGCAACAAACTTTTTTTCGCAAGCAGCGCCTGATAGGCCCCGCCATCGACAATCACACTTCCGCTCCGGGTCGCTGAGAATGCGATCCATTTGTGCCGCATGTCCTTTTTGGCGCCCGCCGTGATAAACAAAGTCCCGACATCCTTCCCGCTAATGATCTCCTGCAAGATGTGCGGCCTATGGCCATTGACGATCATAAAGGGGATCCCCAGGCGCATCGCCACTTGCGCGGCTTTAAGCTTCGCGCGCATCCCGCCCACGGTCTCTTCCCGTTTTTTATCCGCCAAATGCAGCACGAGTTTATTATCGATCTCGTCTTCGGAGGTTACTTCTCTGACCCGGGATCCATCTTTCAGAAGAAAACCTTCCGCATCCGAAAGATTGATCAGAAGATCCGCACCCACCAGATGCGCCACGTGGACTGAAAGAATGTCGTTATCCCCAAAAGCGATCTCTTCGACCGCGATGGTATCGTTTTCGTTAACGATTGGAAGAACATTACGCTTCAGAAGTGTCTCCAGGGTATTGCGAGCGCAAAGAAACCGTTTGCGATCCTCCAGCCCGTCACGCGTCAGGAGTAGTTGGGCGGTATGAACCTTCTTCTTGGCGAAGAAACTCTCATAAGCGTGCATAAGCTTCCCCTGCCCGATAGCGGCACAGGCCTGAAGCTCGGCCATCTCCTTCGGCCGTTTTTTAAAACCGCAGCTTTTCATTCCAAGCGCGATCGCGCCGGAACTCACCAGAACCGGCCGCCGGCCTTTCTTGATGAGCGCATAGATCTCCTGGCAGACACGCGCATGCTCCTTATGGGAAAAACTTTCTCCGCGGGTTTTAAGGATGCTCGTGCCGATCTTGATAACGATCTTTTGAGCGCGACGAATGCGATCAGACATGGCCTTCATTCTCGATCTGTTCATGAATGAATTTCATAAGAGATTCTACCCCTTCTCCCGTCTTCACCGAAATCAAAAAATAGATCTGCCCCGAACTCTGAAGCTCTTCCTGGATCTTCCCGATATCGTGCCCCAGATCGATCTTGTTGACCACGACCACGCTCGGGATCTGCCGGAAAGCAGCATCTTGCTCGTAAACAATGCGCTGCAAGGTACTCAGTCCTTCGATGGCGGTATGAGAGAACTTCAAGGTCGCATCGATCATGAACATGATCAGCTTGGCGCGAGCCAAATGTCTTAAAAAATCAGTGCCCAACCCTCGTCCGTCCGTGGAACCTTCAAAAATAGACGGGAGCTCGCAAAAATTGATCTGTTTATAGTCATCGTACGCGTGAACACCCAAGACCGGGCTGCGGGTCGCAAAGGGATAGTCCTTACCCTCCACAGGGGCACGCGTCAAATGATGTAACAGGGAGGATTTCCCGGAATTCGGAAGCCCCACAAGGAAGACATCCGCCATGATCCGGAACTCCACATCGATCTCGAGCGCCTCGCCTTCCTCACCGGAAGTTGCCGTTTTGTCGCCAATATTTCCCGACCCGCCCCGGCCGCCACGGGCCACAACCACTTCCTCTCCCTCCAGATAAAGATCCCGGATCGCAAGGTGGTTCTCCCGACGAAAGATCGAAGTCCCGAGCGGGACCAACACGACGAGATCCGCCCCTTTGCTTCCACGTTTATTATCGCTGCCGCCATGCTCGCCGGACTCCGCATCCAAATGCTGCTTCAACCTGAGACGATCGAGCCCCGGAGCGTTATGAGAAGCGCGAAAGATCACGCTCCCCCCGTCACCGCCATCGGCGCCGTTGGGAACTTTCTTGTGATCCTTGCGATGGTTATAACTTTCGCAGCCTTTGCCGCCGCGCCCGCCCTGGATTTTCAGATGTATCTTATCAACCAGCATAG
>Ga0172380_10001014_pt1 | contig 50132 bp, 36 predicted proteins | sample Leawe162metaG_FD_119747 | JGI IMG/M metagenome (GOLD analysis project Ga0172380, IMG submission 119747) | Leachate microbial communities from a municipal landfill in Southern Ontario, Canada - Leachate well 162 metaG | ecosystem: Engineered > Solid waste > Landfill > Unclassified | place... | reverse complement strand
CGCTACGGGCGAGCTTCTCGTCGCTGAGAAGTTCGATCCGAAAGTGAACTGGGCAACCGGCGTCGACATGGACAAGTCCAGCAAGAACTATGGACGTCCGATCCGCGTCGCCAAGTACTCGACGTTCAAGGACGGCAAGGGTGCCGACGTCAACACGAAGGGCGTCTGCCCTGCGGCTCTCGGCTCCAAGGACCAGCAGCCGGCTTCGTTCTCGAAGCTGACCGGCTTGTTCTATGTTCCGACGAACCACGTGTGCATGGATTACGAACCCTTCAAGGTTTCGTACACGGCGGGTCAGCCTTACGTTGGCGCCACGCTCTCCATGTTCCCGGCTCCGGACAGCCATGGCGGCATGGGCAACTTCATTGCCTGGGATGGCGTGAAGGGCAAAATCGTCTGGTCGAAGCCTGAGCAGTTCTCGGTCTGGTCAGGTGCTCTGACGACGGCCGGCGGCGTTGCCTTCTACGGCACGCTCGAAGGCTACTTCAAAGCCGTCGACCAGAAGGATGGCAAGGAACTGTACAAGTTCAAGACGCCGTCGGGCATCATCGGCAACGCCATGACTTACTCGCATGCGGGTAAGCAGTACGTGGCCGTGTTCTCGGGCGTTGGCGGCTGGGCCGGTATCGGTCTGGCAGCTGGCTTGACGAACCCGACCGATGGTCTGGGTGCTGTCGGTGGCTACGCTGGCCTGAAGCAGTACACGAACCTTGGTGGCTCGCTCACCGTCTTCGCTCTCCCATAGAGTGAAGGTTACAATATTTGGGGCCGGCGCAGGATTAACCCTGCGCCGGCTCTTTTCTGTTTCGAGTGGTCCTCGAATAAGCGGTTGCCAGAGCTCTGCCCAAATGGGCCAAGTCAAGTGAGCCGGAAGAAAACTTGCTAAGAATTATATGCTCCTGCGCCGTCATGTACCGGATAAACAGGCAATTCGGCTCTTGAGCGTAACGCGTAAGTTCCATACCAAAACAATGAAGGTGGGATACAAACAACCCATCCGGTGTTTAGATAAAACATAACGACAAGAGGAAACTCGTGGGAAAGTTTAGTAAAAACATTGCGGTCGCAGTCATGTCCTGCGCCGCCCTCATGACGTCAGTGTCCGTGCCCGTGATCGCTGACGATGCCGCGCCGACCGACATCAAGGATCGCACGTCGCCGCCGGATCCCGTTTCGGAGCTCGCCAAGCTGGATGGCTATAAGTTCGAGGACGGGCGCTATCGCAACAAGGATGGCGATCCGCAGCCCGTGGCCACCAAGGATTACATGGTCGATTGGGGCACCTGGAACGGCTTCCGCCGCTATCATGACGCCTGCCACGTCTGCCATGGTCCGAATGCGCTAGGCAGCACGTTTGCGCCGGCACTGGCGGATTCGCTGAAGACAATGGACTACGCCACGTTTGTCGGGATCGTTTCGGGCGGTAGGACGACAAACAAGGGCGGCACGATGTTCGTCATGCCGGCATTCGGCGAAGATCGGAACATCATGTGTTACCTGGACGATATCTACACGTACATCAAGGCGCGTTCGCTCGGCATCATGCCTCCGGGCCGTCCCAACGGGCGCGAAGATATTTCGGATGAAGCAAAAAAGGCAGCCGACGACTGCACCGGCTGAGGCGGCGCGCTTTTTCGAACCTCACCAAAGATTGATGCGTCTTGCGCTCTCGGCGTGGCGGAAGGCACACAATATCTCGTTCAGCAAAGTAGTCTCGGGGCAGGCCGCGATCGCGGCGTGCCCCTTGCCGTAATGGGATCGAGACAAGCACATCATCGAAACGAACAAAAAGGTTATCGTCGTGAGGAAGCAAGCTATCGGAATTGTAATGTCATCCAGGCCAATCCTGGCGTTGACGGTCGCCGGAGTCTTCTCAGGACTGGCGTTTGTAAATTCGGCAAACGCGGCTGATGTGCCTCGCGCCGATCTCGTCAATCGCAAGGAGTTGCGCGTCTGCGCCGACCCTTCGGACCTGCCTTTCTCAAATCAAAAAGGCGAAGGCTTCGAAAACAAGATCGCCGACATCATCGGCGAAGAATTGAAGCTTCCTGTCAAATACACATGGTTTCCGAAATCCATGGGTTTCATTCGCATGACTCTTGCGGCGAAGCGATGCGATCTCGTGATCGGATGGGGGCAGGGCGATGATGTCGTCCTCAACACCAACGCCATCTATCGATCGACCTCGGTTCTTCTTTACAAGAAGGGCACGGGCCTCGACGGCGTTGTTACCTTCGCCGATCCACGTCTCAAGGGCAAAAGGATCGGCGTCGAGCAAGGCTCGCCGGGTGGCAATGTCGTTGCCGCCAACGGCCTGATGAGCAATGTCCGCGGCTATCGGATGAACGTCGACCGGCGATATTTCAATCCTGCAGAAGAGATGATCAACGACATCCGCAAGGGCGAAGTCGACGCCGGGGTGCTCTGGGGACCCATCGGAGCCTATTGGGCGTCGCGCGGCGGTGAGCCGCTCGTCGTTGTCCCACTCGTGAAAGAGACGGTTGGCGGAAAGATCGCGTTCCGCATCACGATGGGCGTGCGCAACGGCGACGATGCCTGGAAACGGCAGCTGAATGACATCATTCGCAAGCGTCAGGGCGACATCGACAAAGTACTGCTCGACTACGGCGTGCCGTTGCTGGTCGACGACGATACATCGATGGAGATGGTGACGAAGCCGAGGACGACCGCAGCGGGGGGATCTTCGGCCGCATCTTCCTCGACGGCGGCAGCGCCGGAGCAGCCGGCCAGCGCCAACGCTCCCTGACGACAAAAGCTCGAAGGGCGAGCGTACGGTGTTCGTACGTTCGCCCTGAGCCGCTTTCGTATCGTCGCGAAAGATGCCAGAAAGCGCGAGGTCGATATGTCGGAAGCCGGTGATGACATCGCCACAACGGATGAGATTACGCAACATTGCCTCGGCGATCGTCGGCGGCGTTTGTGCTGCAGTCGCGACGACTGCGCTGCCGTCATCGGCGGTGCTCGCTGGCGATAGCGAAGACGTTGCCATATCGTCGCCGACGTTGCCGGCGACGCACGTGCCGCCTCCCGAGCCAGACGAATATCGCAACGATAACTATCGTTCCCCGGTGCCGTTGACGCTCAAAGGCGCTACTGTCCTTTCCGATCGCGAGGCGTTGAATCTCTGGGACGCGAAAACCGCCGTCTTTATCGATGTCTATCCGCACCCGCCTAAACCGCCAAATCTCCCCGCGGAGACGCTCTGGCGGGAGACGACGCACCAATCCATAGAGAACGCCGTCTGGCTTCCGAACGTCGGTTATGGCGTGCTGTCGCAGGCGAACGACGCATATTTCCGGCGCAGCCTCGATGATCTGAGCGGCGGCGACAAGACCAAAAAGCTCGTCTTCTTTTGTCTCAGAGATTGCTGGATGAGCTGGAACGCCGCAAAGCGCGCCTTGAGCTATGGTTTCAGCGACGTCGACTGGTATCGCGACGGGACGGACGGCTGGCAGGAAGAGGGCGGACTGCTGGAAGAGGTTCATCCGCGTCGCTGACCCGCGCGGCCGATCGAGCCTGCTCGCAGAAGCACTTCTGATATCTCGGCAATTCAGAATTGCTGGAACTTCGGGTTTGCCTGAATAAAGCCCGGCTTTTTGCGTCACGGTCAGCCCTGGTTCATGCACCAGCCCTTCCTGTGCTATTCGCGTCCGGCGAATGCCTTCAATATCTCTGGCCCAAAAGATGAGGAACGAGCGTGACTCTCAATGAACTCGCGATTCTGCTCGCTGCCTTGGCGCTCGCCGCGCCGCTCTCTCGCTGGCTCGGAATAGCGGCCGTCCTTGGCTACCTGATTGCCGGCGTCCTGCTTGGACCGTTCGTCGCCGGGGCGCTTTTTACCGAACAGGATGCCGAGCAGGTTCTGCACTTCGCGGAATTCGGGGTCGTGCTGCTGCTGTTTCTCATCGGCCTCGAACTCAAACCGAAACGCTTGTGGGCGATGCGGCAGGCGGTGTTTGGTCTCGGATCGGCGCAGGTCGTGCTGACGGCGATCGCGCTCGGCATGATCGGCATGCTGTTTTTCGATACGCAATGGCAGCCCGCGCTTTTCGCCGGTGCGGCGCTGGCGCTGTCGTCGACCGCATTTGCGCTGCAGGTGATGGAGGAGAACGGCGAACTCCAGGCGCGCCATGGGCGTCTCGGGTTCTCGGTGCTGCTTTTCCAAGACCTCGCCGCAATTCCATTGATCGCGCTGGCGCCCTACTTCGCCGTGACAGCCATGCAGCAGGCGCCGCACATCGACTATCTGGCGTTCGCGAAAGGTTTGGCGACGATTGCCGCCGTCGTGTTCATCGGGCGATACGTGCTTGATTTCTTGCTGCGCATCGTTGCGCTGTCGAAGGTGAAAGAAGCCATGACCGCTGCGGCGCTGCTGACGGTCGTCGGCGTGACGCTGATCATGGAGTCGGTTGGCCTTTCCGCGTCTCTCGGCGCATTCATTGCCGGCGCGCTGCTCGCGGAAAGCAGCTATCGCCACGAACTCGAAGCCGACATCGCGCCGTTCGAAGGTTTGCTGCTGGGCATTTTCTTCACCGCGATCGGCATGTCGCTGAACCTGAAACTGCTCGTCTCCGAACCGGCCTTGATCGTGATGCTGACGGCGTCGCTGATTGCCACGAAAGCGCTCATTCTGTTCGGCCTCGGGCGCTGGCAGGGGCTCGAAGCCGGGCCGGCGCGGCGACTAGCGTTTGCACTCTCGCAGGGAGGGGAATTCGCGTTCGTGCTGCTTTCGGTTGGACGCGCCGCCGGTGTGCTCGGCACGCGGTCGTCCCAAATCCTGGCGGTCGTCGTGACGCTGTCGATGGCGATGACGCCCATCCTGCTGATGCTTGAACGCGCGCTGTTCAAGAAGCAGGCTCTGCAGCGCGCGTTCGATCCGATCCCCGAGAACGACGGGCACGTCGTCATCGCGGGTTTCGGCCGCTTCGGTCAAATCACGGCGCGTGTGTTGCGCGCCAAGGGCATTCCGTTCACCGCACTCGATATCAGCGCCGAACAGATCGCCTTCGTCGAACGCTTCGGCAACAAGGCCTTCTTCGGCGACGTGAGCCGTCCGGAAGTGCTCGAAGCCGCGCAAATTGGAAAAGCCCGGGCGTTTGTCTTGGCCATCGACGACGTCGAAGCCTCGATGCGGGCTGCGGAAATCGTCAAGAACAACTATCCGCACGTGCCCGTCTACGCGCGTGCCCGCGACCGCATGCATGCCATGCAATTGCTCGATCTTGGTGTCGCCGAGCTGCGTCGCGAAACGTTCCTGGCGTCCCTCGACCTGACGCGCCTGCTTCTGCTCGGGCTCGGTTACTCGCAGCGCGTCGCCGAACGGGCCGTCAATACCTTCCGGGATCACGATGAGCGACGCTTGAACGAGGATTACAAGCATACTTCGGATGCCGAAAAGCTTATCGAACGGGCCCGCTCATCTCAGGCCATGCTGGAAAAGCTGTTCCAGGAGGATGAAATCGAAGAGGCCAATCTCGCCAAATCCGAGTCGTCCCCGCGCGATGCAAAGTCGAAATCGCGGGCCGGCGCAGCGTGACACTTGGTCATCGATTGTCAAGGGCTCGAAAAGCCAAGCTTTATTGCCTGGCTAGGGATTAACCGCGGTAGACGGCCCCCCGTTCGCCCGGTAAATGTCCGTCAAAGTTTCATGACGGTGCGCCAGGCGCCACTACACGGGATCGACCGATAAATGAGCAAAGCCCAAAGCAAGGCGGCGACGTCGCCGGCCCCTAGCGTTCGCGACATGGCGAACGCCATCCGTGCGCTGGCCATGGATGCGGTGCAGGCCGCCAATTCCGGGCATCCCGGAATGCCGATGGGCATGGCCGACGTTGCGACCGTGCTATTTACAGAAGCGCTGAAATTCGATCCGGCGGCCCCGTCCTGGGCCAATCGTGACCGCTTCGTTCTCTCCGCTGGACACGGCTCGATGCTGCTCTATGCGCTGCTGCATCTGACGGGCTATCCCGGCATGACGATCGAGGAGCTGAAAAACTTCCGGCAGTTCGGCTCCAAGACGGCAGGGCATCCCGAATACGGCCACGCGCCCGGCATCGAGACGACGACCGGGCCGCTGGGGCAGGGCTTGGCGAATGCCGTCGGCATCGCGCTTTCGGAGCGGCTGCTCGCGGCGCGTGTCGGTAGCGATCTCATCGATTATCATACCTATGTCATCGCCGGTGACGGCTGCCTGATGGAAGGCATCAGCCAGGAGGCGATCTCGCTGGCGGGGCACCTCAAGCTCGGCAAGCTGATCGTTCTCTGGGACGACAACTCGATTTCGATCGACGGCGCGACGAGCCTGTCCGTCTCCGACAACGAACTCGAACGCTTCGCGGCGTCGGGCTGGAACACCGCGCGCGTCGACGGTCATGATCCGGCGGCGATCACGGCGGCGATCAAGGCTGCCAAGGGCGACAGCTCGCGGCCGTGGCTCATCGCATGCAAGACCGTCATCGGTTACGGCGCGCCCAACAAGGCCGGCAAATCATCCGCACACGGAGAGCCGCTTGGCGCGGACGAAATCAAGGCGACGCGCGAACGGCTCGACTGGCCGTATCAGCCGTTCGACGTTCCCGATCATATCCTGTCGGCGTGGCGGGCGGTCGGAAGCCGGGGTGCCAAGGTTCATGCTGATTGGGCGAAGCGTCTCTCGGCGGCAAACGCCGAAGCCAAGGCGCTGATCGGCGGCCGCAAGGTCGATACGGCGCTTGCTTCCGCGATTGCGGCTGCAAAGACGGCGTTCGCCGCCGACACGACGAAGCGCGCCACGCGTGTCTGGTCGCAATTGACGCTCGAGCATTTGGTTCCGGCGCTGCCTGAATTGATTGGCGGCTCGGCCGATCTGACCGGATCGAACCTCACCAAGACGAAGCAGCAAGTCTCGATCACGCCGGACAATTTCACGGGCAATTACGTGCACTACGGCGTGCGCGAGCACGGCATGGCGGCTGCGATGAACGGCATCGCGCTGTCCGGGTCGTTCATTCCCTACGGCGGCACGTTCCTCGTCTTCACGGACTATTGCCGTCCGTCGATCCGCTTGTCGGCCTTGATGGAGCAGCGCGTCATCTACGTCATGACGCACGATTCCATCGGACTCGGCGAAGACGGCCCGACGCATCAGCCGGTCGAGCACGTGAGTGCGTTGCGCGCCATTCCGAACGTCTATGTCTTCCGCCCTGCCGATGGCATCGAAACGGCCGAGTGCTGGCAGCTTGCCATCGCCGCCAAGAAGACGCCGTCGATCCTGGCGTTGTCGCGGCAGGCGGTTCCCAATCTTCGCAGAGACGGGCCTGAGAACCAGAGCGCGAAAGGCGCTTACGTCATCAAAGCGTCCGAAGGTGTGCGCGACGTGACGCTGATCGCAACGGGGTCCGAAGTCGGCGTCGCCGTCGAGGCGGCGGCAGCGCTTGCAAAGAGCGGAATTTCGGTAGCGGTGGTCTCGATGCCGTCGTTCGAACTCTTCCGCGCGCAGTCCGAGAGCTACCGCAACAGCGTGCTCGGCGTTGCTCCGCGCATCGCCATCGAAGCGGGCGTCGCGCAATCCTGGTACGAGTGGCTGCGACCCTCCGACAAGTTCGTCGGCATGCCAGGATTTGGCGCATCGGCTCCAGCTGCGAAGCTCTTTGAGCATTTCGGCATCACCGCAACGCACGTAGCCGACGTCGCGCGGCAGGCCATTGCTGCGAAAGCGGGCTAAGCGGCGCGCGTAACGTCGGCGGCTGCTCAAACGTACTGGTGCATGACATGAATCTCGACAAACTGAAGACCACGGACGGCATCGACGTCGCGGGCAAGCGTGTGATCGTCCGTGCCGATCTCAACGTGCCGATCAAGAATGGCAAGGTCACGGATGCGACGCGGCTCGAACGCGTCGTGCCGGGATTGAAAGCGCTCAGCGAGCGCGGCGCCAAGGTCATCGTCATTTCGCATTTTGGACGACCGAAAGGGGTTGATCCGGAACTGTCGCTGCGTCCCGTCGCTCAGACGCTGCAAGAGCTTCTCGGCCGGCCTGTCAAATTCGGCGAAGACAGCATCGGCGCAGCCGCCGAAGCCGTTGTGCAATCATTGCAGGACGGCGATATCGCCGTGCTCGAAAATCTTCGCTTTCACAAAGGCGAGGAAAAGAACGATCCGGAATTCGCGAGCGCGCTTGCCAAGCTCGGAGATGTGTTCGTCGGGGATGCGTTCTCCTGCGCGCATCGTGCGCACGCTTCAACCGAGGGCATCACGCACCATCTCGCGTCCTATGCCGGGCCGCTGATGATGGAAGAAATCACTGCGCTGCGCACCGCGCTGGAGAAGCCGCAACGCCCGACGGCCGCGCTCGTCGGAGGCGCCAAGGTTTCGACGAAAATCCCTGTGCTGACGAACCTCGTCGCCAAAGTCGACAAGCTGATCATCGGCGGCGGTATGGCCAACACATTCCTGCAGGCGGCGGGCACGAATGTCGGCAAATCTCTGGCCGAGCCCGAGTTTGCCGGGACGGCACGCGACATCATTTCGGCGGCCAAAGACAAGGGATGCGAGATCATTCTGCCTGTCGACGCGGTGATCGCACGCGAATTCAAGGACGGTGCGGCGAGCGAGGTCGTTCAAATCGACAACGTGCCGTCGGACGCCATGATCTTGGACGTTGGACCGAAGTCGGTCGCGCATGTGACGAAGGTTCTCGAAAGCACCAAGACCCTGCTCTGGAATGGCCCGATGGGTGCGTTCGAGATTTCGCCCTTCGGGGAAGGAACGTTTGCCGTCGCACGTGCTGCGGCGACCCTGACGAAAGCTGGAAAACTTGTGTCGGTTGCGGGCGGCGGTGATACCGTCGCTGCGCTGAACGCCGCAAACGTCACGAGCGATTTCACTTACGTTTCGACGGCCGGTGGCGCATTCCTCGAATGGCTCGAAGGGCGTGAACTGCCGGGCATTGCAGCGCTTGCGCGCTAAGCGAGACAAGCGCGCCATGCGCACCGAGTTGGATCGATAGAATGTTTGCGGACGCACATATCTACATCGGAGTTGCCCTCGCCGGGCTCGCGAGCTTCTTGTCGCCGTGCGTGCTGCCGCTCGTTCCACCGTATCTCGGGTATATCGGCGGTACGACGCTCGATCAGCTGACGGGCGATGATGCCATCGACCGCCGTGTGTGGGCACGCGTCGTCGCCTCCTCGATGTTTTTCGTTCTGGGGTTCACGACCGTATTCGTGGCGCTCGGCGCGGGAGCGAGCACGGTCGGGCAGGTCATGCTCTCCTATCGCGCCGAACTCGGAACGATCGCGGGCATCGTCATTCTGCTTTTCGGTTTGCACTTCCTCGGCGTCTTTAAAATTCCGATGCTCTATGGAGAGGCGCGCTACTCGCACGCGGCGGAGGAAGCGAGCTTTATCAGCGCCTATATCATGGGCCTCGCGTTTGCGTTCGGGTGGACGCCGTGCATCGGGCCGGTGCTTGCGACGGTGTTGACGCTGGCGGCGAGCGAGACGAGCCTTTGGGCGGGTGTGAAACTTCTGTTCGCCTACTCGCTGGGGCTCGGTGTGCCCTTCGTTCTTGCGGCGATTGCGATCCGCCCCTTCCTCGGCTTCATGAAGCGCTTCAAGAAGTACTTCACGACGCTGGAGAAGCTCATGGGCCTGCTCTTGATCGCGATGGGCCTGCTGTTCATCTTCGGCGCGCAGAACTGGTTCAGCCAGTGGATGATCGAAAACTTTCCGGGCCTCGCCAAGATTGAATCCCTCGTGACGCCGGCCGGTCTCGAAAGCCAGATCCTACAAAAAGGGACGCCCTGAGCGCGGAGGAAAAAGCCCTGATGGCAAGCGCAGCGCCGCCGATCGCGCTCACAATTGCGGGTTCCGATCCGTCGGGCGGCGCAGGCATCCAGGCTGATCTGAAAACGTTTTCGGCGTTTGGCGTTTACGGGGCGTCCGTCATCACCGCGCTTACCGCGCAGAATACGACGGGCGTTTCAGGCGTCCTCGGGATCGCTCCCGATTTCATTGCCGCGCAGTTCCGCTCGGTTGCGTCGGATCTGGCCGTGTCCGCCGTCAAGACGGGTATGCTGGGCGACGCGGCGACCGTCGAGATCGTGACGCGGCTTCTTTCCGAAATCCCGTCCGTGCCCGTGGTCGTCGATCCGGTGATGGTCGCGACCAGCGGCGACGTCCTGCTCGCGCCCGAGGCGATCGACGCCGTCCAGCGATTGCTCATTCCGCGCGCCTTTCTGATCACGCCGAATATTCCCGAAGCGGCGAAGCTGCTCGGGGGTGAGGCGGCCGAGACCGAGGCCGACATGCGCCGGGATGCGGAGAAGCTGATGCAATTCGGCTGCGGCGCCGTGCTTCTCAAGGGCGGGCACGCGAGCGGCACCGATGCGGTCGATATTCTTTTCGATGGCGCAACGCATCATGTTCTCAGGCGGCCGTGGATTGAAACCCGGAACACGCACGGAACGGGCTGCACGCTCTCCGCAGCGATCGCGGCCAATCTCGCGCTCGGGCGCTGGCTCGAAGACGCCGTTGCCTTGAGCAAATCCTTCGTCTGGGAGGCGCTTGATGCCGGCCAGCACCGTCGCATCGGCAACGGCAACGGTCCGGTTGATCATCACTTTGCGCTGCGAAAGCCTTCGCGCGAGCACTGATCTATTTCATGTGAGGCATCGACGATCGTTGCTGCATTGCAGCGGCCACTGTGGCGTTCGCGCACCTTGAATACAGACTCATTTCCGTCATTTGACGTCAAGACTTGCGATACCGTCTTCACTTTGGCAGCTTGCGCGCGGCTCCGGCACTTGTGGCCGGTCAACATCTCCGGGGGGAGCGCTAGGCTCGATCCAGAATTTGGAGCGGAGCTTAGCAAAACCGGTCCGCTCATGGCGGGCCGGTTTTTTTTTGTTGCTCCGCTGGCACACGGGCCAACTATCTCTCCGATTCGAGTCGCCGCTGTTGGAAACACGCCTACGAAAGTGGCGCGGTTCACGTATTGTGGCAAAATAGGGAAGGCGCTTCTAAGCGCGCCTGAGGGGGCCCAATTACGATGCCGATGCGACACGACATCCGGACTTTACTGCATGCGGGAGGTGCTGGCCTCTTAGCGTTGACGTTGGGAACACCCATCGCGTCCGCTGGCGGTTTTGACATTCACGAGCAGTCGACCGTGTTCATGGGGTCGGCTTCGGCAGGATCGGCGGCGGGCGGCAGCCTCGGCTCGATGTTCTGGAACCCCGCCGCAACAGCACAATTTTCGGGCCTCAATTCGGAATCATCGTACACGCTCGTTCTGCCTTATGGGAACATCGACATCACGGGGTCGCCCGGTCTGGGAACGGGAAGTAGCGGCAACATCGGCATCGATGCGACGACCAGCTCGAGCTTTGGCGCTTATCAGTTCGCGCCGGACCTGTGGCTCGGCATGGCGATTACGTCGCCGTTCGGCCTGGCGACGAAGCCCGATAATGTCGGTTATCCTGGATCGTATCTCGGCGTGACGACCAAGCTGCTGACGATCAACGCCAACCCGACCATCGCCTACCGCATCGCGCCCGGCATCACCATCGGCGCCGGCGTCCAGATCGAATGGGCGCAAGGCAAGCTGCAATTCCGCGAGTCGCCGTCGGCGGTCGCTCAGTTCGGCGGCACCGATTGGGCATTCGGCGCGACCGCAGGCATCACGATCGAGCCGACCGAAGGGACGACGATCGGCCTCGGGTATCGCTCGCAGATGACGCACGATCTCGAAGGCAGTTTCCATTCCAGCGGCACGGGCACGCTCGCGGCGACGAGCGCGGTCAATCTTCCCGATATCGTGACATTGAGCTTGCGGCAGGTCGTGACACCCACCACACGCCTGCTCGGCACGGCGCAGTGGTCGAACTGGAGCCGCTTCAAGGATCTTTCGCTCTCGACGCCCTATGGTCCTGGACCGTCCGTCGCGGCCAACTGGAACGACGGCTGGTTCTTCTCGGTCGGCGGTGAGTACGATTATTCCTCGAAGCTCACACTGCGAAGCGGCGTGGCCTACGAGATTTCGCCGATTGACGATGCCTCTAAGCGACTGGTGCAAATCCCGGATAATAACCGCGTGTGGCTCAGCATCGGCGCCAGCTACAAGTGGAGCGACGCGATCACCCTCGACGTCGCCTATTCGCACATCTTCATCCAGGACGGCGGCATAAATCTTTACACGGCCAGCCCAGCCAACGTTGGCCCGTTCACCGGAAACGTCGAAGCCTCCGTCGACCTGTTCTCCGTCGGTATGCGGACGAGGTGGTAAGCGGTCGCGTCTTCATCGGATCGAGCAAACAAAAACCGGGCATCGCGCCCGGTTTTTTTATTCACTACACGTGCGTGACCGATCAAGAGGCATCGTCAACCTTTAGCTCGTGCAGGACGCTTTCAAGGACGCCCTCGAGCTTCGTCGCGGCGGTCTCCAACGCGTTGGACGCGGCGACGGCGCGGTGTGATTGGGCCGCCTGCGATTGGCTCATCGCGTAAAGCTTGCCGGCGTTGCGGGCGATTTCCTCGCAACCTTTCGGATCGAAGGGATTGGCCTGCAGCGACCACGCGATATCGTGGATATCTTCGGCAGCCTTGAGAATGGCGTGCGTCGGCAGAATGCTCTCATCGACGGTCGGCCGGGCCATGAGCTTGGTTCGCGTCTCAGCGAGGCTTGCCTTGACGGTTTCGATTTCTGCCTTGAGCTGTCCCAGGAGCGCCGGCGGTTCGCGCAACGAGTTCTGCAGCCGCTTGATCGCGTCCTCGAGGAGGTTGCTGTCGAGGCGGCGCGCGCGGCGGCCGTGCTCGGCCAGAAACCAGCGGCCGCGTGCTGTTTCCAGAAGCGTCGCCTCAATCGCGCGATATTCGGTCTCGGCGTCCTCGCCGACCGGTAGAGACAAAGGCTGCATCGTCGTTTTGTGCTCCGCAAAAAACACTCAACGCATAAGCGATTCTCGTGCGATGAGCAGGCGGAGCGGTCCCCTCGCTAGGGATAAGCCGTGCGGAGGCGGCGGCCGTCACTATTTCGCATCGCTGCTACAAGTTGAGACGGTTTTGAGTATTTCGAGGGATCGCGGTGACTGGAATGGGAGATAAAGGCGGCGGCTTCGCTCTGCCTGTCGCTCTCTTCTACGGCGCGTTGTTCGTCGTCTACGGCATGTACGTTCCGTTCATGCCGGTCTGGCTCGACTGGAAAGGGTTGACGGCGGGCGAGATCAGCACGGTGATCGCGGCTCCGTTGTTCGTTCGTGTGCTGATCACTCCAGCTGTCGCCGTCGTCGCCGATCGCAGCGGAGTTGATCGCCGTCAGCTGATCGCGCTCGCCTGGGCGGCATTGGCTTTCGCGCTTGTGCTGACGATCGCGCAGTCGTTCTGGGCAATTCTCGTTTTCGCGATCCTGTTGATGGTCAGCAATTCGACGATCATGCCGTTGATCGACACGATCGCGGTGCAGGGCTCGCGTGCGCGCGGGCTCGATTACGGGCGATTACGACTTTGGGGATCGCTGAGCTTCGTTGCGGCGAGTTTTGCCGGCGGCATCGCAATCACCGAGTTCGGCGGCGGGGCGGGGATCTGGCTCATTGCGATCGGCTGTGTGCTGACGATGATCGCGGCGTACCAGGTGCCGAATGTCGGCGCTCAACCGGTATCGCCCGCCAGCGTCACACAACCGATCTGGAAGATCGCGGAGCCGCGCGAACTCCTGGCGCGGCGCGAATTCCGGCTGTTCCTCATCGCGGCGGGCCTCGCGCAGGCGGCGCATGCGACGTTCTTCACATTCGGCACGATCATCTGGCAGAAGCAGGGATTGTCGGCTGCGTGGTGCGGAACGCTGTGGGCGATCGGCGTTTTCGCGGAAGTTCTGCTGTTTACGTTTTCCGGGCGCGTTGCTGCGAAATTCGGCGCCGCGCGGCTGATCGCGGTCGCGGGGCTTGCGTCCATCGTCAGATGGCTGACGCTCGCGAGCGATCCGTCTCTCGCGGTCCTTGTGCCGCTGCAACTTTTGCATGGCGTCACCTACGGCGCGTCGCACATCGGCGCGATGCACTTCATCCACGATGCCGTGCCGCGCGACCGGGCTGCGAGCGCTCAGGCCCTCTATGCAACGGTGTCGTCAGGCGTTGCGATGGGCATCGCAACGTTGATTGCGGGATATCTCTATACCGAGGCCGGTCCGCTTTCGTATGTCGCGATGGCGGCGATTGCCGTCGTCTCACTCGGCGCGGCCGTGCGCCTCATGCAGGTCTGGAATGGCGGCGTGTTGGTCGCGCGGCCTTCGGCCTGAGCAGCGTCAGCGACGTCAGCCCCAGAGTGCGCGCTCGGGCGGCGATATGCGGCCGTTCTCGATATGCAATGGCGGCTCGCGATCGCGCGCCAGAAGCAGAGGGCCATCGAGGTCGATCCAGTCGGCTGTTCGTGCGAGCAGCATTGCGGGCGCGACGGCAAGGGAGGTCGCGACCATCGAGCCGATCATCACCTTCAATCCCTGCTGCCGGGCCGCTTGCTGCAATGCCATGGCGCCGGTGAGGCCGCCGGCTTTGTCGAGCTTGATGTTGACCGCGTCGTAGAGGCCTTTGAGACGCGCGAGGTCAGCGCCGGTGTGCACGCTTTCATCCGCGCAGATCGGTACGAGGCGCGGCACCGAACGCAGGGCTTCGTCCGCCGTAGCAGCAAGCGGCTGCTCAATGACTTCAACCTTGCACTCGGCGGCGACCGCGATCAGATCCGGCAGCATGTCTGGCGTCCAGGCTTCATTGGCATCGACCAGCAGCCGCGCGTCCGGCCGCGCGAAGCGGACCGCACGCATTCGGTCCGCATCGCCGATACCGCCAAGCTTCAGTTTCAAGATCGGAAGATTGCGAACTCCGGTGGCCTTTCCCGCCATCGTCTCCGGCGTATCGAGGCTGATCGTGTAGGCCGTATGAGCTGCCTCGGGCTCGGGTAAGCCTGCGAGCGTCGCGACGGTGCGGCCGGTGCGTTTCGCGGCAAGATCCCAGAAGGCGCAATCAAGGGCGTTATGCGCCGCGCCGGGTTTCAGGGTGTGCGCAAGGTCGCCGTGCGTGCTGACGCTCAAGGCTGCGTCCTTGATTTGCGCGAGCACGCTCTCAACCGTCTCGCCGTAGCGGGCGTAGGGCACGGCCTCGCCGCGTCCCGAGACCTCACCCTCGCGTACGGTTGCGACGACGACGTGCGCCGCCGTTTTCGCTCCACGCGAGATCGTGAAGGCTTCTTTCAGCGGCCAGACTTCGCTTTGGGCATCAATGGTGAGAGTGGGCATCAGATCAAGCCGGGATTGCGGTGTCGAAACGCGCGTCCGCAACGGTCGCGATCATGCGCAATCAGCGGATGCGTCCTGCGGCGTGGGCGAGGAATAGATAGACGCGCCCGGTATCCGACACGAGGTGGTTCTGTGCGGAGCGTCCACTCGGATCGCGCGCCTCGGCATCCTTGATGATGCGTTCGAAGTCGGTGAGGTAACGGAAAATCGATTGCTCGAGATCGCGGTCGACACGGATACGGTTCGCGATCTGGTCGAACAGGGCGCGTGCTTCCGGCGCGTAGATGCTGCGAACGAGGACGTTGCGCTGGCCTGCGCGGATGCGGCCCCAAATGGCGGAGGCGGTCGTCGGATCGAGCGCGCGAGCAATCGTCGCGATGTCGAGGCGGGGAGGGGCGGCATTCGGCGGCGGCGCACTTGGAGCAGGCGCTTGTGCTTGCGCGCTTTGAGCATCGTCCTCGTGCGAGGCACGTGCGAGCAAATCGCCGAGTGACCAGGACTCGCGGCCGTCCGGGGATGGCGAGGCTTTGCCACGAGCAGCGCCCGGGCCTTGCTGACTGAGCGCCGAGGTGAGCGAGACGGGCATCCGCGCGCCGCCGGGCAGGTCCGGCCGGACGACATCGCGGGGAGCGTTGGCGCGTTGCGAAATCTGATTGAGCTGCTCGATGGCGCGGAGCTGATCCTGAAGGGCGCGGCGCATCGATTCCGCGGTCTCGCGGGTCGACGCTGGAAGACGGGAGGCCTCTTCGCGAATGCGGGCCTGCTCGCGGGCGAGCGTCGCAGCCGCCTCGGCGGCGCGTTCACGGGTTTCGTCCGACGCGGAGGCGAGCCGCGACGAGAGTTCCTCGAATTCCCGCGACAGGTCTCCAGAGACGCTCTGGAAGCGCGTGCGCAGATCGGTGATGGCGCGATCACTTTGGGCTTCGGTTTCGTTCTTGACGCGGTCGAGTTCCGCCATCAGCACGCGCGACTTGTTTTCGGCGCCGTCGCGAAGCTCGTCGGCGATGGCGCGGGCGCGCACCTCGATGTTCGACAGCGAGCCTTCGAGATCGGTGGAGTATCCGGCGAGCGTGCGGCCGAATTCATCGGCTTTGCCGGAGAAGCGGTCGAGCGTGCTGCTGAGTTCGGCGTGGCGCGACTGCAGCGTCGACTCGATCCGGAGATTTGCCGTGTCGAGAACGTTCGCGGCTTTCATGATCTGTTCGCCGTGGCTCTCGAAGCGATCGGTCACGCCGTGAATTTGCGAGAAGAGGTTCTCGGCGACGTTCTGCAATGCGCCCGACTGCTTGGCGAGGCCGTCGATCGCCTTCATCGTCTGACGGGTGATGTTCTCGCTGGTACGGCGGACGGCGCTGATGCCGTTCATCACCGAGTCGTCGAGGTCGGCCGCCTGGCGCGAAATCGTTTCGCGGAACGAATGCGCGTGGAGTTCAAGCGCGTTGGTCAGCAGGGAAGCTTTCTCGCTGACGGCTGTGTCGATCGCCGTCGTCGAGCGCATGATCTGGTCGTCGAACAGCTCGAGACGCTTCGAGAAGGCTTCGTCGAGCGAACGGGTGCGTTCGACAAGCTGGATATCGAGGGCCTGCGCGCGGTTCGAAAGCGTCGTGTCGAGGGCGAGCGCGTATTCCTCGAACACCGTTTGCAGGTTCTCGGTACGATTGCCAAGCGTCGTATCGAGGGTCTGCATATAGCCGTCGAACGTCAGACGCATCTGCTCGGTTCGTGCGCCGAGCGCCGTCGCAAAGGCGGCTGTATAATCTTCGAGCACCGTCTGCAGCTGCTGCGTCCGGGCTCCGACCGTGCCTTCGAAGCGCCCGGTCGCGGTCGCGAGCGATCCTTCGAGATTGGCAAGATTTTCGCCGGCCCCGGTGATGATGTGCGAGAGGGTGACCTGCTGTGTCGAGAGCTTTTCGATCAGCATCGGAATCTCGGTGCCGAGCGTCCGGAGCGTATCGGTGACGCTGGTCGATGTATCGACGAGCGCGTGGCGTTCGCCACTCAGCTCCTTGATCAGGTCGCGAATGCGCTGCTCGTTCTGCTCATAGGAGCGTTCGAGTTCGGCGATCTGGTTGTGAACGAGCGCCTCGAGTTCGCCCGCGCGACCGAGCGCCCGCGAGACCGCGTCGTTCATGAAGGAAACCTGACGGCGCACCGCCTGGCCGAGGCTCGCGATCGATTGCTCCGCCGTGCGATCGGGCTCGGCAAGCCGGATCGCGACTTCGGTCATCGTGGAGGATTTGAGCGCCAGCGAGGCAACATGCCAGCTGAGCAGAGCGAGCAACCAGATGATGCCGATCGGAGCGATAATCGCGGTCGCGGTGTAGAAGGCCGTAGGCTGCAAGAGGAGCGTGGCAAGCGAGGCGCCTTCCTGCCACTGCGGCGCGAGCGTCAAGGCACCAATCGCCAGCCCGCCGATGGCCCAGACGATGCTGCCGATGGTGGCGAGACGAAATACCTTGCTCGAAGGCTTTTGCTCGAGTGCGTAGATAAGGCCGCCGATGCTCGGCACGTCGTCGTTGGCGGCGATCTTGCCGCGAACCGGTCCTGCCGGACGCCGGCGCGCCACGCGCCGGGCCGAGGGTTCTTCGAGCGTCGCCGCCGGCTTTTCAGGTTTTGGCTGTTCGGACGGCGCAGTCCCGCCCAGGAGGGGAGGAGGCAAGGCAAGCGCAGGCATCGGCGCGGACGCGGAGGGCGCGGTTGCTTCCTCGGACGTTGACGGCTGGCCAAGCGTCGGCTCAACCAGCGTCGCCGTTGCAGGCGCCCTTCCGGCAATAGCCATCAGCTTCGCAATTTGATCTTGCGACATTGCGCAACGCCCCCCACTCGAACCGGCGACGGCAAACGATACCCCGTGCGCCCGGGGCAGCCGGAACTCTCTTTGCACACTATCGGACTTTGTAGGTGTCCGCAAAACACAAAGACATATCCTTTGATAAGAAATGCCTATGCATCACTGGTACTTAGCAGCCTATCGCGATGTTTGCGGCTGGATTACGGCAAACGCAAAGCTGGATCGCGTGGCCGACCACGTGACGCGGCTAAACAGGCTTACCTAAGTAATCCTTGCTGAAACGCTTCGAAATAGACACTTCGACTTTACCCAGAGTTATTCCGCATTTGCCACAATTCCGAGAAGTCCAGTGTCGCCGCGGCGAGAAATCTGGTCGCGATCTCGGGGAATTCGATGCACAGAGCGCCAAGTTCACCAAGCGGCCCGGCCCTGATGGAGCCCGCCGCACAGTCAACCGCCCCCGTCGATGTCGAGCATCTCCGGCGATACACGTTCGGTGATCTGGCGCTTGAGAAGGAAATTCTGTCGCTGTTCGTGATGCAATTGCCTGAGACGATCGCCACGTTGCGCGCCGCGACGAGCCCGAAAGACTGGAAAGTGGCCGCCCATACGCTCAAGGGATCATGCCGGGCTGTCGGGGCATTCCGGCTCGGCGATATCGCTCAGGATGCGGAAAGATTGGACTTCGGCGCCGGTTCCGAGGCCTGCGCGGAGTCCATCGTTCGCATTGAGCAGAGCGCGGGCGACGCCTGCGCGTTCATTTGCGGCGCCTACGAAATATCCTGACCGCCAACGGCCTTCCGGCATTCGGGGTGGCCTATCAGCAGCACCCAGACCGGGGCGTCGAGCCTTTGGCTTGAAATGCCGCAACGGTGCCTCTAAGTGTGCGCGCTATCGTAACTTCCAATCCAGCAGAGAAAGCCAAGCCCACCGGCGGGTTTGCGAAATAGCGACAGGACGCACACGGAACCATGACGAAAATCACGTTCATCCAACCCGACGGCGAGGGCCAGACGGTGGAGGCGGAAAACGGACTGACCGTCATGGAGGCCGCCAAGCTGAACGACGTCGCCGGTATCGAAGCGGAATGCGGTGGAGCGTGCGCCTGCGCAACGTGCCATGTCTATGTCGAGCAAGCCTGGCGGGAGAAGGTGGGCAAGCCGTCCGAGATGGAAGAAGATATGCTCGATTTCGCCTTCGACGTGCGCGAGGAGAGCAGGCTGTCCTGCCAGATCAAAATCAGCGACGCTCTGGACGGACTTGTCGTTCGCGTCCCCGAGAAGCAGTTCTGACAACACTTAAACGTTTGGGCATTGGAATGAGCGTGACCGCGCCGGCGCAAGAGGCAACGACCTCAACCGAGATCATCGAGACCGATGCCGTTGTCATCGGAGCTGGGCCTTGCGGTCTTTTCGCAATCTTCGAGCTTGGGCTTCTCGACATCAAGGCGCACGTCGTCGACATCCTGGATCGTGCGGGCGGACAATGCGCCGAGCTTTACCCGGAAAAACCGATCTATGACGTTCCCGCGCTGCCGACCGTCACCGGCCAGGAGCTGACCGACCGGCTGATGGAGCAGATCAAGCCGTTCGGCGCAGAATTCCATTTCAGCGAGCAGATCAGTACGCTCAGCCGCGAGGCTGACGGACGCTTCCGCCTGACGACGGATGCGGGAACCGAGTTCCTGACGAAGGTCGTGATCGTTGCCGCGGGTGGCGGATCGTTCACGCCGAAGCGGCCGCCGCTGGCGGGCATCGAGGACTACGAAGGAAAATCAGTTTTCTATTCGGTGCGCAAAATCGAGCAGATGCGCGGCAAGGATGTCGTCATCGTTGGCGGCGGCGACAGCGCGCTCGATTGGACGCTGAACCTCGCGCCGGTCGCTAACAGCCTGACGCTGGTTCACCGTCGCGACGAATTTCGCGGGGCTCCGCATTCCGTCGACAAGATGCGCAAGCTGGTCGCGGACGGCAGCGTCCGGCTTTTGATCGGTCAGGTGACGGCGCTCGAAGGGGCGGGCGGCGAACTCTCGAGCTTACAGATTAAAACCGCGAACGGCGTCGAGAGCGTTCCCTGCACGGCCATGCTTCCGTTCTTCGGATTGACGATGAAGCTCGGGCCGGTCGCGGACTGGGGGCTCAATCTTCATGAGAACCTCATTCACGTCGATACCGAGCGCTTCGAGACGAGCGAGAAGGGCATTTTCGCCATCGGCGACATCAACTGGTATCCGGGAAAACTGAAGCTCATCCTGTCGGGCTTCCACGAAGCCGCGTTGATGGCGCAGGCGGCGCATCGGATTGTCTATCCAGACAAGAAGCTGATGTTCCAGTACACGACGTCGTCGTCGAACCTGCAGAAGAAGCTCGGCGTCAAATAGCACGCAGCAGTCTGTCGTTATCGGTCAGCCGGGCGCAGAGGCGCCAATGCCCTGCCGCATCAGACGGCGAAGAGGTTTGGGCATGGCCTTGAGCGCCGACTTCATACGCGGGCGCAGGAACCCGAGATACACCCGCGCGTAGAGGTAACCCTTCGCGCTCGACGGGATCACCCAGTCGATAACCGTCTCGGATTTTTCGCACCAGTCCATTTTGTAGGCGTCGCCCGGCGCCATCATGTCGTAGACGTCGAGCTTTTCGGCATATCCCTGCTTCAAATTCTGTTCGAGAAGCAGCACGCCGACACCGGCTTTTTCGAACGCGAGTTCGAAAGCCATCACATGCACGACGAGACGGCCCTTGCAGGTGAATGAAATTTCAAAGGCCGCCGCTTCTCCGCCCGTCTTCAGAACGGAGACAACGCAGGAGACGGGCTTGTCTTTGCTCGCGGCGACGTCGTGAAAAAAGCGAAGCGTTCGCTCGTCATTCAAGGCGCTCGAAACAAGGCCACGATCTTTGAGCCAGCGGTTTTTGACGGCGATCGCGTGAGCCGCGAACACGCCTGCCTCGTCGCCGCCGTGCAAGCGCAGGAATTCGAGCGGGCCTTTTTCTTCCAGGCGTTTCGTCAGCCGCCGGCGGTTGCGGCGCATTTTGGCTGAGAAGCTCTGCTCCTCGAAGGTTGCGAAATCCTTCGCGCTTGCGAGGTTCATGTAGGGCGCGACTTGCGTATCGGCGATCCGGGCGCCGATGGCGTTCATCAGCGGCGCGATGTTGGCGTCGGCGCGGACGCGTCTCAGGCGCAGAACATCCGACGACAGATTTTTGCGGAGAAATTCCAACCCGGCGCGCAGGACCTCGGCGGAGTCGCAGCTGGGGTCGATCAGCGCGTCGCCATATTGGGCCACCGGCTCGCCCATCCAATAGACTTCCGTGATGCCGTGCGCGCGCTCGGATACGAGCGGCCAGATCATCACGAGGCGACCATTATGGCGAGCCGTCAGGATTGCGAGGCGAGGGCCGGATTTATCACTCTCTTGCTCGAGGAAGGTGTTCGCCCAGTGCCAGCAGAAATTGAAGGATTGGAAGACGTGGATCGATCGCGCCGAGCGTTCGAACAATTCGTTCCACTCGTGTTCCAGCGCCTCGAATGCGCTGCGTCCGGTGATGAGTTCGAAATCGACGCGCGGCGAAGCGCTGTCGCGCGCGGCAGCACGGGTCGCCGCCTTCGTTGATGTCTGCGCGAGCGAGGCGACCGAACGGGCGGCAACGTCCATGTTCGATATTTCCATACGAAATTTCGGCGCAAGCGGATTGGCGCGCGCGACTGGCGTTCTTTTCTAGAGCGCAATCGTTAGGCGACGGTTACGGATCGCGTCTGAAGCGATCGTTTACACGTGTGCGATTTCGAGAAATGCGAGCGCCAGAAGCAGCACCGCGACGATGACGATGACGAGCTTTCCGCGTCGCGAGGGCGCCGCCGTGCCAAGGATGAGAGCTGCGATCAGCGCTGCGGCGGTGGCGAAATTGATGGCGATCAGGCCGCCGGGACCGATCGCGCCCCGGGCTGCGGAAAACTGCAATCCGATCCAGACGCCCGCGGCAATGCCAACTGTCATTGCGCCGAGAAGTCTCGGCCAGAAACCTGTGCTCGGCCGTTCGAGACCGAGAAGCGTCGAGGTCGTCAGCGGGGCGAGAAAGAGCAATCCGCCCGCGATGGCCTTGATGAAGATTTCAGCCCACAGAATTTGCTGCACGCTATCACAACCGGTTCGTCGGATTGGAACTCAGTGCGGTCATGGAAGAGAACCGCACGCAGCTTACCGCATCATGTCCTGCATATTGGCCCCATGACCTTCAGAGCCATCAGACGACGACGATTTACCCCAGCCGCCGAACAGACTGTCGTCTTCGACCGTCTCAGGCGGAGACGGCGTGAAATCGCCTGCGAGGTGCCGGTTCAATGCCATCTTGATACGGATGGTCTTTTCCGCCGAGCAATAATCCGGTTTGTCGACGAGCGCCTTCGAGACCGTGTTGAAGGACGCATCGTAGATCTGCGTCAGCTTCGGCAGATCGCCGGGATTGGCGGCCGACTGCGTCGTGAGGAAATTGTTTTTCAGCTTCGCGGGATCGAAATTATAACCGCACTTCATGGCGCGAGCCGACGTTGCCGCGACGCCCATCGTGCGTGTCGCGGGATCGTTGTTGCGATCGATCGGGCTCTCCGTCTTGGCGCCAAAGAGCGAGCCCGTCGACAGTTTCGGCAGGCTGGCGCCACAGCCGCCGAAGCTTGCCGTCATCAGGCTCGCGAATAGAATCCGTGCGATCTTCATTTGGGAATGTCCCCGTCCCCCCGAACCCTCATGACATGGCGCAGGTCCGGGGGCGGGTCAACCTCAGGGCGCAATTTCGTGCCGTTCTTTGCACCGCATTAGCTCAGGCAGAGCACCCGTTTCCGGGCGCATGGTGCGTCAGCGCATCAGTTCGCGGGTCGCGGCGTCGAGGCCTTCGAGCGTCAAGGGGTACATGCGGCCCCTCAACAACTTCCGGACCATATTGATCGATGGAGTCCAGTTCCAATGGCGCTCGTCGATCGGGTTCAGCCAGACCGCGTGCTTGTAGATGTCGGTGACGCGCGTCAGCCAGAGCGCGCCGGGCTCCTCGTTCATATGCTCGACGGCGCCGCCCGGAACCGAAATCTCGTAGGGGCTCATCGAAGCATCGCCGATGAAAATGACTTTGTAATCGGCGGGGAAGGTGTTCAACACCTGCCATGTCGGTGTCTTGTCGCTGTAGCGGCGGGCGTTGTCCTTCCAGACGGTCTCATAAAGACAGTTGTGGAAGTAGAAATATTCGAGATGCTTGAATTCCGAGCGCGCGGCCGAGAACAGCTCCTCGACTTCCTTGATGTGGTCGTCCATCGAGCCGCCGATGTCGAAGAACATCAGGAGCTTCACGGCGTTGTGGCGCTCGGCACGCATGCGGACGTCGAGATAGCCTTTTTCGGCGGTGCCGCGGATCGTGCCGTCGAGGTCGAGTTCGGACGCAGCACCCGTGCGCGCGAACTGGCGCAGGCGGCGCAGCGCGACCTTGATCGTGCGCGTGCCGATCTCGGCGGTGCCGTCGAGATCCTTGAACTCGCGCTTGTCCCAGACCTTGATCGCGCGCCGGTGGCGGCTTTCGTGCTGGCCGATGCGGATGCCGGCGGGATTGTAGCCATAGGCGCCGAACGGCGACGTGCCGCCCGTGCCGATCCATTTGTTACCGCCCTGATGGCGTTCTCTCTGCTCGGCGAGGCGCTTCTTGAGCTCCTCCATGATTTTGTCCCAGCCACCGAGCTCGGCGATACGCTTCTTGTCCTCATCGGAAAGATGCAGCGTGGCGATGCGGCGGAGCCATTCCTCGGGGATCTCGGCTTCGATCGCCTCAGTCGTCGATTCGAGGCCCTTGAAGACGTGACCGAAGACCTGGTCGAAGCGATCGAGGTTGCGTTCGTCTTTCACAAGAGCGGCGCGCGACAGGTAGTAGAAATCCTCGACGCGCGTGCCGGCCGCGCCCGCCGCGACGGCATCGAGCAGCGTCAAGTATTCCTTCAGAGTGACCGGAATTTTGGCCGAGCGAAGCTCGGTGAAAAACGTCTCGAACATGGTTGCAAGTGTAGCCCGGCGACGGCTCAGCGTCACGGGTCGGGCGGATGCCGGGACTGCGGTGTGTTGGCTTTCCTGAGCAGGTCGCGGCCAGCGGATGAAGATTAGATCTGTCGTGGATGGCCGCCTGCGCGGCCATGACGGGCGAGTGGGGTACGCGACGCGCGAGCGCCGAGTGTGGCGGATGAATAATAAGGGGCGGTGGACGGGTGCGACCGTGGCGGGGAGGGCTGCGACAGGAGCAAAGTCATGGCGTGCAGGTTAAAACGAAAGAAGCCGCCCGGTGAGGGGCGGCTTCGGTATTTATGGGTTCTGATCGGATTAGAAGTTGATCAGAGCGCCAGCGGTAACTTCGTTGAAGTCGTCTGTCGGGAGGCGGCCGAAGTCTACATCGACGGCATCGACACTAAGATGGCGATACTTAATCCACAGAGACATCGCTGCAGCGTCAATTTCCTGCACGGCACCGAGACCCCACATTTTTACTTCGCTGTTTCCGATAAACTGACCATCGAACGATCCGCCACTGGATATTGCACCGCCGCCGCCAACAATCTGGTTGCTTTCTGCACGCTCATACTCGCCGTACAGGACGGTATGACCAAGCGGGTTCCAACGCTGCCGGATACCACCTTTGAGGTACCAGGTATTGTTAGATGCGGTACTGCTATCAGAGAAGTTGAGATGACCGTAGGCACCGTAAATGAACAGGCCTGTCGGAACATGCTCGGCATAAGCGCCGATCTGGAAGTAGCCAGAGTCAAACGGCTGAATGATATTCGGGCTGTTGTTAGCTGTGCTGTTCGTCTGGCTGTAAGCAGCAGCAACAGACACCTTCACGCTGTTCCATTCACCGGCATAACGAGCCGCGACGTCCCAGAAGTCATCTTCACCCCAAGATGCCGAAACTGAGAAGCCTGCAAACGTTGGCGAGTCATAACGGACCGAATTGGTCGGCGCGCCGTTGCAGTCACCCCAGACGCAACCACCGGCCGGACCCCACTGAAGACCAGTCAGAGCTCCTGTATCGCTGTTGCGGATGAAGAAGCTGTTGACGTCGAACGACACCCAGTTGGCCGGAACGAGCGAGCCCGAACCGTCGACCAGGATAGCTGTGTTATCCGAAGCCTGCGACTGCTTACCAACCGAGATCTTGCCCAGCTGGTCGCTCTTCAAGAACCAGAACGACTGCAGAGTACCGACGCCATTGTTCGTACCGGTCAGCACCGACGGACCATCAGGTACGCCCTGGCTGGTCGTCAAGCTGTCGGAGCCCATCGCTTCCAAGTGCAGGACATAACCGGCTGTCCAGCCCGGCATGATCTGCGCCTGGCCTGTGAACATCACGTGGCTGGCGAGCGTCGTGCCGAGATCCGTCACGTAGACGTTCGATTCACCGCCGTCATCCCACCAAGTGACCTGCTGGCCAACCCAGCCGGAAACCGTCAGCGAGACCTTGCGGTTGCCCTTGCGCGCCGTCGTGGCTTCGAGTTCCGCGATGCGTTCCTCGAGATCCGCGCAGCAATTGCCGCCCAGGTCCGCAGCAGAGGCGCTCGTGGCGAAACCGCCAGCGAGGACGCCTGCAGCGACCAGTGCGCCTAGGCTATATTTCATCATTCTACCTTCTCCCGTCTTCATCACTTCTAGTGGTGGACGCGGTACTTGGCGTTTCGCCGTATTGCCGAACTGCGCGACTGCGCAATCCACGGCGGTACACCTGCCAAGTGACGTCGCCGCTTGAGGGGGAAGCTCTGTGATTCGCCCCTTTGCAACAATTACGGTTTGCAAATTCGCCGTGACGAATCTGGCGTTGTGGCGAGACGGCAACTAACGGGACGATGCGCGCGCCTGTTGCAAGAGAGTATAAGATGCGGAAATTACTACATTAAAGTTGAATAACTAGCGTGTGTCCGGCTGAAATGGGTTTTCCACGCACCACATGCGAACAACCTGTGCATGACGCAAAAGAAAAGGCCGCCCCGAAGGACGGCCTTAACTTTTTTCGATTTTTCGAGCTGCTGATTAGAAATTGATCAGAGCGCCGAAGGTGACTTCCTGGAAGTTGTTGGTCGCGAGACCGCCATCACCATCAACGATAGTAACGTCCTTAAAGCTGGCGTCGATGTTGCGATACTTGAGCCACAGCGACATGGCGGCCGAGTCGATTTCCTGGACAACACCAACACCCCAGAGGCGAGCCGATGCATTGCCGTAGCTGTACAGCGGATCGAGGGGGGGATCGCCTACTTCAGGAGTTGTGCCGTTCGCGTAGATAGATCCACCGTTACGGTTTTCTACGCGCTCGTACTCACCATAAAGAACGGTGTGGCCGAGCGGGTTCCAACGCTGACGGATACCTGCCTTGCCGTACCAGGTTTCATTGCTACTAGCGGACGAGTCATGGAAGTTGAGATTTCCATATGCGCCGTAGGCGAACAGACCGGTCGGCATGTGCTCAACATAAGCACCAACCTGGAAGTACCCTGTATCAAAGGGCTGCAGGACGTTGGCGCTGTTTCCCGACGTGCTGTTCGTCTGGCTGTAAGCCGCGGCAGCAGCGACCTTGAAGTCAGCCCATTCGCCGGCGTAACGGGCGGCGACGTCCCAGAAGTCGTCTTCACCCCACGATGCCGATACCGAGAAGCCACCGAACGACGGTGAGTCGTAGCGAACCGAGTTCGTCGGCGCGCCGTTGACGTCACCCCACGTTCCCACGCCACCCCAGGTCGTATCGGTCAAACCGCCGTTCTTCTGTCTGATGAAGAACGAGTTGAAGTCGAACGGAACCCAGTTGGCCGGAACGAGCGAGCCCGAACCGTCGACCAGGATGGCCGTGTTGTCCGAAGCCTGCGACTGCTTACCAACCGAGACCTTGCCCAGCTGGTCGCTCTTGATGAACCAGAACGACTGCAGCGTGCTGACGCCGTTATTCGTGCCTGTCAAAAGGTTCGGACCATCGGGAACGTCCTGCGTCGTCGTCAAGGCATCCGAGCCAATGGCTTCGAGATGCAGCACGTAACCGGCAGTCCAACCCGGCAGGATCTGCGCCTGACCGGTAAATTTCACGTGGCTGGCGAGCGTCGAACCAAGGTCGGTTACGTAAACGTTCGACTGGCCGCCGTCATCCCACCAGGTGACCTGCTGGCCAACCCAACCAGAAACCGTCAGCGAGACCTTGCGGTTGCCCTTGCGGGCCGTCGTGGCTTCGAGTTCCGCAATGCGCTCCTCGAGGTCTGCGCAGCAGTTGCCCCCAAGATCAGCCGCGGATGCGCTGCTGACCGACATGCCGCCTGCTAACAGGCCTGCCGCCACCAGGGCACTCAGACTATACTTGCTCATGAACCTACTCCCGTCTGCTTCGACTGAGGAATGACGGACGGAACGAACTGTTCAGCCCAACACTCTTCTTCTTATTCGATGGTCTTTTGTTAAAACCCGTCGTCAAACCCGTCTTCTGCGGTCCACGGGTGCCCCCCGAATCACCGCTCAGGGCACCGTTTAAAGCAGATAAGATTCGCAGGTGAAATAGCGTTGACGAAAGCACCTGTGGAATTGCCCAGCTTTGTGACACAAAAGCCACGAGCGGAAGTAGTCAAAGCCGAGCATATCAACGCTCCGTTGTGAGCGTGGGTTTCGACCAGCGTGCGCTTGTGTCGTCTTCAGCTTCGTCATGGCACCCGTCGCGGGGTGCGAACAGCCGGATCTATAACACCCTAATGGACAAAAGAAATCGGCTCGCGGCCTAGAAAAGTTATCATTCTTTGGAGTAAAAAGACTTCATCGACGGGATCGCACTGCATGTATGAAGGCGTGTTCGAAGCCGCGATATTTGTCCGCCATTTTTCAGCCGTGACGCGTTTCCGACGCGGCGGTTGAAATGCAGGGCGACGACTTTCTACTTTCTTTAAAGGCCTGGAAACAATTGACGGGAAAGTCACACTCGCGACGGTCGGACGTGGAAAAACTGCCACAATCGTCGTTTAGCAAATCTCTTATTGCCATTTGGTGCGCGCTTTGCGGAAGCGTACATCTGACCAGGAAACGCGTACCGCTCGGGCCAGCAGAATATCGGACATGACAGGCAAACTATTCGATCGGCGGTCGGTTCTTGGGCAGGCCGCAATGGGAACTTTTGCCCTGGCGGCCGCCAAATTGGCCCTCGCCGCGAATATCGCGGAGGCTGCGGGCGAGAGTTCGTCGACGCCGACACCGTCGACACCGTTCAACGCGACGAACGTCAACGCGGAGGCTAAGCGTCTCGCCGACCAGCCGTTCGCAAAGCCGGCGCTCGACCTGCCGGCGCCTTTCAACAAGCTCAATTATGATCAGTATCGCGATATCCGGTTTCGATCCGAGAAGGCGATATGGAAGGGTGAGCATCTCAATTTTGAAATCCAGCCCTTCGCCATGGGCTGGCTGTACGACATGCCCGTCGACATCTGGGTCGTCGACAACGGCGCGGCGTCGCGGCTCGTCGCCAATGGCAAGCTCTTCAGCTTCGGACCGTTGATCGGTCCAGGTCCCGACGATGCGCCTTACGGCTTCTCCGGGTTCCGCGTTCACGGCCCTATCAACCGCTCCGACTATTTCGACGAGTACGCCGTCTTTCAGGGCGCGAGCTATCTGCGCGCCGTCGGGCGGGGACAAGGCTACGGGGCGTCCGCGCGCGGGCTGGCGCTCAATACGGCGCGCCCCGGTGGGGAAGAATTTCCCTTCTTCCGCACGTTCTGGCTCGAAAAGCCGAAGCCCGGTGCAACCCAGGTCACGCTCTATGCGTTGCTCGACAGTCAGTCGACGACCGGCGCGTATCGGTTTGTCATTGAGCCGGGAGAAACGACAATCATGGACGTGTCGGTGACGCTATATCCTCGCGCCACGCTGCCCCATGTCGGAATTGCGCCGTTGACGAGCATGTTCCTGCACGGGAATGCCACTCCTCGGCGCGCGAAGGATTTCCGCCCCGAAGTTCACGACAGCGAAGGATTGGCCATCGTCAACGGCAGCGACGAACGCTTATGGCGTCCGCTGAATAATCCGAAAACCCTGCAAGTCAGCGCCTTCATGGACAAGGACCCGCGTGGCTTCGGACTATGGCAGCGTGACCGTGCGTTCCGCAGCTATGAGGATCTCGAAGCTCATTACGAGCAAAGGCCGAGCGTCTGGGTGCAGCCCAAGGGATCGTGGGGCGAAGGTTTCATTGAGCTGGTCGAAATTCCAGTCGAGAATGAAATTCACGACAACGTCGTCGCCTACTGGCATCCGACGAAGCCGCTCACGCCCGGCGGGCCGCACGTGTTCAACTACAAGCTCTTCTGGGGCAGGGACGTGCCGACGTCGTGGTCGGGTGCTCGCGTCGCAAAGACGCGCGTCGGCGGCGGCAAGAAACCGGAAAACCTTCTTTTCGTCATCGATTTGACAGGTCCTTCAGTGAAAGATGCGAAGGATTTGCCGGTGGCGGACGTTTCGGCGAGCGCCGGCCAAATTTCAAATGTCGTCGTTCAACGCAATCTTGAGATTTCCGGTGTTCGAGTGACGTTCGAGCTGGCGCCCGGCGACGCCGAGCTCGTTGAGTTGCGGTGCATTTTGAAGACAGGCGATCAGGCGGTCTCGGAGACTTGGCTCTATCGATGGACGAAGCCGTAAACGAAAATTTTAAAGGTCAAATTCCGCTAGGTCCGACACAGCCAGTCGTGGCGCGCGACGCGGGACCGTGGTGGCATTTGCCGCCGTCCGCGCAGCTCGACATGCCGGCGCAGGATTTCGGCGAGCGCGTCGCACGGATCAGCGAGCCGCGTCGACGTGGCTATTGGGTGCCTCGGACCGCGATCTTCGCGGGCGCGGCAGCCCTGACGGCGGCGTTCGCGCATGAGCTGTTCGGCATCCTGTCGTTCGTCATGATCACGCCGGTGCAGTTCTTGTTTCTCATCCTGTCGACGATCGCGTTCGGTTGGATCGCCATCGGCAGCCTGAGCGCGGTGCTCGGTTTCCTGCCGCTGTTCGCGGGCGAGCGTGCCGACACCATCGATCCGCCGCAGCCGACCGAGCCGATAACTTCGCGGGTGGCGCTGCTCTTTCCGGTTTATCACGAAGAGCCGACACGGATCGCCGGCGCGATCGAAGCCATGGCGCGCGAACTCGACGCTCTGGGGCGGGCCGGGAATTTTGACGTCTTCATTCTGTCCGACACGCGCGGCGACGATGACGGCGGACGGGAAGCCGACGTCTATCGCGCGCTCACGCAGGACATCCAATCCGTCGTGTCCGTCTACTATCGCAGGCGGCTGCAGAATACGGCCCGCAAGGCGGGCAACATCGCCGATTGGGTCACTCGCTTCGGCGGCGCTTACGAAAGCTTTGTCATTCTCGATGGCGACAGCGTCATGGATGGCCGCACGCTGGTTTCGCTGGCGCTTGCGATGGAAGCCGACCCGAACGCCGGGCTGATTCAAACCGTCCCGCGCATCGTCGGCGGCGAGACGTTGCTGCAGCGGCTGCAACAGTTCGCCTGCAACACCTACGGTCCCGCGGTTTCGTCGGGCTTGGCGTTCTGGCATCGCGACCAGGGCAACTACTGGGGTCACAACGCCATCATCCGGACGGCGGCATTCGCGTCGGCGGCGGGACTTCCCGACCTGCCGGGCCGCAAGCCGTTCGGCGGCCACATCATGAGCCACGACTTCGTCGAAGCGGTTCTGCTGCAACGCGCCGGCTATGGCGTGCACATGATGCCGTCGCTCGAAGGCTCGTATGAGGGCATGCCGCCCAACATCGTCGATATCGTCGCCCGCGATCGCCGCTGGGCGCAGGGAAACCTGCAGCATCTCGCGATCGTATCCCAAAGCGGCTTGACGCCGATGGGACGCCTGCATCTCGGCATGGGCGCTGCGTCGTATCTCATCTCGGCCGTCTGGGCGCTGTCGCTCATCGTCGGCATGATCCTGGCCCTGCAAGGCCAGCAGATGATCCCGAGCTATTTCCGCGATGCCAAGACGCTGTTCCCAATTTGGCCGATCATCGATCCCGGCGCAGCTCTCAGGCTTTTCATGGCGACGCTGCTCGTCGTGCTTCTGCCGAAGTTCCTGGGGCTATTTCTCGCCTGGAAGGAAGCCCGCGCGAAGCACGACGTCTTGGGCGCGGTGCGCGTCACCATCGGCGTCTTCGTCGAGACGATCTATTCGATGCTGATCGCGCCGATATTCATGGTGACGCAGACCGTCGCGTCAGCTGAAATCCTGGCCGGGCTCGATTCCGGATGGAAGCCGCAGAATCGCAACGACGGCGCGCTGTCGTTCGATGATGCGATGTGGTTCGCCCGCTGGCATACGCTGATCGGTCTCATCGCGGGTGTCATTGCGTGGACGGTGTCACCGGGACTTCTCGCCTGGATGGCGCCGGTCATTCTCGGTCTTGTCCTAGCAGGCCCCGTGAGCTGGATCACGTCGCTCAGGGCGGGGCCGCTGGAGCGCTGGGCGCTTGCAACGAACGTCGACCTTTCGCCGCCGCCTGTTCTGATCGATGCCGGACATCGCGCGAACGCCTGGGCGCGACGGGCCGCGACGCCGGGAGGCCTTGGCTCCGAGCCCGAAGCCGCCGCGGCATGAGACCGTCGCTTATTCCGGTTTCTCTGTTTTTTCCGAACCTCTGAGCGAACGCACAAGCTCGCTGAAAATCTCGCGCACGCGCAACGGTTCCGCATCGAGGTAGGGCAGCGGGCGCGTCACCTCGACGGCGACGACGCCGAGGCGGGCGGTCAAGGCTCCGTTGAAGGCTCCCTCGCCGAGGCGGCGGGATAAGCGACGCAGAACGTCCTGCCCGACGAACTGTCCGAGAAGATCATCCGTCATCGCGATGCCGCCGGTCGCGATCACATGCCCGACGACGAGCCGGGCGAGACGCAAGGCGCCGAGCACGCCCGGGCGGCCGCCATACAACCCGGCAATCGCGCGGAACATCCTGACGTTTTCGACGAGCACGAACGCCATCGCGATCCACATGATCGGCGACAGCGCCGAGACCGTCGCAACGCGCTTGCCGGATTTGAGAATGACGCGCCGGGCTTCTCCGTCGATTGGATGCAGCAGTTCGCGGTCGGCGAGCCGGAGCAATTCAGTTGGCTCGAGGACATCGCCGAGGTGATCGCGGACGCGGGCCAGTCCCCATGCGAGATCTGCGCGCCCGCGATAATGCGAGAGCAACGCATCGACCGCAGCGTGCTCGCTGGGCCGCTCGGGTTTGGCAACCGCCGCTTTGACGAGCGCTCGGAGCTTGGCGAGCCGGGCGAGCCGCCGGAAACCGATCAATTCCCGGAGCACGATGCCGAGCAGGGCGACGATGATGATCGACATCAGCCCGAACGCCAGCCAGCCGACCCAGTCCTGGCGTTCGAGTGCAACCGAGACGAAGCGGGCGAACCAGAGTCCCGCGGCTAGTGAAGCCAGCGCTGCCATTGCGGAGAGAATGATGCCGCCGAAACGGAAGCCGCGATTGATGTCGGTCACGGTGAGATGACGGGATGGGACGCGTGCCGCGCGCCGTGCCGTTACCGAGCCGGCATCGTGCACGGCGTCATCGCTTCGTGCCTCGACGGCGACGTCGTCGGGCTTGAAGACGCGCGGCTTGCGCGGCGGCGGGACATCGTTCTCAAACGTCATGCGAGATAATCCGAAATGAGGAAATCGAGCGCACGATCCAATCTGATATGCGGGAACGCGGCAGGCTTTCCGTCGGGAAGTGTATCGGTGAGCTTCGGCGGCGCGAAGCGAACAAGCTCGAGGGAAGCCGTCCTGGCGCTTCGCGCCGCGCTCAGCGCGGCTGCGGCATCGACCGGTAGGTCCCCCGGAAAAATAGCGGCTTCGGTTTTGCCGTCGAACATCACCCCGCCGATCGTTTCACCCTGGATTGGCGTGCCGCGCAGACAGGGCAGGATTTCGCTGCCCTGTTTCGCGGTCGTCTCTCGCGTCGCGCGCAAGGCCGCGATGGCCAGCGCATTGACGCCCGCGCCTTCGGTCTCGGCGCGCGAGATCGCCTCGTCGACGATGAGTTTCAGGATGGCTTCCAGGCGATCGTGGCTCGATGCGGGCAGATGATCGGCCTTGGTCGCGGCAAACAGAATGCGGTCGATCTTGCGCCCGATCAGCAGCGACAGCCAGGAATTGGCGCCCGGGCGAAACGCCTTGAGGATCGCGGTCATCGCGCGTTCGAGATCGCCAACCGCTTCGGCGCCGCGGTTCAATGCGGCGAGCACGTCGACGAGCACGATCTGACGGTCCAGCCGCGCGAAGTGCTCGTTGAAGAACGGTTTGACGACCGTCGATTTGTAGCTTTCGAAGCGGCGCATCATCATCGCGGCGAGCGAAGAGCGCGGCGGACGTTCGCCGGACGCGAGCGGCATCGGAAAGAACGTCAGCAGCGGCGAGCCTTCGAGATCTCCGGGAAGGAGGAAGCGTCCGGGCGCGAGGGTCGACTGCGCGCCGCTCTCGCGCATGCGGCGGAGATAGTCGGTGAAGAGCTTGGCGCCGGTCATCGCGATCTGCTCGTCCTCGACGGCGGCAGGATCGGTTCCGGCAAGAAACGCCAGAAACGGCTTCGCGGCGTCGGCCCGCTCGGGCGCGGCGGCGAGCGCCAGCGCTTCAGCCGAGAAGGCACGATAATCCTGATCCAGTAGAGGCAGATCGATCAGCCATTCGCCGGGATAGTCGACGATATCGACGTGCAGTTTCGAGAGGCCGACAACGCGCTTCAAAAGTGACGCCGACTGATATTCGATCGTTACCCTGAGTTCTGAGATGCGGCGCGTGCTGTCGGGCCAGGACGGCGGCACGGACAGAAGATCGTCGAGATGCGCCTCGTAGTCGAAGCGCGGAACGCTGTCGTCCGGCTGCGGCTCAAGATAGGCGCGGACGATGCGATGCTCCGCATCCGCCGTGAAGAACGGCAGGCGGCCGCCGGACACGAGGTTGCGCACGAGCGCCGTTATGAAAACGGTCTTGCCGGCGCGCGAAAGCCCGGTGACGCCGAGGCGAACACACGGCGTCAGATAGTTGCCGAGCCGCGTCTGCGCGTCTCTGATGAGATCGGAGTAGGTGAGGTCAGTCAAATCGCGCCGCGCGTCATTACAATGAAAAAGGGGACAGTCAGGTCCCTTTTAAGTGGCGCAACTCTCCCGATCCGACAAGGCCGGATCGCGCGGATGCGGCCCGGGCAGACGTTCAGCCGTAAAAAACGACGGCACATCCGGCAGCGACCACAACGACCGCCATCAGCATCAAGGCTCCGGAACGAATGAATTCAGCCATGGCACGCTCTCCTCGCGCAGCAAACGCCTCCCATGGCGACGAGAGCTAACGCATCGCGCTTGAACGGACCCTGACGCGCGGGTTCACGACGCGTTCATTTAAGCGGCGAGAGTCACGGGAGGACGGGGGGCGCGAGGAAAGAACCGTCAGGCGTCGTGCGCCTTCTTGACCTCGAAAATCTCCATGATGCGGCAGCCGCGATGCGGGCCGTCGACGACGAACGTCCATTTGCCTTCGGTGAAGGTGTCGCACATTTTGACGCCCTTCACGAGAATCCAATGGCCTTCTTTGCCTTTGTGGATGGCGAGAATGTAATACGCCCACGCGTTGCGCGGCTTCTGCATCCAGGTCCAGAGCGTCGGACGTTCCTTGCGGGCGCGGTGAAGGTGGGTTTCCTTCAGCACCATGCGATAGCCGAAATGCGCGAGCGCCGATTCAACCTCGTCGGCGTACGTTCCCTTGACGACGGGCTTGCGGTGCGGAGGCAACTCGCGCCCCTCGCGGATCACGTCCTCGATCTTCGAAATTCCGTAGCCCGTAATCGCGGAGAGCACGTAAGGCCCGCAGAATGCCACGCGTCCCGTGTCGTTGTTCGCGGCGTCCAGGCTCGATGCCGGCCGTCCACTGGAAAGGCGATCGCTCATGTCGCATATGCCCTATACAAGTAGGTGAACAATGCTCGGCCTATAGGGTTAAGCAAAGGTTAATGCGAGGTTCCGGCTGGTATGGGTGAACGTGTGAACGTCTCGTTTTTCCAGGAGCTGATGAATTCGATCGCGGAACAGAGCCGGGCGTTGCTGCCGAAGGCGCTGTTCGGTGCGGCAGGCGGGGACTCGATCGAGGTTCTGGCGCGGGCGCTGATGTCGGGGCGTGGCGAAGCCTCGGGCGTCGCGATCGCTCGGCAGCTCCTGATCCAACTCAAAAAGGCGTCCACCGACGAGCGCCTGCAGTTTTACCGCTTCCTGGCGGATGAGCTTCAACCCGACGCGGCTGACGTCGCCGATGCGGCGCGCGCCTATCTCGATCAGCCGTCGGAGAAAAGCCTCGCGCGGTTGCAGACTGCCGCCTACAGCCCGCGCATGGAGTTCTTCCGGCGTCTGAACCTCGCGCCCGGGGCGACGGCCGAGATCGTGGCGCTCCGAGCCGATCTCGCCCGGCATCTCAAGGCGGACGATGCACTCGCGGCCGTCGACCGCGACCTGCAACGTCTGCTGACGTCATGGTTCAATCGCGGCTTCCTGGTTCTCCGGCGCATCGACTGGCAGACGCCGGCGGCCATTCTGGAAAAAATCATCGCCTACGAAGCCGTGCATGAAATCCGCGGCTGGGACGACCTGCGCCGGAGGCTCGATCCGAAGGACCGGCGGTGCTTCGCCTTCTTCCACCCGGCGCTCGTCGATGAGCCGTTGATCTTCGTCGAAGTCGCGCTGACGCGCGAGAGTCCTGGAACGATCGCGGCCGTGCTCGATGCGCATCGCGACGACGACGACGTTCCGCCGACGACCGCCGTTTTCTATTCAATCTCGAACTGCCAGGAAGGCCTCAAAGGCATCTCGTTCGGTAATTTTCTGCTGAAGCAAGTGGTCGAGGATCTCGTTCGTGACAGTCCGAGCCTCAAGACATTCGTGACGCTGTCTCCGGTGCCGAGCTTCGCGCGCTGGCTCGACCGGGTGCTCGCGATCGACGGCGAGACGGGTCTCGATCCAGAGGAGCGCGCGATCCTGGCGCGGCTCGGCGATCCGCGCTGGGTCGACGACGTCGCCAAAGGCGTGCCGGGAAGCGAGGACCTGAAGCCGGTGCTGCTGTCGCTCGCCGCGCAATACTTCCTGGCCGTCCGCTCGGCAGACGAACGGCCCGTCGATCCTGTCGCGCGCTTTCATCTCGGCAACGGCGCCCGTCTGGAACGCCTGAACTGGCTCGCCGACACGTCTGAACGCGGGCTCCGGGAGGCTCACGGCCTGATGGTCAACTACCGCTATGACCTGACCGAGATCGAGCGCAATCACGAAGCCTATGCGCAAGACGGCACGGTCGCGGCATCGCGCAACGTCCGTGCCCTGCTCAAGTCGGGAGCCCAGATCAAGGACGTCGCGGCGACCTCCGGTCTGCTCGCGCTGCCCGGTGCCAGCAAGGCAAAACGGGCGCGCTCGATGGGCTCCGATTGAACTCGTTTTTCCGCGGCCAGTGGCGCAAAGGAAGCCCTTGTCTTAACTACTTCCCCGTGCAGTATGGCGCGGCTGGCGTTATGAAGCGCAGGTTGATTTCTGCGGCGCTGTTTAACCCGTAACGCGAACATCAACGATAGGGCCGCCATGCGCTACGACCAGAACGACCGTGAAAGTTCGAATGTTGAAGATCGTCGCGGAGATGATAGCGGCGGCGGCCTCCGATTTCCGGGCGGCGGAATGCGGATTCCGCTTGGCGGGGGCGGCGGGTTCAGCATCACGACGCTGCTGATCATCGGCGCGCTCATGATGTTCATGGGCATCAACCCGCTCGACGTGCTGTTCGGCTCGGGCGGCCAGATCAACATGCCTCAGCTGCCGCAATCGGAGCGACCGGCGCAACGCGCACCGACCAACAACATTCCGGGATTACCGGGCTCGCCGCAAACGCAGGCGGCCGGCGAAAACGACGAGAAGGCATTCATCAGCCGGGTGCTCGCCGATACCGAGGACGTGTGGACATCCGTGTTCAAGAGCTTCGGCCGGAATTATCCCGATCCGACGCTCGTCATCTATTCGGGCGTTACGCGAACGGCGTGCGGCGCCGGTCAGGCGGCCATGGGACCGTTCTATTGTCCGCTCGATCAGAAGGTCTATGTCGACCTCGCGTTTTACGACGAGCTGAAACGCAGGTTCAACGTCAGCGGTGACTTCGCGCAGGCCTACGTCATCGCGCATGAAGTCGGCCATCACGTTCAGAAGCAGCTCGGCATTCTCGATAAGGTGCAGGAGCTGAAGCAGCGCGCCGACGACGAGGTGTCCGCCAATCAGATTCAGGTGCGGACCGAATTACAGGCCGACTGCCTGGCGGGCGTCTGGGCGAACCTCAACGATCAGATGAAAAAGCGACTGCAGCCTGGCGATATCGAGGAAGCATTGAACGCGGCCTCGCAGATCGGCGATGACATGATCCAGAAGAAGATGACGGGCCGCGTCGTTCCGGATGCTTTTACGCACGGCACCGCCGCCCAGCGCGTGCACTGGTTCAAGGCCGGATTTGAATCCGGGCGCATGGACGCGTGCGATACGTTCAACACGTCGAGCTACTGAGATCCGGCTCGCCCGTTCCGGATCGTCAAGAGAGAGATCACATAAAAAAACCGGCGCGCCGCGAGGCTCGCCGGTTTTTTGTGTTCAAAGCGCCGCTCTGTTTTCGGCTTACAGCGCGTTGCCGGTGAAGTCCTCAACCGTGCAGGAAACGGCCTGCGCCTGCAGATCGTTGCAGAGCTTCACCGCTTCGGCCTTCGTCTTCACCGGTCCTGCGATCAGATTGAAGTTCGGGTTCGCCGGGTCGCCGTTGGTCGTATAGCGGGCCTTCAGCTTTTTCAGCTTGTCGCCGTGCTGTTGCGCAAGCTGGCTCCAGTTCAAGCGAAGCCCTTCGACGCTGGCGCTCGACGCAAGCGCAATGCCGATCGGCTTTTTCACCGGCTTCACGACGGCAGGACCAAAGCTGATCTCATCGCTGTTGGCGGCGCTCGCCTTCGGCTTCGCGTGCGCCGACGATTTGTCGACGCTGCCGGTGACGATCTGCGATCTCTCGGGCGACGCGTTGATGATCTTGGTCTGAGGCCGCGCCTGATCGCTGGAGAGATCGAGGCCGGCCGGCGTATCGTCGGCTGCTCCGATCACGTCGGTCCCGGTTTGCTGCTGCGGAGCTGCTGCCGTCGCCGGTGGCGCCTCCGCCAAACGCATCTTGTCGTCCAGCGCGGTGACTTGCGAACCAAGAGCTTGCGTGTGCTGCGCCTGGTTCTCGACGTCCGACTTCACGCCCGAGACATCGAGCTGGAGGTTGGCCATCGACGACTTCAGCCCATCGACGTCAGCGCTGAGCTTCATGAGCGTGGCTTGCGTCTCGGCGCTATGTTCGATACGCGCGCTGGCGGGCGTCAGACTGCTGAGCCAGTCGGGCTGGAATACCGCGACGCCGAGATAGACTAGGCCAAGCGTCCCGAGCGTTGACCACAGAGCGGCGTAGGGCGTCAAAATCGCAGGCCTACGAACCGGCTTATCAATGGCGGGCTTGGTCATGAGGTGTGGTGTCCTAAGTTCCGAGTGGGGTCCCGAATGCTGCGCGGCGTGATTTGCTAGCCGAATCAATTTCGCCGCACTGAGAACGTTGGGTCGCCCGGACGTCGTTCGCAATGCCTGGGCAGGGTGTGTTGCATCGAAGTTGTGGATGGTGGCATCGATGTCCGCCAAGCGGCCATGGCTCGGAAACTTCTGAGCAAAATGGATGTCATCATCGCGGTCATGCAGCTGGAGCCACCGCCTGCGCGCCAAATCGTGTGCCTCCCTTGCCGCGAAGGGATTTGGGGCGCTATGGCTTGGCGCCGCCGACTGAGGTCATTCACCCCGACCGGCACGGATGAAACGCCCACGGCCGCACGCGGCCAAGCCCAAGGTTTCCCATGAGCGCATCGCACCCGCTGTTCGTCGTTCTCGCCGCCGGCAAGGGCACGCGCATGAAATCGAGCGAGCCGAAGGTGCTACACAAAATTGCCGGTCAATCGATGCTGGCGCACGTGCTTGCCACGGTTTCGGACGTGCAGGGTGACGTCGCGGTGGTCATTGGCCCCGGCATGGACGACGTCGCGGCGGAGGCTCAGCGGGTTACGCCGGGGGCGCGGGTCTTCGTGCAGGCATCGCAGCTGGGCACGGCGGATGCAGTTCTCGCCGCCCGTCCGGCGCTCGATGGGCATAGCGGCGACGTCGTCGTGCTCTATGCCGACACGCCGCTCATTCGTCCCGAAACAGTTGCGCGCTTGCGGGCGGCTCTCGATGCGGGCGCCAACATCGCAGTGCTGGGGTTCAGAGCGAAAGACCCGTCCGGCTATGGGCGGCTTCTAACCGACCAGAAGGGAACGCTGTCCGCTATCCGGGAAGAGAAAGACGCTTCCGAAGCCGAACGCGGCATCGATCTCTGCAACTCGGGCGTGATGGCGTTCCGCGTACCAAACATCTCCGATCTCTTGGGGCGCATCGGCAATGCTAACGCCAAGGGCGAATTCTATCTGACCGATGCCGTTGAAGTCGGCGTTCGCAGCGGCTTGAGCACCGCTGTCGTCGAATGCAGCGAAGACGAGGTTCTAGGCGTCAATGCCCGCGACCAGCTTGCCGCCGCCGAGGCGATCTGGCAGGCGCGCGCGCGCTCCCGCTTCATGGAGGGCGGCGTGACGATGATCGCGCCGGAAACGGTCTGGCTGAGCTTCGACACGCAAATCGCGGCCGATGTCGTCATCGAACCGCACGTCGTTTTCGGCGTCGGCGTGACGGTGGAGGAGGGCGTGAGAATTCTCGGCTTCTGCCACTTCGAAGGCGCGGTGATCGGAAAAGGCGCGCGCATCGGGCCGTTCTCGCGCTTCCGGCCGGGCGCCCGGATCGGCGCGGAAGCTCACATCGGAAATTTCGTCGAAGTGAAAAACACGACGCTCGGTCCCGGCGCCAAGGCCAATCACCTCGCCTATCTCGGCGACGGCGTGGTAGGCGCCAAGGCGAACGTCGGCGCGGGCACGATCTTCTGCAATTACGACGGTTACGCCAAGCACAAGACCGAGATCGGGGAGGGCGCGTTCATCGGCTCCAACACGTCGCTGGTGGCCCCGATCTCCATCGGGGCGGGCGCCTATGTCGGCTCAGGCAGCGTTATCACGAAGAACGTCAGCCCCGGCGCGCTGGCGCTCGAACGGAGCACCCAGGAGGAGCGCCCGGGCTGGGCGGAGAAATTCCGCATCCTGATGGCGCGCAGAAAAGCTACAAAGTAATGTGATTGATTAACGATGGACGCGGGTTACCCGCTTTCGTTGGCACGGCGTCTGCATGCGTTAAACGGAAACACTCTGTGATTTGAGAAGATCTTGGAACGCCCTCATCGTGCAACCAGAGGGTGAATCACTTGGGGACATCTTATGTGCGGAATCGTCGGGATTCTCGGCAAGTCGGCCGTTGCAAACAATCTGGTCGATGCGCTCAGGCGGCTCGAATATCGCGGTTATGATTCCGCAGGCATCGCGACGGTCGAGGGCGGCCGGCTCGAGCGTCGGCGCGCCGAGGGTAAGCTCAAAAATCTGGAACAGCGCCTTCTCGCCGAGCCGCTCGCAGGGCGCACGGGCATCGGCCACACGCGCTGGGCGACGCATGGCCGTCCGACGGAACGCAACGCGCATCCGCACATGACCGACAAGGTTTCGGTCGTGCACAACGGCATCATCGAGAATTTCCGCGAACTGCGTACGAGGCTCGAAGCCAAGGGGCACCGTTTCGATACCGATACCGATACCGAAGCCGTCGTGCATCTGATTACTGACGAGCTCAACCAGGGTAACGATCCCGTCGCGGCGGTCGGCCGGGCACTCGATCATTTGCAGGGCGCGTTCGCGCTCGGAATTATCTTCGCCGGGGAAGATGATCTGATGATCGCCGCGCGCAAAGGATCGCCGCTCGCGATCGGCCACGGGTCGGGCGAGATGTATCTGGGTTCCGACGCCATTGCGCTAGCGCCGTTCACCGACGCGATCACCTACCTCGAGGAGGGCGACTGGGCGGTGCTGCGCCGCTCGGGCGCGGAAATCTATGATCGTCAGGGCGCGCGCACAGAGCGTCCGCTTATCAAGGCCGTCGCAAGCTCGCTGCTCGTCGACAAGGGCAACTATCGCCATTTCATGGCCAAGGAGATCAACGAACAGCCGGAAGTCGTCTCGCACACGCTCGCCAATTATCTCGACATGGCGACGGCGCAGGTGCGTTTCCCTGACCTCGGTCTCGATCTCGCGCAAGTCAGCCGGGTGACCATTTCGGCCTGCGGCACGGCGTATTATGCCGGTCTCGTCGCCAAATACTGGATCGAGCGCTATGCGCGGGTGCCGGTCGATATCGATGTCGCATCCGAGATGCGCTATCGCGAAGCGCCGCTCTCGGAGAACGGTCTCGCCGTGTTCGTGTCGCAGTCGGGCGAGACGGCGGATACGCTTGCGACGCTTCGCTACTGCAAGGCCAACAAGCAGCGGATCGCGTCGATCGTCAACGTCAGGACGTCGACCATCGCGCGCGAGTCCGACACGGCGTTGCCGACGCTGGCAGGCCCCGAAATCGGCGTCGCCTCGACGAAGGCTTTCACTTGTCAGCTGTCCGTTCTCGCCTGTCTCACGATCGCCATCGCGAAAGCGCGCGGCGCGATCACGGCGGAACAGGAAACGGCGCTGGTCACAGCGCTGACGGAGGTGCCCCGGCACATCGCAGCGATCCTGCGCCAGGACGACATCTATCTGGCGGTCGCTCAGGACTTGGCGAAGGCGCGCGACGTTCTTTATCTCGGGCGCGGATCGAGCTTCCCCATCGCGCTCGAAGGGGCGCTCAAGCTCAAAGAGATTTCCTACATTCACGCCGAAGGCTATGCGGCGGGTGAACTGAAGCACGGACCGATCGCACTGATCGATGAAAGCGTGCCGGTCATCGTCGTCGCGCCGGAAGACAACCTGTTCGAGAAGAGCGTGTCGAATCTCCAGGAGGTTGCAGCACGCGGTGGACGGATCATTCTGATTTCAGACGCGGCGCCCGACAAGGCCGGCTGCACCCCCGCAGCGCACATTCAGATGCCGAAGGTCGATTCGTTCATCGCGCCGCTGCTTTATGCCGTGCCTATTCAATTGATTGCCTATCACACGGCCGTCCAGATCGGCACCGACGTCGATCAACCGCGAAACCTTGCGAAATCGGTCACAGTCGAATGATGGGGGAAAACGTGACGGGAACCGGGCCCTGAAATTGCCCAGTTCGACTGGTTGCAATAAGGGGAAGGGGGTATTGCGCCTAAAGTCGTCGCGAATGGGGAAAGAAACGCACATGACGCAAGTCCGGAAGCTCGTGCGTGGCGCGGGGTTCGCCGCCGTCGCGGGTCTGTGCGCGTTTACGTTCGCTGCCATCGCGACCCCTTCGATCGCGGACGCAAAAAAAGCCAAGGCCACCGCATCGCAAAGCGGTGACAGCGACGATTCCAAGCTGTCGCCTGATGAACAGAAAAAGAAGGCGTCGCGCCAAGCCTATGATACCGGGCTCAAGGATTTCGCCAACGGCCGCTATCAGCCCGCCATCGACCAGCTCTCGAATGCACTGACCACGGGCGGGCTTTCGTCGACGGAAATGGCGAAGGCGCTCTATACGCGCGGGATAGCCTATAAGAAGCAGAAGCAGCCGGGCCTGGCGATCTCGGACCTGACGAGCGCTCTCTGGCTGAAGAACGGATTGAGCGCCGGCGACCGCAGTACCGCCACGGCCGAGCGTGCCGAGGCTTACAAGATGGCCGGCATCCAGGACAGCGGCAAAGGTCCGGAGCGGGTCGTCGGCACGCCAAATGCGGCCCCGGCCACCCCAACTTCGGCGCAGGTTTCCATCCCGGCAGCAACGCCGGCTTCAGGTCCCAATACGGGGTCGGCAGGATTATCGGCCGCAGCGATTGCGCAGGCTGCAGCCAACAACACCTCGGGCGATTCCAGCGGCGCGGCGGTCAGTCGGCAGGACCCGTCGAGTTCCGCGGCGCAGGATGCGGCGCGAGCCCGGGCCGCCTATGCGCCGGTCAATTCACTCGCGTCGTCGTCGGTCACCGACGGCACATCGAACCCAGCGCCTGCGGCCCAGACGCCGTCTGCCGCACCGGCGCAGTCGAGTTCCTTCGGTTCCGGCGTGACGGGCTTCTTCTCCAACATGTTCGGCGGATCGTCGTCGGCTCCAGAGGCACAGGCGCAGGCACCGGCCGGCGTCACCACGTCTTCGACCGGGGCGGTCGCGGAGACGTCCAGCTGGAGCAACGCAACGGTCGTTAACGAAGGCAGCGCCGCGAAGTCGGCGGGCAAGCCTCAAAAAGTCGCCACCGCGACCAAACCTGCGGCTGTCGGCAAGGGCAAATACAAGATCCATATTGCCGCCGTCCGCTCTCGTGCCGAGGCGGAAGCGCTGGCGCAGCAACTCATCGCCCAGCACGGGTCCGATCTCGCCAATCATGTGCCGACCGTCGATGAAGCGGTTATCGGTAGCATGGGCACCTTTTATCGGGTGCGCATCAACGGCTATGCTTCGCAGGAGGAACCTCGGGGGCTTTGCGACAAGCTCCGGAGCAGTGGCCTAGATTGCCTGGTCGTGACAAACTGAGGGAAGCCCGATCTCCATCGGGTGGCTGGCCCGAGTAGGAGACTATGAGCGCATCCCCGCCCGACCCAAACCCGGAACGCCGTGCCAGCCGTCAGGGGGATGCGGAGGCTGCGCAGCTCACCGAAGGGCTGAAGCGGCTGGCGAGCAGCGAGGGTAAAACCGGCTGGCGGCTCGGCTCGCGCTTCCGAAATGCCTTCCTGACCGGCCTCGTCATCGTCGGTCCCGTTACCATCACGCTATGGATCATGTGGGGCGTGATTCACTGGGTCGACGCGTGGATCAAGCCGCTGCTGCCGACGACGTTCAATCCCGACACCTATCTGCCGTTTCCATTGCCCGGGCTCGGCCTCGTCGTCGCGATCACCGGCCTGACGGTCATTGGCGCGCTCGCCGCCAACCTGCTCGGGCGGACGCTCGTCTCGTCGGGCGAACTGATGCTGTCGCGCACGCCGATCGTGCGCAACGTCTATGGCGCGCTGAAGCAAATCTTCGAAAGCGTGATTTCGACGGCCGGGCCGAACCAGAGTTTTCAGAAAGTGGGAATGATCGAATTCCCGTCGAAGGAAATCTGGAGCCTCGTCTTCGTCACCGGCGAGACGTCGGGCGAGATCAAGGATGTGGCGCCGGGCGGGACGAGCGATCTGCTGACGGTCTTCATGCCGACCGGCATCGTGCCGCCGACGGGGTTCATCTGCTTCGTGCCGCGCGAGAATGTCGTGTTTCTTTCGATGACCGTCGAAGAAGCGGCCAAGATCATCCTGTCGGGCGGGATCGTGATGCCGAGCATGGACGATAAAATGCGGCGTATCGGAGCGGGTTCGATGCCGGGCTCGCGGTTCCCGTTTGGACGCGGCAAGAAAGCTTAGGCGGCGCGAAATAGGCGCACGGCCTCGTCGCATTCGAAGACATAGAGCAGCGTGCGCAGCGCTTGCCCGCGCGGCGATGTGAGATTGGGATCGTTACCTAGCACAAGCGCGGCATCATCGCTCGCTGCCGCCAGCAGCGTGTCGTAGCCCGGAACTTCGGCGACGCGGAAGCCAGGCGCTCCGCTCTGGCGCGCACCCAGGATTTCGCCGCCGCCGCGCAGCTCGAGGTCTTTTTCGGCGATCTGAAATCCGTCCTCTGTCTCTTCCATCATCTTCAAGCGCTTCCCGGCCGTCTCGCCGAGTGGCGCTTTGTAAACGAGCATGCAAAACGACTCTCGCGACCCGCGCCCGACCCGCCCACGCAACTGATGCAACTGCGCGAGGCCAAAACGTTCGGCGTGCTCGATCACCATGATATTGGCATTCGGCACGTTGACGCCGACCTCGATGACGGTCGTCGCAACGAGGATATTGATCGCGCCTTCGGCGAAGGCGGCCATCGTCTCGTCTTTCTCCTTGCCCGAGAGCGCGCCATGCAGAAGGCCGACGCCGTCGCCGAAAATCTGGCGAAGATGCGCGAACCGTTCTTCGGCGGCGGCAAGGTCGGTCAGCTCGGAGCTTTCGATCAGCGGACAGACCCAATAAACCTGCGCGCCTTCGGCAAGCTGCGCACGAATGCGCTCGATCAGCCGTTCGAGCGATTCCAGCGGCAGCGCCTTGGTTGTGATGGGCTTTCGCCCTGCCGGTTTTTCCGTGAGCTTCGAGACGTCGAGATCGCCGTAGTGCGTCATCAATAGCGTGCGCGGGATCGGCGTCGCCGTCATCACCAGCACGTTCGTATCGTTGTTCGCGCCTTTCGCTTGTAGGGCGAGACGTTGATGCACGCCGAAGCGATGCTGCTCGTCGATGACGGCGAGCGCGAGGTCATTGAACACGACGTCGGATTGAAACAGCGCGTGCGTGCCGATCAAAATGTCGATGTCGCCGGATGCGAGACGTTCGAGGATCGCATCGCGCGCCTTACCCTTTTCGCGGCCTGTCAGCAGCGCGACCCGCAGGCCAGCGGCGTCGGCCAGGGGCGCGATGGTTTCGAGATGCTGACGCGCGAGGACTTCGGTCGGCGCCATCAGGGCGGCCTGCGCGCCTGCCTCGATCGCAACCGCCATCGTCAGCAGCGCGACCACCGTTTTGCCGGAGCCGACGTCGCCTTGCAGCAGGCGCAGCATGCGATGGGGAGCCGCGAGATCGTCGGAGATTTCCGCCAGCGCGATCTGCTGCGATCCCGTCAACGTGAAGGGAAGCGCGTCGGCGATTTTTCGTCGGAGATTGCCGTCGCCTGAAAGGCGGCGTCCGCGCTCGGCCTTCAAATTCTGGCGGACGAGCGCGAAGGCCAGCTGTCCGGCGAGTAACTCGTCATAGGCGAGGCGCTGCCACGGACCGGCGCCGTTCGAGACATCCTGCGCATCGACAGGACGATGAACCCGGTTGAGCGCGGTTTTGAAATTCGGCCAGCCGCGCGCTTCGAGCCAGCGCGGTTCCTGCCATTCGGGAACATCGGGAACACGGTCGATGGCCTGACGCGCCGCCTTGACCATGATCTTGCCCGACAGCCCGGCCGTCAACGGATAGACCGGCTCGAGCATCGGCAGATCATCGCGCGCGTCCGGCGAGACGATGTAATCGGGATGCGCCATCTGCAGCACTTCGCCATAGCGTTCGATCCGTCCCGAGACGAACCGCACCTCGCCCTCGGGGAGCTGGTTTTCGATGAACTTTCTTTCGGCATGGAAGAACACGAGATCGATCCGCGCCGTGTCATCCTCGCAGGTGACCTTGTACGGGGCCTTCCGGTTGCCGCGCGGTGGCGGCTTGTGCTTCAGCACGCGAAGCTGCAGCGTCACGATGCTGCCCGGAACAGCGGACGCGAGCTGAGGCTCCGCGCGCCGGTCGATGACGCCGGTCGGCATATGCCAAAGCATATCGACGACGCGTGGCTCGGTGACACCCGGCGGCAGCGCCAGGCATTTCTTCAAAAGCAGGATGAGCCGCGGCCCGATCCCGGCGATCGTCTGCGCCGACGCGAACAGCGGGTTGAGGAACGAGGGACGCATCGTCGACTTCGGCTTGCCATTGAGGAAATTCGCGCCCCGCCGTGCGAAATCATGGGGAGCACAGCGATCGAACGAGGGTCGCGGCAATAAGCACCGACCTTCGCGCTAGGCGTCAAGGGCGGCGGGCGCTATAGGAACCCTTCGCACGGACGGCACACCGTGGCGGCTGATCGCTTTCCAGTCAAGCCGCGAGGGGCCGCACGGCCATATTGCCATGCAACCCGGATTCACAATGGCGGACGATCTCGATGTGCGGCGGCGGCGCGCCTCCTACCGCGCGCATCACCGCGGCACGAAAGAGATGGACCTGCTGGTCGGGCGCTATGCCGATGCCCGGATTCCAGTATGGCCGGACGACGCCTTGCAGCACTTCGAAAGGTTCCTGAACCTTCCCGATCCCCTGTTGCAGGCGTGGATTTTCTCGGGCGAACCTGAAAGCGGCGAGTTTCAGGATCTGCTGACCGATATTCGCATTTTTCACCGGCTCGCCGCTGAGACAGACTGATATTTTCCAATGACGGATCAATTGCAAAGCTCGCGTGTGATTTTTTCGGGCGTCCCGGAAGGGTTCGACGGTCGCGTCCTTGCGGACATCACGCGTGCGGCGCATGGCGGCGATCAGCCGGGGCTGCATCTCCACGTCGTGCGCGACGACCGGCGGCTCGAAGAATTGCAGGCCGCCGTCGCATTCTTTGCGCCCGATATCGCCGTCGTTCCGTTTCCGGCGTGGGATACGGTTCCCTACGACCGCACGAGCCCAAATGCAGAGATCGTCGCGCGCCGCATCACGACGCTCGGCAGGCTTGCGATCGGCGGGCGCAAGAAGTCGACGCTCGTGTTGACGACCGTCAACGCCATCCTGCAGCGCGTGCCGCCCCGGAGCTTTATTCGTGGCGCGGTGAAGACGATCGCTCCGGGTCAGCGCATCGATCCGGCGGAGATGATCCGTCGCCTCGAATCCTACGGCTACGACCGTTCGAGCACGGTGATGGAGCCGGGCGAGTATGCGCAGCGCGGCGGCATTCTCGATCTCTATCCGCCAGGCCGCAGCAATCCGATCCGTCTCGACTTTTTCGGTGACACGCTGGAAAGCATCAAGGCGTTCGACGCGGAAACGCAACGCTCGATGAAGCCGGTGCCGAAGTTCTCGCTGATGCCCGTCAGCGAAGTCGCGTTCGGCGAAGCAGCGACGGCGCTCTTCAGAACGCGTTATGTTGCGCTGTTCGGCGGCAACACGGGCGACGATCCGCTGTATGAAGCCGTCAGCAGCGGGCGGCGCTATCAAGGCCAGGAGCACTGGCTGCCGTTTTTCCATCCCGCGCTCGAAACGCTTTTCGATTATCTGCCGGGCGTCGGCATCAGTTTCGATCACATGGCGGACGAAGCCGTCAAACGCCGCTTCGAGCAAGTTCGCGAGCACTACGAAGCGCGCGTCGACTCGCTTGAAGGTCAGCGCTTCGGCGCGCCGCCTTACAAACCCGTGCCGCCGGACCAGATATTTCTGGATGGCAAGGACTGGGCGTCAGCGCTCGATGCGCGCACGGTTTCGCGGCTGACCCCGTTCGACGATCCGGGCACCTCGAACGTCTATGCGATGAAGGGGCGGCGGGGCCGGACGTTCGCGGCGGAGCGCGCCGATCCCGACAACAACGTGTTCGACGCCGTCGTCGGTCACGTCCGCCGCATCCACGCTGAAACCCGGCGTGTCATCCTCGCGGCTTGGACGACGGGCGCGCGTGAGCGGTTGATCACGCTCCTCGCCGATCACGGCCTGAAGGGCGTGGAAAAAGTCGAAAGCTTCACCGAGGCTCAAGCGCTGAAGCCGAACGCGACGGCGTTTGCGGTATTCGGCATCGAGGAAGGTTTCGAGACGCCCGACTTCGTCGTCATCGCCGAACAGGACGTGCTCGGCGACCGTCTCGTGCGCCAGCGCCGCCGCGCGCGTAAGGCCGCCGACGTTCTGACGGAAGCAACGGCGCTTTCGATTGGCGACCTCGTCGTGCACAGCGATCACGGCATCGGCCGCTTCGCGGGATTGCAGACGATTACCGCGCTCGGCGCGCCGCATGATTGTCTCGAATTGCATTACGCGGGCGGCGACAAGCTGTTTCTGCCCGTCGAGAATATCGAGCTTCTCTCGCGCTATGGCGCGGACGAGAGCGACGCGCAGCTAGATCGTCTCGGTGGCGTTGGATGGCAATCACGCAAGGCTAAGCTCAAGAAGCGGCTGCGCGAGATCGCCAACGAGCTCATCAAGATCGCGGCACTCCGAGCCTTGCGCGAAGCTCCCGCGCTCGTACCACCGACCGGCGCCTACGACGAATTCGTTGCACGCTTCCCCTACGAGGAAACGGAAGACCAGGCGACGAGCATCGACACCGTGCTTGCCGATCTCGCATCAGGCAAGCCGATGGATCGGCTTGTCTGCGGCGACGTCGGCTTCGGCAAGACGGAAGTCGCACTGCGCGCGGCGTTCGTCGCCGCGATGAACGGCTTGCAGGTTGCCGTCGTCGTGCCAACGACGCTTCTGGCGCGCCAGCATTTTAAGACCTTCACGCAGCGCTTTCAGGGATTGCCGGTCAAGATCGCGCAGGCGTCGCGTATGGTTGGCGCCAAGGGGCTTGCGGAAGTCAAAACCGGGCTCCAGTCCGGCGACATCGACATCGTCGTCGGCACGCACGCGCTGCTCGGCAAATCGATCGAGTTCCAACGCCTCGGCCTGCTCATCATCGACGAAGAGCAGCATTTCGGCGTCAATCACAAAGAGCGCCTCAAAAAGATGCGCGAGGATGTGCATGTGCTGACTCTGTCGGCGACACCGATCCCGCGCACACTGCAACTCGCGCTAACCGGTGTGCGCGAGCTGTCGCTGATCACCACGCCTCCCATTGACCGCATGGCGGTGCGTACGTTCATCTCGCCGTTCGATCCGGTCATTCTGAAAGAAGCGCTCAGGCGCGAACGCTTCCGCGGCGGGCAAACCTATTACGTCGCGCCGCGCATTTCCGACCTCGACGACATCGCAGAATTCCTGCGCGAGGCCGTGCCCGATCTCGTCTTCGCCCGCGCCACGGGACAGATGTCGCCGACCGAACTCGAAGACGTGATGACAGCGTTCTACGAGGGCAAATACGACATCCTGCTGTCGACGGCGATCGTCGAGTCCGGCCTCGACGTGCCGAACGCGAATACGCTGATCGTGCATCGCTCCGACATGTTCGGACTGGCGCAGCTTTATCAATTGCGCGGCCGCGTCGGCCGATCGAAGACGCGCGCCTACGCCTATATCACGACGCCGCCGGACAAGAAGCTGACGGAAGGCGCAGAAAAACGGCTCAAGGTTCTGCAATCGCTCGATACGCTTGGCGCAGGCTTCTCGCTCGCCTCGCACGAT